>Ga0272443_10001789_pt1 | contig 29589 bp, 21 predicted proteins | sample SSMAcet12_FD_193581 | JGI IMG/M metagenome (GOLD analysis project Ga0272443, IMG submission 193581) | Marine sediment archaeal communities from Little Sippewissett salt marsh, Falmouth, MA, United States - SSM-Acet-12 | ecosystem: Environmental > Aquatic > Marine > Wetlands > Sediment ... | reverse complement strand
ATCATAGCAACCGTCCCTCCCGCGGCAGTGGTCTGCCTGGTGATCCTCACGATTATCCGGGCGAGCAGGGATGAGGGACAGGTTCCCAAAGAAGATCAAAAGTGCATCCGCTGCGGAGAATCCCGTTCGGGCGGTGAGGGTCAGTTCCATTATACGGAAAGCCTCGGGAATCCCCGCGAGCGTTCCCTCAAGAAACAATTGACTCTCTCGAGTACACCCATCCTGGGATCAGAAACCCATTTCGTGTGCGACCGCTGCAGCCGCAGGTATATCTGGAATGAAAGCCTGCAATTGGTTCTGATGGTCCTACCCTATCCACTCTACCTCTTTCTCGTTGTCCCCCTTTTTGGAGAGAACGGCGTGTATGCCAACTTCCTGACCGAGACCCTCCTGATCGTCCTCACAATCGGCAGTCTCGTTTCCGCTTTTGACCTTTTCAACGCGGTGCGTCATGGAGAAGCGCCGTTGGCAGAAGCACGCGACAGTGTGGCTATCCATGTGCGAAAAAAAGTGCTTGGTAAGAAATTCAGCTATTACACCCGTTCAGGCATAAAACACCTTAATAATTAAACCTCTCGCTGATATCTCCATTCCAGCTTGCGCCATTTTCTCTTAAAATTTTTCCTTTTTTAAGGCTGCTGTTTATTTCGGGGACTCCCCCATGCTATAATGCTAATATTGAATGCGTCCTGTTATTGTCGTTAGGGCGCAATTTTATATCCGCTCATATTTTCAAAAAAATGTTATGTCTTTTGTCCATCTCCATGTCCATTCGACCTATTCCATATTGGATGGTTTCAGCCAGATAAAACCACTTGTGGAACGCGCCAAAGAACATGGCATGCCTGCACTGGCACTAACCGACCACGGTACCATGTATGGCACCGTGGAGTTTTTTAACACTGCCTTAGCCGCCGGCATCAAACCGATCATCGGGCTGGAGACGTACATGGCACCGCGTAAGATGACAGAACGGGATTCTCGCCGGGACAAGCGGTCTTCGCACCTGCTGATTCTGGCGGAGAATATGACCGGTTACCAGAACCTGCTCAAGATCGCCTCCGCGTCGCAGCTGAAAGGGTTCTACTACCGCCCCAGGATCGATAAAGCCTATCTCGCCGCACACAACGAAGGCTTGATCGCCACCTCGGGCTGCTTCTCAGGAGAGATCCCGCGCGCCCTTTTAAATAATGACCTGGAGAGAGCCAAAAAGCTGCTGGACTGGTATCTGGACGTCTTCGGACGGGACCGCTTCTTTCTCGAACTGCAATCCCACAACATCAAAGGCCTGGCGCAGGTCAACCAACGCCTGGTAGAGTTGGGAAATCAAAACAACGTCCAATTCATCGCCACCAACGATGTTCATTATATAAATAAAGAAGATTCTCGCCTGCAGGATATCCTGCTGGCGATCCAGACCGGCAGTTTGCTTTCAGACCCTAACAGGATGCATATGGGGGATGATACCTATTACCTGCGCAGCCCTGATGAGATGAAAGCCCTCTTTGGGCATATCCCGGGTGCAATTGAGAACACACTCTTGATTGCAGAGCGGTGTGAAGTCGACCTTTCCCCAAAGGGGTACCACCTGCCGCTGTTTTCCGTCCCGGAAAATTTCACAACCCAATCCTATCTCCGTCACCTGTGCGAGAAAGGCTTGCAGCGCATCTATGGCCTGCACGCCTCTGACGAGGTGGTAAGAGAGCGCCTCGATTATGAGCTGGATGTGATCCACGAAATGGGCTTTGATGCCTATTTCTTGATCGTCTGGGACCTGTGCCAGCATGCCCAGCAGCAGGGGATTTGGTACAACGCTCGCGGCTCTGCCGCAGGTTCTCTGGTGGCATATACCCTGGATATCAACCTGATTGACCCCCTCGAACACCACCTGATGTTCGAGAGGTTCTTGCAGCAGGGCCGGGTTAACATGCCCGATATTGACCTCGATTTCCAGGATGACCGCCGGGCTGAGATGATGCAATATTGCGCTGAAAAATATGGCGACGATAAGGTCGCCCAGATCATCACCTTCGGCACGATGGGCGCCCGCGGTTCCATCCGCGATGTCGGTCGCGTGATGGACATCCCCATCTCCGAGGTCGACCGGGTCGCCAAGCTGATTCCTGCCATCCCCGGCAAACCCGTCACGATTAAATCAGCACTTGAAGAATCGGGGGAACTGCGCCAGCTCTACGAGTCCGCTGATTTTTACCGCAACCTGATCGATACGGCCAGCAAGATGGAAGGCACCGTGCGCAGTGTAGGCACGCATGCTGCAGGCGTGATCATCACAGACAAACCCATCATTGAATACGTCCCGCTGAACCGCCCAACGGGGCAATCTGAAGAATGTCCGATCAATACGGTGACGCAGTACGAGATGTCGATCGTGGACCTCCTCGGTTTACTCAAGGTGGACTTCCTGGGATTGGTCACCCTGACGATCATGTCCCGTGCCTGCGACCTGATCAGCTCGCGCCATGGCAAGACATACGATCTGCGTTCGATACCCACCGATGACCCAGAGGTTTTTGATTTCATCAGCCAGGGGCACACAGCCGGGATATTCCAGCTTGAAGGGACGGGAATGACCCGCTACATTATGGAGATGAAGCCCCATGAACTGGCGCATGTGATCGCCATGATCGCCCTTTACCGCCCCGGACCGATGGATTTCATCCCCGACTATATCAACCGGATGCATGGGAAGGAAAAGCCTTCCTACCGCCACCCCGCGTTAGAACCGATCTTCAAGGATACTTTCGGGATCCCGATCTACCAGGAACAGATCATGCAAGCGGCCATGCACCTGGCCGGATATGAAGCCAGCGAAGCGGACAGCCTGCGTAAAGCCATTGCAAAAAAGAAAGATAAAGCCCTAAAAGCCCACCGTAAAAAGTTTATCAAAGGCGCACAGTCTCACGGGGATATCAGCCAGAGAGACGCCGAACAAATCTTTGCAGATTGGGAAAATTTCGCCCGGTACGGCTTCAACAAAAGCCACGCTGCGGATTACGGTGTGATTGCAGTCCAGACAGGCTATTTGAAATATCACTATCCCATCGAATACATGACCGCCCTGCTCAGCGCATGGAAGAACAATACCGATAAAGTAGCCGCGTATGTCGCGGATTGCCGCACGATGGGGATCGATGTTCTGCCTCCGGATGTCAACACCAGCAAGTATGATTTCAGCATTGAAGATAGAGAAAACGCAAAACCCGCGATCCGGTTTGGCCTGGGTGCGATCAAGAATGTGGGTCAGCAGCCGGTCGACCTGATCCTGGAAGCCCGGAAAGATGGTACTTTCACCGACCTTACAGATTTTGCCCACCGAGTCGATCTAAAGCAGATCGGCCACAGGGCAATGGAATGCCTGATCAAGGTCGGCGGACTGGACCGCTTTGGCCCTCGGCTGGCTCTGCTCCATGAATTGGACCGCATCATTTCCATCAGCAGCAGTTATTTCCGTGCGCTCGAAGCGGGTCAGATGATGCTTTTCGACGCGTCGGATGCCGTTGATGACCAAATCATCATGCAAGATATCCCATATATTGACAAGCGCGAAGAGCTGAATTGGGAACGTGAACTGATCGGTCTGTACGTTTCCGACCACCCCCTCAGCCCATATCAGAAGACACTCGCTGACCGGGTGACCCATTTTTCACACCAACTGGCTGAAGCCAGCTGTGAAGACAAAGTCATCGCTGCTGGGATGGTTGATCACTTCCGCCCGCACCTGACCAAGACCGGCAAGAATATGGGCTTTGCCACGCTTGAAGACCTGTATGGGAAGATTGAACTTGTGATCTTCCCCAAGATTTGGGAGAAATATCATCGATTGATCGAGATCGACCGCGTCCTTCAGGTTGAGGGCCGGGTTGATACAAAACAAGCCGATCCTAAAATCCTCGTAGACAAAATCATACCCATTGCATTTGAAGACCTCGCCGCTGAGGCAGCCACGAAAGCGCAAAGTCTGGGTACTGCACCTTTGGAAAATGCCGATATCCTGGATGATTTCCTGCCAGACCTGCCCCCTGAATCATCACAAGCGGATATTTCGATCGACCCGGATGAAAACCGCGACACAAATGATAAGCCCGCCCAGGATCCGCTCACTGAACCACAAGCGACCAGTTCGACTGCTCCCCTGGGGAACCCGCCCCAGGCAATGAGCAGCTACACTGTGCCGCCGCCGGAAAATGATGACTTCATGGAACTGGAAGCGAAGGATTATCTGCCCAATCCGCCTCTTGCTCAGAATTCGAGTCCCCAGGCAGTCTATTCATCTGCGCAGGTTGAAACACAAGTACAGGAGAGGCCGGCGTTCCAGGCATTCCATGTACTCAGATCTGCTATCCTGAAATCCGACCCGCTGCCCCATCCGGAGCAACAACCACGCTGCATCACGATCACCATAGACACTTGCGGCAATAAACAACAGGATATCCGCCGGATGTGTCGGATCCACGATATTCTGATCTCCCGCCCGGGGAAAGACCGGTTTGCGTTCCGGATATGTGAAAACGGGCGTATGTTTGAAATCACCTTCCCGAACATGACCACCGGCCTGACAGATATCCTGATCGGAAAATTGGAAGGGTTGTTGGGAACGCATAATATCAATATCACCTCCCTCTCCTGATCTATTCAAATCAATTCGCCGTACGCAGCTCCTGACCTGGAGTTTAATTGAATATCCCATAAATTAACCAACCCATCTCAATTCTGGTAGAATCCAGATGAGTTTATTCATATCGAACGGATGAGATATGTCGAGCATCAATATTGACCTCAAACCAGTAACGCATATGACCGTGGATGCAATCGGGCAGCCCGGCGAACGCGTGTTTTATCTTCAAGGGAAAAACGCCGACCAGGTAATTACGTTGCTGGTCGAGAAATTTCAGATCCAAACCCTGGCGCTGGCAATTGAGAACTTGATGACGGAGTTAAAGTCAAAGATGCCCGATCTGTTGGACGCTTCTCCGGATTATGATGAAGATGAAATGACCCTGTCCCCCCCTCTGGAACCCCTCTTCCGGGTTGGCGAGTTGAGCCTCGGCTACGATCCCGAGCAAGATTTCATGGTCTTGATCGCCAAAGAGATCCCCATAGACCTCACAGAAAATGAAGAGGAGCCGATAAATGAGGTCCGGTTCTGGTGCACGCGCTCCCAACTCTGGGCATTGGGCCGCTGGGGGATTGAACTTGCCAGCCGCGGTCGCCCCGTCTGGCCGTCCACAGGCGAACCCATCCTCCCGCCCGGTGAATTTTCTCCCAAGAACAACGGCCATAAGACATCCCCCTGAAAGACCTGCCATCATGGAAAAAGACCTGCTTCTTTCAACGCTGCAAGAAGGAGAACTCCGCCTGGAAGGTCAATTCGTGTATGGTTCAAATTACACATTCATGGTGACCAGCACCTACCAGGATCAATCCCTCAAAGCAGTGTACAAACCCCAGCGCGGCGAGCAGCCTCTCTGGGATTTCCCCGGTCAATCCCTCGCGCACAGGGAGGTAGCCGCATATCTGGTCAGCGAAGCGCTTGGATGGGACCTGGTCCCGGGGACGGCCTTCCGAGCGGAAGGCGCTCCTATGGGCGCAGGCTCAGTGCAAGTCTTCATCCCGCACAACCCTGAGTATCATTACTTCACCTTTACCGAAGCGGATAAGAGAAATTTCCCCAGAGTTATGCTCTTTGATTTGCTTATCAACAATGCGGACCGTAAAGGCGGCCATCTCCTGATCGACCCGGAAGGCAGCCTAAAGCTGATCGACCAAGGCCTGTGTTTCCATGTTGAAGACAAGCTGCGTACCGTCCTCTGGGATCACGCCGGTGAGGCGATTCCGCCCGAATTGCTGGTGGATGCCGCCAGGTTTTCCGCTGCCCTCGAACCCGAAAGCCCCCTTTACCGAACTCTCCAGGCCCACCTCCAGGTGGATGAAATCGATGCGCTGCGGGACCGCGCGGAAACGCTGCTTGCAAAAGGCATCTTCCCCAACCCGCCTGAAGACCGCCGCGCCTACCCCTGGCCCTTGGTATAATGAGAAAACCTGAAATGACACCTGACAATCCTTCTCTTATCATTCATAATGCCTCCCAGCTCCTGACCCTTTCAGGCAGCCCGCAGCGCGGGCACAGGCTGGGCGACCTTGGCATCATCGAGTACGGCGCTGTGGCAGTCGATGGTGGAAAAATCCTATCGGTCGGTGAAAGCGATGACCTGCTTAGAATGTATCCGGATGCGCCCACGCTTGACGCTGAAGGATGCGTGGTCATGCCCGGGTTTGTTGACCCGCACACTCACCTGGTTTGGGCTGGTGACCGCGCGCTGGAATTCGACCTGCGTTTGCAGGGAAAGTCCTATATGGAAATATTGGAGTCCGGCGGCGGGATCATTTCTACCGTTAACGCAACCCGAGAGGCATCTGAGGATGAACTCATCAACCAGACCCGCAAGCGCGCCTGGGAGGCATTCTCTTATGGCACGACAACCGCCGAGGTGAAAACGGGCTATGGGCTGGACCTCGAAACAGAGTTGAAACAGATGCGCGCGATCCTTGCCCTGGACTTTGAAGGACCTCTGGAACTGGTGCCAACCTTCCTGGGTGCGCATGCCCTGCCCCCGGAATATAAGGACAAACCGGAAGCATATGTCAGCCTGGTCTGTGAGGAAATGCTCCCTGCGCTTGCTGAATGGTGGCCAACTCATGCCCCGGAAAGGCAGCTCCCCTTTGTTGATGTATTCTGTGAAAGAGGCGCATTCGACCTGGCACAATCCCGCCGAATCCTGGAAACCGCCAGGGGGTTGGGGTTCCCATTGAAGGTCCACGCGGACGAATTTGAGAACCTGGGAGGTGCAGCCCTGGCCGCGGAATTGGGAGCTGCATCTGCAGACCATCTGGTCAAGACTTCGTTGGATGATATCCGGGCGCTGGCAGCCTCAGAAACAGTCGCCGTATCTCTGCCGGGGACGCCTTTTGGGTTGAACGAATCAGAATTTACACCTACACAGGAGATCATCCGGGCCAATGGGCTGCTCGCTCTTGCAACGGACACCAACCCGGGTACCTCCTGGTGTGAATCCATGCAGTTCATTATTGCGCTGGCCTGCCGAAAGATGGACCTCACCCCCGCACAGGCACTCGCTGCTGCGACGATCAACGCTGCCGCTGCCCTCAACCTTGAAGAACGGATCGGGTCCATTGAGCCAGGGAAACAGGCCGACCTGCTCATCCTGAACGCGGGTGATTACCGCCATATTGGCTATCGTTTCGGCACCAATCTTGTATCCAAAGTGATCAAACGCGGCCAGGTTTTTATAAATAAACAAGCTGCGCTATCCATCAAATAATGAATGTAGATTAATCATGTCTGACACCCTGCAAACCATCCTTTATATCATCGCCGGCGTGGTCGTATTGATCCTGAGCGTGATTGTCCTGCGTCTCTTCTTCAAATATGCCTGGAAGGTTGTCCGGTTTGTTTTGATTATCCTCGCCATCCTCCTGATCGCGGGCTATTTTTTCGGCTTTGTTCACATCACACTCCCCCTATGAAGAAAGAATCACAATCAATGACTCAAATATCCATCGAAGAAGCCAGGAAATGGTACCTGGGCGCCGATCCAGTGCACGATTTCCAGCACGTCCTGCGTGTGTACCGCGTTGCGGAACGGCTTGCAGAGGCGGAGGGGGCAGACCTGCAGATCGTACGCGCGGCTGCCCTCTTGCACGATTCACGCGGCAGCGCACCCGGTCAGAACGGCAGCGGAAGGACAGAACATCATATCACATCCGCCAGGTTCGCCGGTGAGGTGCTATCCCAAAAAGGCTGGCCGCCAGAGAAGATCAAAGCTGTTCAGCACTGCATCCTGGCGCATCGTTTCCGGGGAGGGGAAAATAAACCTGAAACCCTGGAGGCGAAAGTCCTCTTTGACGCGGACAAGCTGGATGTCCTGGGTGCAATCGGTGCTGCACGCACCATCGCTTATGCTGTCCTGGATGGCGAACCTGTCTATGCGGAGCCATCGAAACATTTCCTGGAAACAGGTGAAAGGGAACCGGGTGAACCGCACTCCTCTTATCATGAATTCTTATTCAAACTTCGCAATGTGAAAGGCAGGATGTTCACCAGGAGCGGGAATGCTCTAGCCGAGTCCCGCCACGCATACCTGGTATCATTCTATACGCAACTTCAGGCGGAAGTAAGAGGCGAGCGCTAAGTAGATTCACTGTGAAAGTTGTTTTCAGACTATACTAGAGGTAAATCTCAGGTACGTTATCGTGGGAGTGATTTTCAATGAAAATGTGCTTCGTCCATGACTGGCTGACCACCTACGGCGGTGCTGAGCTGGTGCTGAAAAGCCTTCTTGAAATCTGGCCGGGAACGCCGATCTATACACTGGTTTATGACAGGAATGGAAACTGTGCGGATATCATCAGCTCCACAGAAATAACGGGGTCCTTCATCAACAAACTCCCGTTTGCCAAACGCAAGCACCGCTCATTTCTTCCCCTCATGCCGCTGGCAATCGAACAATTCGACCTCTCCGAATACGACATTATCCTTTCGGACAGCCACGCCGTCGCCAAGGGCGTTATCACCGGCCCTGACCAGCTCCATCTCAGCTATGTCTTCACACCCATCCGCTATGCCTGGGACCTGCAAACCCAGTATCTGACGCATGCAGGACTGACCCGTGGCATCAAGGGCTTCATGGCGAAATCACTCCTGCACTACATCCGCTTGTGGGACATGCGTACGGTCAGCTGTGTCGATCATTACGCGTGCATTTCAAACTATATCGCCCGGAGGATTTGGAAACTTTACAAACGCGAAGCAGCCGTGATCTACCCGCCGGTAGAACTCGAACGTTTCTCGGTCCGGGAAGATAAGGATGATTTTTACCTCACAATCTCCAGGCTGGTCCCTTATAAAAAGGTCGACCTGATCGTCAAGGCATTCGCCAATATGCCCGATAAAAAGCTGAAGGTGATCGGATCGGGACCTGAGCTAAAGGCACTTAAAAAGACTGCCACTCCAAACGTGGAACTCATGGGATTCCAGAGTAACCCGGCCATTGAAGATGCATTGCAGCGAGCAAAGGCATTCGTGTACGCTGCTGAAGAAGACTTTGGGATCGTGCCGGTAGAAGCTCAGGCATGCGGGACACCTGTGATCGCATATGGAAAAGGCGGCTCTCTGGAAACAGTCGTCCAAGGGAAAACGGGCTTTTTCTTCCCGGATCAAACGCCTGAATCCCTGATCCGGGCAGTTGAAGCATTCGAACAGCATGATAAACTGAATTGTAAAGATATCCGCCAACATGCGGAGAAATTCAACAAAGACCGTTTTAAATCTGAGATGCATACTTTCGTTGAAGAAAAAGCACAGCAGTTCTTCAAGAGTTAATCGCTTCTGTGAAAATAGCAAGGAAACCTTCCTACGGCAAGAGATCAACCAGTTAACATTTTTGGTAAACCCTCGTGCTCCTCTTAACGAATGATATCAAGGAAAAAGCAGGATGATAGAAAAAAGAAACAATCACAAGATTAAGACCGCCTTATTGGAAAACCGCAGCCCGGTTGTCAATATCGTACTGCTCCTTGTAGATATCCTGACCATCACCCTGGCTGTTATCGTTGCGGCGACCATCCGCTGGCTGCTCGAACCGATCATGGGGGGGCATGTGAACTGGCCGATATTATTCAGAGGCCTCATCTACTTCATGGCCTTCAACCTCCTTCTGGCATGGTTGAACGGTCTCTATCCCGGCTTCGGATTGCCTGCTGTTCATGAAATGCAAAAAGTGCTGTATGTTGTCTCATTAGCAACCGTTTTCCTGGGTGTGTTCCTCTTCCTGCAGCAGTTGGCGCTGGCTTATTCCCGTATGATCTTTCTCATGACCTGGTTCTTCTCTGCGCTATTTATGATGCTGGGTCGTTTTGCTGTCCGCAATATATTCTCACGCTTCAGCTGGTGGGGGATTCCCATTTCCGTCATCGGCTCTCAGGAGGTCGCTGCGCCTGTGATTGAAAAAATGATCAAAGACCGCCGCCTTGGATTCCGTCCAGCCTGCTATTTCGATCCACAAAACACCCAGACGCTGCCCGTCTTAAGCGTACCGGTGATAGAGAATAAAGATTCCCTGGTGGATTTCGTAACAAATTCAGGCATCCAGCATGTGATCGTAACCGATTCGATTGAAGATATCATGGACCTTAATATCCACTGGATGCGGGATGTGTTCCCAAATATCCTATTTGTACTTCAAACCTCTCCACTTGGGTCCTTATGGGTACGCACAATCGACCTGCACGGCACACTGGTGGTCGAAACCAACTACCACCTGCTGAACAAGAGAGAAACCATCATCAAACGCATCCTCGATATGATCATCACCATCTTTCTGCTGCTTCTGACCTGGCCGCTATACCTGATCTTGGCGATTTTAATCAAACTGGATTCAAAGGGTCCGGTTCTCTTCAAACAGGAACGCCTGGGGCAGGATGGCAAGTTATTCGATAGTTTGAAATTCAGGACGATGTATGAAAATGCAGAAGAGAAATTGATGCAGCTTATGGAAGAGGACCCTGCGGCTCGAAAGGAATATGAGGAATACCATAAATTGGCCAACGATCCCCGCATCACTCGGGTGGGTAAGTTCCTCCGTCGCTACAGCTTGGATGAACTACCGCAGATCATCAATATCCTCAAAGGTGAGATGAATCTAATCGGCCCACGCAGCTACCTCCCCCGTGAACTCCCGGAGATCGGTGATTACGCCATTATCATCCATAAAGTGAAACCCGGGATGACCGGTTGGTGGCAGGTCATGGGACGGAACTCAACCACATTCGAAGAGCGTTTGAAGCTTGACGAATACTACATCAGCAACTGGTCCATCTGGTTGGATATCTACATCGTCATCAAGACCTTCTGGGTGCTCCTCTCAGGACAGGGCCTATAAACCCTCACATCCTGTGCCTGGATTCTTTAAAAATAGAATCCCATTCCCATGGAAAAGAATAAGGTAAAATTCTGATTATTCTCGGGTTGATCAGAAAGAAGAAATTCAGTGAAATTTAATTCGCTCTGTGTTATAGGTTTAGGGTACATTGGGCTGCCAACAGCAAGTGTGTTCGCAAGCAAAGGCCTTAATGTTATCGGGATGGATGTCAACTCGGATATCATCAAAGGCCTGCATGCCGGGAAATTGCATATCGTTGAACCTGGCCTGCACGAGATTGCTCTAAGCGCGTTGGAAAGTGGCTACCTCAGGGTTTCAGCCGAAGTCTGCCCTGCGGATGCATTTATCATCGCCGTGCCGACCCCGTTTTATGACGACAAACGCGCGGATATGCGCTTTGTCGTTTCAGCCGCAGAATCCATTGTCCCACACCTTCGACCGGATAACCTGGTGATCCTTGAATCAACCTCGCCTCCTAAAACAACCACGGATATCCTTGCGCCCATCCTCGAGAAGTCAGGTCTTAAAGCCGGCGAGGATTTCCTGCTTGCATATTCGCCCGAACGTGTATTGCCTGGAAAAATTCTGCATGAACTGGTCGAAAACTCGCGCGTGATCGGGGGCATCGATCAGGCCTCCGCCGAAGCCGGGCGTGACCTCTACAGCCTGTTCGTCAAAGGTGAGATCATCCTGACCGATTCGACCACCGCAGAGATGGTCAAATTAATGGAGAACACATCCAGGGATATCAACATCGCCATCGCCAATGAATTCTCTCGTCTGGCGGAGGAGTTCGGGATCGATATCTGGGAAGCCATCCGGATTGCCAACCTGCACCCGCGCGTTGAGGTCCTCCAGCCGGGCGTCGGCGTTGGCGGACACTGCATCAGCGTCGATCCCTGGTTCCTGGTCGAAGCTGCACCTGAGAAAGCGCAGTTGATCCGCACAGCCCGGGAAGTCAACGATAATCAGCCAGATTTTGTCTCAGATGTACTTGAAAAAGCCTGCGAAAAACTGAAAGGAAAAAAGATCGCTGTGCTGGGTCTCTCATTCAAACCCAATGTGGATGACCTGCGGGAGAGCCCTGCCGTGGAACTGGCATACCGTTTGACGTATCGGGGGGCAGTCGTAAGCGCTTACGAGCCGTTCAAGCCGGATGCAGAGCTGCCGGGTTTCCATCAGGCTGAAAGCCTGGATGCTGCCCTGTCGGATGCAGAGGTGATCGTCCTCGCCGTCGGACATGACCAATTCACGGAGCTTGACCCACAAGACATCCGCTCAAAAACAAAAGCTGGTATGGTCTTTGACTGCGTCCACGCCTGGGATAAAGGGGCATGGGAGTCCGCTGGTTTCCAGTTCTTCGGTTTGGCAAGAAAATACTAAAGTATTTTCTCTAAGAAAATGTAGCACGAAAAAGCCATTTGACTAATCCGTGGACGAATGTATAATTTATTTAACACACCCGCCAAGCCTCTATCCATTTTGGATATGCTGCAATGTGGCGGGTTTTCGTTAATAAATTGGAAATTTTTTCTAAACGTTCTTAATTTCGATTTCCATCCTTCCTTTTTCCTTCAATATTTCGTATCAAATGTTAGTTATTTGACCTGAAGTTAGTCCAAGTCATAGAAAAGACAAGATATAATAAAAAAGCCTTCTCCTTGAGGAGAAGGTGGCACGTAGTGCCGGATGAGGTGTTCCTCTTTTTTTCTACTACACCTCATCAGTCTGTTTCGCAGACAGCTTCCCCTCGAGGGGAAGCCTAAAAAAATAACAATGATCTGTTAATTATCTCAAGTTTAATGAAGTATTCTTATTGGATACTTAAATAATTTTACCTATATAGCTATTATTGAATAAATTTCGGGTTAAATAATAGTAAAAATTGTATAGGATAATTTCAGGAAGATCATTAGTCCTGGCAATAATCTCGTCCAGGGTTTTTATAATCCTACTGAATGTACCAATTAATAGAATGGGTTTTCCTGATAATTGGCAGGAATGCATCCTGTTTTCATAGCTGATTTAAGGATTGGAGATTAAAATGTTTGGTGCAATGATCGGGGATATCATCGGTTCCATCTATGAATGGAACAATATCAAGACTACGGATTTTCCCCTTTTCCAAACCAACTGTACCTTCACTGACGACACCGTCCTCACAGCAGCCACTGCACTGGCATTAATGACAGGTACAGGCTATGCGCAAGCCTATCAAGACTTTTCCCGGCGTTATCCAGGCCGCGGCTACGGAGGTATCTTCAGCCGCTGGATTTTCACCGATGATCCCAAACCCTACAACAGTTGGGGAAACGGTTCCGCCATGCGGGTCAGCCCGGTCGGCTTCGCCTTCGACACGGTCGAAGATGTCCTGGCTGAAGCAGAGCGCAGCGCAGCCGTGACCCACAACCACCTCGAGGGGATCAAGGGCGCTCAATCCACCGCTTTGGCGATCCTGCTGGCCAGGCAGGGGCAGACCAAATCGGAGATCCGGGAGGAGATCAGCACCCGCTTCGGTTATGACCTCGCCCGCACCCTGGACGAGATTCGCCCCGGCTATACCTTCGATGTCTCCTGCCAGGGATCTGTACCTGAAGCTATCATCGCTTTCCTCGAATCGGAGAGCTACGAGGACGCCATCCGCAAGGCGATCTCATTGGGCGGCGACAGCGACACCATCGCCTGTATCACAGGCGGGATCGCTGAAGCTTTCTACGGCGGTGTAACGGATAAGATCGCAAAAGAAGGAAAAAAATTCTTACCTGAGGAATTCCTAACCATTGATGAAAAGTTCGAAAAATTATTTGGGGATAATAAAGTCTGAGATTGCTTCGTCCCTACGGGACTCGCAATGACATGACAATTACTGCGTCGCGCAGGCAATGCAGGGATCAAAGGCGCGCACCACCCGTCCCACGGCTTTTTCCAACTCCAGGTTGATCGCTTCGTTTGTCACGTACCGTTGCCCAGCGACCTTCAATGCCCGTTCAATCGCGAGCATGTTGTGTACGGTGGGAATGATGAATTCCGCATCCGCGATCAACCCATCCCTGACCGTGTAATGGTGGATCAGGGGGCCACGCGGCGCTTCCACCAGTCCGTACCCGTCCCCATCCTTCAATGAATAGGGCATGGATGTGTCCTCATAATCCAGATCTTCTGACAGCATCTCAATCGCGCGTTCAAACGCATAGACCAGCTCAATTCCCCTGCAGAGATCAAACAGCAGGATCGGGTGAGCAGGCTTGCCATAGGTGCTGGTCAGCTTCTCCAGATAATCATCTGCTCTCGGTGTGCCCATCGAAATCGCCAGGTTCATGCGCGCCAGGCTGTTCGCTCTCAGCACCGCCCCCTGGTAGCTGGTCTGACCGGCATAGCTGTACTCCGTCTCACGATAATCCAGATATTCACGGAAGAGATGCGGCTTGAAGCTCGCTCGTTCGACGCCATCCGGACCCAGCACGCGAATCGTATCACTGTTCAATTTAGGGCGGCTGCGCCCGGTCGAGGCGATGTAATACGCCGGTTGGTCATCTCCCCACGTGCCGATGCGTTCCTGCATGGACAGCGACATCTCCCAGTATTCATCAAATAGTGTACAGGCTACCGGCAGCAGCTCTTCAAGTTCTGCCAGCATCGTATCTGCCGGCTCTCGTTTGATGCCGCTGGTCACACCGCCGACGATGGCCTTGATGGGATGAATGAACTGCCCGCCTGCGAGGGTGATCAGGTGAGTGCCAACCTGCCGTACTTTGAGAGCTCGCTGCGCCAGGCTGAGCTGCTGGTCTGCATCTGCCTCACGCTCATCCATGTGGAAAAGGCTCTTCGCGCCCACCCGGTCCGGCATGGTAAATATGAACAGCGAGGTTGCCTGGTTCTGGATCAACTGCCCCAGCAGAAGGAGCTCCCGAATCTTTCGCGCCAATTCGGGTGGTTCAACCTCGAAAATGTCTTCAAGAGCCTTCACAGAAGCAACATGATGTGCTGTTGAACATACGCCGCAGATTCTGGGCGTGATAACGGGCATTTGCTCTGCCGGCGTGCCCTGCATAAAATATTTAAATCCACGCAGTTCAATCGCCTGGAATTGTGCGGAAACCACATGCCCATCCTGTACTTCCATTTCCACACGGGCATGCCCTTCAATACGGCTGAGGGGGAATCTGAGCATTGTCATTTACAGCACCTTTTCCTTTGGACGGGGAGGGCGATCCCCACCCTTGTAATCGGTGAACTGGAACAGGAACAAGGATAATTGGGGAGAGTGCAGGGCTTCACGGATCTCTTCGGGCGGGATATCCGTCAGACGCTCAAAGACCTGTTGGATCCTTTCGAACCAGGCTTCTGAACTCTTTTCGATGTATGCGTTTGACGGCCCGCGGCAGCCCACGCAGGGGTGTCCCGGCCGGGTGCAGATCGCCCTGCAGCCGCCCCGCGTTGAGGATCCAACACACAGATAGCCCTGGTTGATCAAGCAGATATCCGGCAGGACTTCCCCCTGCTGGAAACCAACCAGGTGTTTTGGACGCATGTCCTTCAGTTTCTTCCGACCGCATTCACCACAAACGGTACTGCTGGCTTTAAAATCTTCCGGTCCGGTCAGGGCCGCCATGAACAGCTCAGGTGTAGGCGGACAGCCCGGCAGATAAAGGTCTACGTCCACAAAAGCGTCAATCGGATGGCTCTTGGGAAGCAAATGGGGCAGGTGATGTCGGCTATCCTGTGCCATGAACAATTCCCGCACATCATCACGGTCTCCCAGGTTGGCAACCCCGCCGGAAATCGCGCAGGTTCCCACCGCCACAACGCGGTCAACGATCTCAACAGCCCTTTTTAGGTTGTAAACATCCTCATCATTGCGCACGCCGCCGCTCACAAGAAGGATTTCGGTATCTTCGGGGATTGTATTCGAGGAGACTACCAAAGGCATATAGACCAGCTGGTATTTTTCCACCCATTCAGCCGCGTCGATCAAAGAAACCTCGCAGCCCGCACATCCGGAAAGCTGCAGGACAGCAAAACGAGGGAGAGTCCGATTTTCAGGCATCCTTAAACGGTCCTTTCCAAATCGAGCTTTGACTAGTTTTTGATCCAATACCAGAACTAATTCACGGTTGATAGATCCAATATAAGATAATTTTACTGCAATTCTTGAGCACTTGCTCAAGCGATACAAGTTTATGCAAGATGATTATCCCCTTTCATGATACAAGATAGTATCATGAGATTTTCTTCTCTCCTGACATCGCGATCCATAAAGGTTATTACCCACAAAAAAGGCTCTAGATGGAAAATCCAACTAGAGCCTTTATAGCGTAAGGCGGATTAATATTCAAGAGGAGATCCGCCCCTCAAATCCTTAGAATATCAAAAATTTGGTCCCAGAATACCTAATCGCCCACGGTGTCTGCGCAGCGGAACCCAATATTATTTCCGAAGTAAGACGGGAACGGGCTGCCGTAGGAGCGGTATGATATGCGCAGGAAGGTCCAGGGGTCACTCCAGCTGCCGCCACGCAGCACCTTATAGACACCCTCGGATGGACCGGTGGGGTTTTGGTCAGGTGAAATCTCGTAGTAGTCAACAGAATACCAATCACTCACCCATTCATAAACATTCCCGGCCATGTCCATAACACCGTATGCACTGGCACCATCGGGGTAAGCACCGACCTCACTGGTGTCATTTAAGCAGTAGCTTGATGCGTTTGCATTATAGGAGTTCACCAGGCTGCAGCTTGGATCTTCATCCCCCCATGGGTAAGCCACAACACTTGTCCCGCGTGCAGCTTTCTCCCATTGTGCTTCTGTGGGAAGCTGCTTACCAGCCCAGGTGCAGTAAGCCTCTGCATCGTACCAATCCACATAGATAACCGGGAAATCGGCAAAAGTCGTGTTGTCGTAATACGATTCACGTGTTTCAGAATCTGTATGTTTGGGCAATTCACACCCACCTGCTTCTACACATTCTGCATATTGTCCATTGGTTACCAGATTTTTGTCAATATAGTAGGCATCCAGGTTAACTATGTGCAAGGGGAGTTCTTTTGAACCGCAGGAAAATCCTCCATTGTGGTCAGGATCGCAGCCCATTTCAAATTCACCTGCAGGAATGAGAATCATGCCATTTTCTTCGATAGGCTTGATTTCTTCGGTCTCTTCGGAAACGGGTTCAGTAACGACCTCTTCTTCCTGAGTTGCTGTAGGTGTGGCGCATGCGCTTAATGCTAAGATGATGAGAACCAGGAAACTCAATAAACGGGAGTACTTATAAAACGACGACTTCTTTTTCATAACAGACCTCATCCTATTTGCTATTGTTAGTATCAGTTAAATAAATCATATATGAGAAAATATCGAATTGCAATATTCGTAAGGCTAATTTTGGCCAAAAGTGTTAATCAACCAACTTAGGGGTAAAATAGTAAGAAAATCGCTGATTTACCAATAACGAAGGATTTGATGGTGGAAAAACCAACATTGGAATACGTTAACGAACTAGCAGCAGAAGCAGCTGCGATCGTACAGGGATTTGTGGGCGAAGACTTAAATATCCAGCACAAAGGCCGCACTGATTTGGTAACCCGGGCAGACCATGCTTCAGAAGAATATCTAATCAGCAGGATCAGGGAGGATTTCCCTGACCACGCCATAAACGCCGAAGAGGCTGGCAAACTGGCAGGAACACCAGCACATCAGTGGTATATTGATCCCCTCGATGGCACCTTGAATTATGCACATGGCCTGCCCTTTTATTCCATTTCGATCGGATATGCCTATCAGGGTAAGATGGAATTGGGTGTGGTCTACGACCCGACCCGCAAGGAGTGCTTCAGTGCACAAAATGGCAAGGGGGCAAGCCTTAATGGCAATCCAATTCATGTATCTCAAAACAAAGACCTGATCGATTGCTTACTGGCGACGGGTTTCCCCAAAAATATCTGGGGGTCGCCAAGCGACAACACAGCGAACTTCGTTCAATTCTCAAAAATCACCCAATCTGTTCGCAGGTTGGGGTCAGCAGCCCTGGATGTGGTTTCTGTCGCAGCAGGCAGGGTGGATGGATTCTGGGAGATGACTGTCAACCAGTGGGATATCGCTGCAGGCGGGTTGATCGTCAGAGAAGCAGGGGGGATTGTTACAAATATATTTGGGGAGCCTGGTTTCCTAAATGAACCGGTCAGCATTATCGCTGCCAATCCAGTAATCCACTCGAAGATGCTTGAAGTAGTGAAGGAAGTGCGGGGGGAAAAATAGAACTGCCTTGCCAGGCAGCCAATCTCCGGATTTCTAAAGCATCTCCGTTAATATCGATAACTTGTGACTTAAAGCGTCTTCCTCTCACGATACACAATCTTTTGTTAGAATAAGGGTATATCAGGGAGGTTTCCGGATGGGGGCTCGTGCTCAAAATCGATCAAGGTCGCCTTTTCAGGGCTTCCTGCCTTTCTTCTGGCTGGCGCTCGCTTTCTTGGGCGGGATAATCACCGCTGATATCATAAATATAGCCACCCTGGTGTGGGCTGGGGCTGCAATCATCTGCCTCCTGGCGTTAATCCTTACATTTATCCTGCCGAAATCCATCCAGCTGACCCATCGCCTGAAGAACCTGCTGGGAACACACCAACGTTTGCCCAGGGCAGTTTTGTTTGCTGTTTTCTTTTTAGGTGGCTTACGCTACGCTGCTTCCCGCCCTGTTATTTCGCCTTCATCTGCTGCGTATTATAACGATCGGGGAAATGTCCAAATAACCGGGCTGATCGTTGACCCTCCCGATTACCGGGACCGAACAACGAATCTCACCGTTAAGGTGGAATCCCTGCATCCTCTGACTGGCACGATCCCGCTGGTCAATCCAAAAGAGGTCGTAGGGTTGGTCCTCGTCCAGGTCCAGCCAGGTACCGAGTGGGCTTACGGGGACCTTGTCCGAATCACCGGCGAACTACAAACTCCTGGTGAAAGCGCGGATTTCTCCTACCGCGCATACCTGGCTCGCAAGGGCATCCTCAGCCTGATGCAGTACACACGCATTGAAAAGTTGGGGTCAGGCCATGGCTCCCCAATTAAAAACTTTCTTTACAGCATCAGTGATAAGGGCTATGACACCTTACAGACTCACTTCCCTTCCCCTGAATCAGACCTGCTGGCCGGTATCCTGCTGGGCAGGGACCAGGGCCTTTCTGCTGATCTGCAGGAGGCCTTCCGGCGGACAGGGACCACACACATTATCGCCATCTCAGGCTTCAATATCGCCATTCTCGCCGGATTGTTCTCATCCAGCTTCACCCGCTTGCTGGGTCGAAAATGGGGAGCCCTGACTGCAACAATCGTCATCGCCGGTTATACCATCCTAGTCGGCGCTGATGCCGCCGTCGTCAGGGCAGCTATTATGGGCGGGTTAGGTGTTTTGAGCGGGATGTTCGGCAGACGACAAAACGGATTGAACAGCCTTGGCCTGGCAGCCCTCCTGATGGCAGTGATTGACCCGAATATCCCCTGGGACATTGGATTCCAGCTCTCCATCACAGCCACACTCGGTTTGATCTTATACGCCCAACCTCTCGAAGAGCGTTTCTTGAAATTCATCCAACGCTGGCTGTCTGAAGAAAGAGCTCAGAGGCTGGTCGGCCCGGTGAGCGAATTCTTCCTCTTTACCCTCGCAGCCCAGGTGATGACCCTGCCGATCATTATTTATCATTTCAGCGGCGTCTCCTGGCTGGCGTTCATCGCCAATCCCCTGATCCTTCCAGTGCAATCGCTGGTGATGATCCTGGGCGGATTGGCTATGCTGGCCGGGATGTTTCTGCCTGGTCTCGGTCAATTTTTATCGATTCTGGCACTGCCGTTCGTCAGGTACACCATCCGCATGGTAAATTGGCTGGGAAATTGGAAAGCCGGAGACCTGGCTTTCCCTGATTTCAATATACTCTGGCTGGTATTGTTTTATGCAATATTATTCGTTTTCACCCTCCTCCCCCGAGAAAAACTCAAGGCATTTCGATTTAAAACCGTCCTGCCCCAGGTAGGGCTTCTCGTCTTGGCTGGATTGGTTATTTTCACCTGGAACCGGGCCCTCAATCTGCCAGATGACCGGCTTCACCTGACCCTGCTGGATGCAGAAGGGACGGTCCTGATCCAGACGCCATGCGGAGGTGAAATTCTGATCGGCGGTGGGCCCAGCCCTTCGGCTCTAAATCAGGCCCTGGGTGAATTTCTCACACCCGGCGACCACAGCCTGGATGTTTTGATCGTAGGCAGTTCAACCCGTGACGACCTCAACGCCCTGACCGGTACACTCTCGAGCTATACACCCGAAATGGTCCTGTGGGGTATCAATCCGGAGGCCAACCAGACCTCAGAGACATTATATTCAAACCTGATGGACCAAAACCTGGACATCCAGCCGCTTGAAGTCGGACAATCGCTTGACCTGGGTGACGGTGCAAATCTGGATGTCCTCTGGGTGGGCGAAAGGGGCGCAGTCTTATGGCTTCAATGGGAGAATTTCAGCGCACTCCTCCCAACCGGGAAGGTACAAGATAATTGGGCAGATGCCCCGGACGCGCCGGACGCCTTACTCCTCCCGGATGGGCTTAAGAAAGAAGACCTCCCACTTCCACTGGTGAACGGCTGGTCGCCGGTGGTGATCCTCCTCCCGCTTGCCGAGTCGGACCTCCCTCTGCAAGGCCAATATGAACTGCTGGATATATTTGAAGATTACCCGATCATCTCCACGTACGAATATAACCACATATACCTGAGTACGGATGGGGAAAACGTATGGGTCAACGGCGATTGGTAATATGAACATGTTAAGGCGATTTGTTCTTGCCCAAGCCCTAGGTTTTAACATACAATCAATCATGTAGAAAATAAATTTATCCGGTATATCTGAAAGGTATGAATGATGGTGATCCCTAAATTACCTGAAGGTTTTGCCCTTTCTCAAGAACTTATCCGGGCGATGGAATTTGGTTCGCCTATTGTTGCCCTTGAATCGGCGGTGATCACACATGGCTTGCCACACCCAGAGAACCTGAACCTTGCCCGGGAAATGGAAACTGTGGTGTTGGAACATGGAGCCGCGCCAGCCACCATCGCGCTGGTGGAAGGCACGATCCAGATCGGTTTGACGGACACACAACTGGAAACCCTTGCCAACCTGACCGAAACGCGCAAGATCAGCCTGCGCGATTTTGGGATCGCACTCTCCAAAGGGTTAAGCGGCGGGACGACGGTCGCTGCCACGCTATTCGCTGCCGCGTCTGCAGGGATCAAGGTGTTTGCCACCGGCGGGATTGGCGGCGTGCACCGTGGTGCACCTTTTGATGTATCTGCGGATTTACAGCAGCTTGGTAAAACCCCTGTTCTGGTGGTGTGCGCCGGCGCAAAATCTATCCTTGATTTGTCAGCTACGCATGAAGTATTGGAAACCCAAGGTGTCCCTGTGATTGGTTACCAGACTGATGAGTTCCCCGCGTTCTACACCCGCAGCAGTGGATTACCAGTCGATCTGCGAGTAGAATCGCCGGAAGAAGCTGCCCAGATTGCTCTGAAATCATGGGGAACGGGCCTCAAGTCAGCAGTCCTTTTGGTCGTCCCGCCCCCCGAAGAGACCGCACTTTCAAGTGATAAGGTGGAGAAAGCGATTCAGACGGCGTTAGCTGAAGCCGAAGCCAGACACATCCACGGGGCTGCGACCACACCTTTCCTCCTGCAACGGGTGAGTGAGCTGACCGCCGGTGAAAGCCTGCAGGCCAACCTGGCACTCCTGAAAAATAACGCCAGTGTTGCCGCGAAGACAGCCGCGGCAATGTATGGAAAAGGATTACGCAGACAGGGATAAATTTATTCAGTTGGCGTGGGCTGCTGGGTATCCGTTGGGCGGATCGTACTGGTAGGTATTAGGGTCAGAGTAATCGTTACGGATGCAGTGGGCCAACGCGTTGCTGTATTCGTCGGCGTCCCGGTTTTTGTCGGTGTATTGGTAGGTGTCGCAGTTTGCGTCGGCGTATTTGTAATGGTCGGCGTGGGCGGTTCCCCAACGACGGTGAAAGTGCCGGAGACCATCCACACTTCCCCAATGAACAACTGCACTTCATAGACTCCAGGCTGCCACTGATCGCTGGAGGGATTCCAATCCGAATAACCATAACCACCAGTCCCCCCTTCCCAGATCGAGGTCTCATAATAAACTAACTCACCTTCCCAATACCATAAAGCGGTCCATTGAACACCGTCGGACATGTTATTATAGCTGTAGGCTCCATAGAGATGCCCAACAGGGTTTGTAAATTCTAAGGACGGATCCACCGGCTGTAGGTCTGAGTTCAGGCTGTTTGAAAATTGGATCGCGCTGAACACCGCATCCGACTCTGGTTCAATCAATGCTTCAAATTCAGCAGCAATTTCCTGGGGCATACTTGGCGTAATGGTAATTGAAGGCGTATCGGTCATACTTGGCGTCTGGGTAATGGTCGGTGTCAGTGTGATTGAGGGTGTCATCGTGATCGTTGGAGACTGCGTGGCGGTCGGAGAAGGCACGTAATACTGGTAGATCACCGGCTCAGAGTATTGAAAGATCACCAAGGCCAGCGGAATCAGCACCAGTGCAGTAAAGACCAGACGCCAACCACGAACCATCCGTGCATGACGTTTGGCATAGAAAGGAATCTTCTTCGATTTAGATAAATTTTTAATGCCAAAAAAAAGCGAAATGATCGCAATAACAGCGAGGATGATGACCGTTGTCAATACGGTCGAGTGAACATCAATTTGCAACATAAGACCTTTCCGTTAAGCAATTCGATTATAGTCGATTTTGTTTTCTACAAGAAGCCTAAGTTAGGATAAAATCAATTATGATTGGTCCTTTTCGAAAAAGCGAGTTATGAGTCTATCAAACGGCGATCTTCTTAGACAGCGTTATCGTATTCTGGATATCCTCGGTCAGGGAGGGATGGGAGCCGTTTATCGCGCCATAGATGTGAATCTGGATATGATTGTCGCGATCAAAGAGAACTCCTTTCAAACCGAGGATTATGCCCGGCAGTTTCAGCGCGAGGCAAAAATTCTGGCATCGCTGCGTCATCCAAACCTGCCCCGTGTTTTCGATTATTTCGTTATCGATCAGCAGGGGCAGTATCTGGTCATGGATTTCATTGAGGGAAATGATCTGCGGCAGTGGATGGCGCTTGATGAGAAGGTCACGGAAGCGGAAGTCCTCCAAATCGGCATTGCGATCTGCGATGCGCTGATCTATCTGCATTCTCAAGATCCGCCAATCATCCATCGGGATATCAAACCCGGGAATGTCAAGATCACCCCGCGCGGCGAGGTGGTCCTGGTTGATTTTGGGTTGGTCAAGCTCATGGACGAAAAAGAGATGACCACGACCGCAGCCCGGGCGATGACACCGGGTTATTCTCCTCCCGAGCAGTACGGGTCAGCTCCTACGGACCAGCGGTCGGATATCTTCTCGCTAGGTGCGACACTCTATTCAGCTCTCACAAGCTATCTGCCGGAAGACAGCCTGGCACGCACGACCGGCAAAGCGCTGCTAACTGCTTTGAAGGAGCACAATCCTGAAATTTCCTCTCTGACAGCTGGGGCGATTGAGAAAGCGCTCCAACTTCGTTTTGAAGACCGCTGGCAGTCTGGAGCCTCATTCAAAGATGCCCTGTTGAACGCCTGGAAGAGCCTGCCTGCCGAACAGCAAAACAACAGCCGTTTGAAACTCTCCAACCTGGGAGATACACTGAAAAACAGTCACAATCTAGGCGACATGCTGGTAAACCGTCTGCGAAATTTCTGGCATTCAATCACAAACCGGTTAGATCCCGTATGGATGATCATATCGGTGACGATCCTCATTCTGCTTAGTTTACTTCTGGCAATCATTATCAATCCTCAGAGTTTGAGCAGCTACCTGGGATTCAAATCAGGGAGTGAGCAAGCGGAAATCGACGCATCCATCGAACTGACTCAGACTCAATCAGCTTACGCTGACGACGATACAGCGCAATCCACCACAATAAATGATATCCCCATCGCTGGGAGCACACAGGATCAAATCTCGACATCTTCTCCAACATTGACCGGGGGCGGGTCTGGTGAAATTGCGTATGTGTCTGAAAGTACAGGCAGTCCCCAAATCTGGCTGCTGGATGTATCAAAGGGCACAACAGAGCAGCTTACCGCCATGGTAGATGGTGCCTGCCAGCCTGACTGGTCGCCGGATGGAAAAAAGATCGTCTTCACTTCTCCATGCCAGACAAAACGATCCCGTTACCCTGGCTCACGCCTGTATATCATCAATGTGGAGAACGGAGAACTCACACCGCTGCCGGCTTCTTTGGAAGGGAATTTCGATCCGGCCTGGTCCCCGGATGGGGATTGGATTGCTTACACTTCCCTGATCAATGGGAAAATGCAGATAATGAAGATCAATGTCGCCAGCCTTTCCTCCGTGCTGCTCTCAGATAGCAGCTATGACGATGCAGATCCGGCCTGGTCACCTGATGCAACCCAACTGGTATTTGTACGCGTCCGCAGCGTGGGGCAGATCTGGATCATGGAGTCGGATGGGGCAAACGCCGTTCAATTCACCCTCTCTGGTGCAATTGATAACAGCGATCCGAAATGGTACCCAAATGAGTCTCTGATCCTGTTCAGCCAGGCATTGGGATTGGGAAGCCCATCCAAGCAGCTCTATGGGATGCGCCTTGAAGATGTTGGACAGCCTGAAGAATATCCGATCCTCCCCAGTGCTGAATCGGTGTATGTCCCTCTGATGGATAATGTGGATATCTCACCGGATGGTTTCTGGTTGGCATTCGATTACTGGTATTCTGATATCAAACCGGATATCTATATGATGGCTTTTCCCGGTGCAAACCTGACCCAATTAACGGATGATCCAGGGATGGATTATGACCCTGCCTGGAAACCGCTGACGCCGTAGTGGGATAGTGTAAAATAATACCCAGAACAATAATGCCTAATTCATATTAGGAAAATCTGGCATATGAATGCTTTTAAAATGTTGGCATGCGCGTCTTCTCATTTTCATACCAACCTGAGATTCGGGAGGTGCAGGTGAGCCTGGAGATAAATTCGCTTCTACGCGATCGTTACCGGATAAAGCAACAGCTTGCTCAAAGCGGTATGGGGACAATTTATCTGGCGCACGATGAAGTCCTCAATGTGAACATTGCCATCAAGGAAAACCTATATACTACCGAAGAACACTCCCAGCAATTCCGACAGGAAGCGACCATCCTGGCAAAACTGCGCCATCCCAACCTGCCCAGAGTGATCGACCACTTCGTTCTGCAGGGCGAGGGGGAATATCTGGTCATGGATTACATCGAAGGGCAGGACCTTCAAGAAGCCCTCGATAAACGGGGGAAGCCGCTTCCCGAAGAGGAGGTCGTCCGCATCGGAGCTGTCATCTGCGAAGCATTGAAATACATGCATTCCCGCAGGCCACCCATCATCCACCGCGATATTAAACCCGGCAACCTCAAGATCACCAGCGATGGACAGATCATCCTGGTTGACTTTGGATTGGCTAAACACTACCAGCAGGGTGAAATGACCGCGGTCGGCGCAAAAGGCATCACACCGGGATACTCGCCCGTAGAGCAGTACGGCCACGGCACAGACTCCCGCAGCGATATTTATGCATTGGGTGCAACCCTCTACACCCTGCTCACAGGGCAGGTGCCTCCTGAGGCGCTTGAGAGAGCGCTTGAAAGCAACAGCCTGCATCCGATCAATGAATTCAACCCTGAGATATCAGAGCCCCTGCAGCAAGTGATTGAAAAAGCCATGGCTGTCCAGGCAGATGACCGGTTCCAGGACGCACAAGCCTTCCAGGATGCACTCCTGGCTGCTCACCCGCTGCCGGATTTCAATGCAAGGGAACCCACCGTACATCCCAAAACAGACTCTGCCAGGACAGTATTGCTCCAGGATGCTTACGAACCTACTGTCCGTACCCCTGCAAAAAAGAAGCGTAAGCGCGTCTGGGCATGGCTGATCCCCGTCCTGATTCTGATCGTCGGCGGTGCACTGGGACTCTATTTCGTGATGAACGGGCAATTCCTTGAGCAGTTCATTGCCCCCACGCCGACAGCAACGCAAGAGATCATTATAGGCATAATCACTGATGAACCAACAGCAACGCAGTCACGCCCGACAGCGACCGCTGAAGAGATTCTCGTCCCCACCTCCCCAACCGAGACAGAGGCTGTTGAACCGCAGGGCACGCCGCAAGGCGGCGGTCAGGGACAGATCGCTTTTGTCTCAGACCGCAGCGGGACACCACAGGTCTACCTGATGAATGTCGATGGCACGGGTCTGGAGCAGCTTACCTTCGAAACCGAGGGCGCATGCCAGCCAGAATGGTCCCCGGACGGCACGAGACTGGCTTTCATTTCACCCTGTGCGGGTAGGAAAAACCAGTACCCCGGCGCAAGTGTTTTCATCCTTAACCTGGAAACGGGACGGATTGACCTCATCTCAACCCTGGCAACCGGCGATTTTGACCCTGCCTGGTCACCGGACGGGTCAAGACTGGCGTTCACCTCGTTGCAAACAGGCAAAGCGCAGGTCTTTGTCTATGAATTTGCATCAGAAACCGCACAACTGCTGATGAATCGGTCCATCACCAGTTGTATGCCTGCCTGGTCGCCCGATGGGAGTCAGATCGTTTTCGTCTCCCCCAGTCCGGTAACAAACCTCCCCATCCTTATGGTTGTGGATGCGGATGGTCAAAATGAACCACGCGGGGTGCTGGGTCAGAATTATCAGGAAGCATACCACCCAGAATGGTCCCCGGAAGGGAACCTGATCCTTTTTGACCTGGGCGGTGAACCGCAGCTCGGTGGAAGGCTCCTGTCGAATAACCAGGATACGTCCATCCAGACCAACCTGTCATCGGTCGAGAACCCTGATTACTCCATAGACGCCGATTGGCTGGTGTGTGACGGCATGCTGGGAACGAATGGTTATGATATCTTCCTGATGATGCGCACAGGCGCCCATCTGGAGCGGTTGACGGAAGACTCTGCTGACGATTACCAACCCGTCTGGCGGCCTTAACAGGAAAACCTCAAGTAATTCGGATACAAGGATTTTGTGTGGTCATCGGTGACCATACAAATCAGAGTGCTATTCCTTAATGATTTTCCTTAAGGAAATCCCGGACCTGCTGTCCGGTCGGCAGTGCGGGGATCGCTCCGCGCCTAGTCGTGGTGATCGCACCGACCGCATTGGCATACCGACAGACCTCCCGCAGCCGCACTTCGTCATCATCTGCATTGGGATGGCGTAATAGACCTCGCAGCAAGCCGGCTACAAACCCATCACCAGCACCCGTTGTATCGACAGCATCAACCTGAAATCCCGGCATCAGGCCGCGGAAATTGGGTGTGAAATAGCGGCAGCCCCCTTTCCCCAGGGTAACCACCATCAGGCGCAGCCCCTCAAACCATAAGGCATCCACGCCCTGGTCGATCTCTTCCAGGCCCGTCAGGAAAGCCAGTTCCTCTTCGCTGACCTTGATTATGTCCGCCTGTCCCCACACACTCAGGATGCCTTCCCGGGCAGCAGTCTCATCCTGCCAGAGTGCCGGCCGCAGGTTTGGGTCATAAGAGATCAGAAGGTCGTTATTCTTTGCCGTTTTCAAACCCGCCAGTGTGGCACTCCGCGAGGGTTCGTCGATCAGGCTGATTGAACCCAAATGGAAGACCTTCGCATCACTGATCAGGGCAGTAGCCACCTCATCCGGTGCGTAGAGCATATCTGCGCTTGGATGCCGGTAGAACATGAACTCCCGCTCCCCGTCCGCCTGCAATGAGACGAAAGCCAACGCTGTACGCGCTTGCTTTGAAAACACCAATCCCTGCGTGTTGACCCCGACTTCGTCCAGGGTCTGCTTGAGGAATTCCCCGAACGCATCCTCGCCGACTTTGCCGAGAAATGCACATTGAACGCCCAGCTTCGCCAGCCCTGCTGCCACATTTGCAGGGGCGCCGCCCGGCGCTTTCTTGAAAGCCGGAGCTTCCGCCAGTGAAACCCCATTGACTGTGGGAACAAAATCGATCAATGCTTCACCCAGGGTAACCACATCAACTATCATGTCCATGCCTCCTTCAAATATCTTCGACGAACTTCAGCGCGGTTAATTATAGGCGTAAAAACCATGCAACAGGATGCAACAAGGCAACTAATTCGGGCAATCGCAATGTATCCAATGTGGTGAATAGATCACAAATTTGTCCTTCTTTTATCATATCGCGGTTGTAGGGGCGACTCACGAGTCGCCCAATGAAAGCTCTGCCCGTTCAACAGTAACCTCTCTCACTCGAGAATTTTCACACAGAGATGAAGACTGCCTTCTACAAGGGAGAGGACCGCATCAACCTGTCGGGAGAAAAGGACAACCTGCCTTTCAAATAACCCTGATCTTAATATGGATATATCTCCTACCATCGCGTATAATCAATGTAACTAAATTTGGATAGTTCTCATCTTATTTATTGAAGACAATCATGAAAGGGACAATAATGGAATATCGACACTTAGGAAAAGCTGGGATCAAGATTTCTGAACTCTCACTTGGCGCTTGGGTGACCTATGGTCATCAATTTGGCGTCGATGAAGCCAAAGAGATCATTTCCGCTGCATATGATGCCGGGGTGAATTTCTTTGATAATGCCGAAGCCTATGCTGGTGGGCAGGCTGAGGTCATCATGGGCGAAGCCCTCAAAGCACTGGGATGGCAGCGTAAGGATTACCTCGTGTCCACAAAGATTTTCTGGGGAGGCAGCGGCCCTAACGATAAAGGTTTGTCCTATAAACACATCATCGAAGGTGTGAACAATGCACTCAAACGCCTCCAGTTGGATTATGTCGACCTTGTGTACGCTCACCGTCCGGACCCTGAAACTCCTATCGAAGAGACCGTGTTCGCCTTCAACCAGGTCATCCGGGAAGGCAAAGCATTTTACTGGGGAACCTCGGAATGGTCTGCAGCTGAGATCATGCGTGCGGTCGACTTTGCCCGCAGGAACGGGATGCGCCCGCCTTCGATGGAACAGTCCCAATATAACTTGCTTCACCGGCAGCGATTTGAAGTTGAATATGCACCGCTCTACAAGGAACTTGGGTATGGGACAACAACCTTCAGTCCCCTATACAGCGGTTTGTTAACCGGCAAATATAATGAGGGAAAGATCCCACAAGGCAGCCGTGCTTCATTGGATCACTATAAATGGATCAGGGACAACATCATGGATGAACGAAAACTTACCGTCAGCCGAAAGCTGTCAGAGGTCGCCGATGACCTGGGCGTACCCATGGCGCAGATGTCACTCGCCTGGATCCTCAAGAATCCGCACGTCAGCACGGTCATAACCGGCGCAAGCAAGGTTTCCCAGCTGAAAGAGAATTTGAAAGCTGTCGAAGTCAAAGAAAAACTGACCGATGATGTCATGGAACGCATTCATGAGATCATTAAAGATATTGAGGAATGATTTCATTCAATCTTCATTGCCTGACAAGATCAGGGCTGCCCGAACTTTTCGGGCAGCCTTTTAACTTTC
>Ga0272443_10001788_pt1 | contig 29599 bp, 28 predicted proteins | sample SSMAcet12_FD_193581 | JGI IMG/M metagenome (GOLD analysis project Ga0272443, IMG submission 193581) | Marine sediment archaeal communities from Little Sippewissett salt marsh, Falmouth, MA, United States - SSM-Acet-12 | ecosystem: Environmental > Aquatic > Marine > Wetlands > Sediment ... | reverse complement strand
TTCCGCATAACGGGCGGGAGGATATTGCGGAACCTGGGTGGGGGCGGGGGCTTCAACGGTTGGCGGGGCTTCGGGCCAATCCCCGCGGGCGCGGATGGCCTGATATTCCCGGGCCGCTGCGCTTATGGCCAGGCCCTCTTCCTGGCGCTGCGTGATCCAGCGCACGACCTGAATATCCCGATCAGAATAGAGCCGGTAATTATTCTCAAGTCGCTCAGGCTCCAACAGGTCATAGCGCCTTTCCCAGGCGCGCAGGGTTACAGGGCGGACGCCCGTGCGGTCACTGACCACTTTAATGGTGTATTTTCCTTTAGGAGAAAATTCGGTAATTGAAGCCAATGCAGTACCTCTACTCTGGCTAATCGGAAAGTGTTTCGCTAATCTGATTCAATCGGGTTGACGCACCTGAAGCCGAAATCCACGCGTCTTTCATTGGGTGAGTGATTGCTATTATACACAACTCTGATCTTGTTCCATGAATAATCCCAGGAGCCGCCGCGGACGACCTTTTCGGTCCCGTCTTCAACGCCGGTTGGGTTTTCATAGGGCGAGATGGCATAGTAGGAGCTGCCATACCAATCACTGACCCATTCCCACACATTGCCGGCCATGTCATAAACGCCATATTCGGACATCCCCAGTGGATAGGAGCCGACAGCTGCCGTGTCGGTCAGACATAATTCGCCGGTTGCGTTGTTGGCTGAATTCGCAAGCTGGCAGTTTGGGTCCTGATCGCCCCAGGGGTAGGCAATGACGGCGGTGCCCCGGGCGGCTTTTTCCCATTCAGCCTCGGTTGGCAGCCTGCCGCCCACCCAGGCGCAGTAGGCACTGGCTTCACCCCAACTCACAGAAGCCACCGGATAATCCTGATATGCCGGGTTGCCGTAGTAGGATGTCCGGCTTGCGGAATATTTATAAAGGGGCTCCGTGCAGGCGCCGGCTTCGACGCAGGCCTGATATTGGGCGTTGGTGACTTCGTACTTATCGATTTTGTAGGCGGATAGATAGACTTCATGCAGGGGGAGTTCGTCAAAATTGCAGGGGAAGCCGCCGTTATGGTCCGGGTCGCAGCCCATGGTGAACGGGCCTTCAGGGATCAGGACGATCTCCGCCTGATCGATTGCTCTGATTTCATAAACGGGAGGGGTTGGTGTTTGATTCTCCTGGGCCGGCACGGTACCGGTGGCTGTAATATCATCCTCAACTTTCCCCGGAGCAACGGTTAGTGTGAGGGTTGGCGAAGATGAAACGGCAGTCTGAGTTAGCTTCGCACTGGAAAGATGAGTGCAGGAAGCCAGGAAGAGGACAAGCAGGATTATGCCGGAGAGCTTCTGATTAAGCCTGTTGCTGAATAGGCGCATTTTGTCTCTTTGCGATGGGACCGATTAACAAATAATGTTGACCAATGAGCATTGATCAACATTATTTAAATGACTGAGGTTATAGATAAATTAGTATTGAACGACTCGGGGCAGGGCCTTGGCTTGTTTGACCCAATCGGCAACCTGTTTCTCGCTGGGCAGCTGGCGGACCAGTTTCTTCTTGGCGTTTACTTCAACCAGTTTGGCGTGCAGGTTTGCGGCGTTGCGCTGGGCCAGTTCGGGGACAGTGTCCACACCGGCTTCTTCGAGCAGGTCGGAATATTCCTGAGCAACACCCTTGATCCGATAAAGATCAACATGGTTCACCCATTCGAGAACCAGTGCATGGCCGATGCCGGTCATGTCTTCAATTTCCTGGCGGCCTTTTGAGGTAGCGCCTTTTTTCAAGAGTTTGTTGGTGGTGGTGATGCCGACTTTGACTAACTTCTTTGTATACTTGGGACCAATACCCTCAACATCAATAATCTTTGCCATTACGTTCTCCTTTTTATAATTCTTAACCTAACAGATATGTGGTGGCGATAAAATAATGTTACATATATCCCATTAATAATATTATAGTGTAATTTTACATATTCTGATATAGCTTGTCCAGTTCTTTACCTGCCTGGAACGAGTATAATTGCGCACAATATGTCGATTAAACCATTGAAATTAAAATTTGATATCTTTGTTTTTACACTGACCCGCGCGGTGATCAACACCAGCTACCGGATGGTCTACCCCTTTCTGCCGGTTTTTGCTCGTGGATTGGGTGTCGAACCGACCTCATTGGCGATGGCGCTTTCGATCCGCTCCTTTTTAGGTGTGCTCAGCCCTTTCCTGGCGACGGTGGCGGATACCCGTGATCGAAAGACGGGATTTTTATTGGGGATTGGATTGTTCACGGTTGGCAGCGGGGTGGCGGGACTATATCCCTCACTTTGGACCTTTATTCTCGGCATCAGCCTGGCCTCCCTGGGGAATGGGGTGTTTATCCCTTCGGTCAGTGCTTATCTGGGTGATCATGTGCCTTATGCCCGGCGCGGTCGGGTGTTGGCAATCACCGAGCTGAGCTGGGCTGTGGCCTTTATTGGCGGGATGCCGATCGTGCGGTACCTGATTGAATCCTTTTCCTGGGCTGCGCCCTTCATTGTTCTGCTCCTGATCGGTGTGGCTCTTTTCATTGTGGTTCTGATCTCCATCCCCGGAGAGACAATTTCCAAGTCTGCTGAGAATACCATCTGGCGCAACCTGGGTCGGATCTTGACGGCCTGGCCGGCGCTGGCCGGGCTGTTGACCGGCGTGCTGTTCACTTTTGCAAACGAATTGGTCAACCTGGTCTTTGGCTTGTGGATTGAGGATGGTTTTGGGCTGGACTTCAACGCGCTCACTGTGGCTTCGATCGTGATCGGCGTTTCAGAGCTGGGTGGCGAGGTCTTTACCGGCCTTTGGCTGGACGCTGTGGGTAAACGCAAGATGATCTGGATCTTTTTGGGCCTGAATGCCCTGGCGGCAGCCATCCTGCCTTTCACCGGTGGATCGCTTGGCCTGGCGATGAGTGGGCTGGGCGTTTTCTATGTCACCTTTGAGATTCTGATGGTCAGCGCGCTGACCCTGATGAGCGAGGTGATGCCCGCCGCAAGGGCGACGATGCTCTCCACCACATTGGCTTGTTTCTCGATTGGCCGGATGTTGGGGGATCTGGTCGGTCCCGGGCTTTACAACGTGGGCTTTTGGGTGATCTGTCTGGCGGCAGTCCTGCTGAACCTGGCCGCGGCGGGGTTGCTGACCCAGGTACGCCTGCACGAAGGGGAGCAGGAAGCGGTGTAACGCAGTAGTGTGATCTACCGAGAAAAATGAGTCGCCCCTTGTGGGCGACTTTTTTGTTACATGCGCTGTGCGGCACATGGCCTGCGGTTGGTAAATGATGAAAATTGATTATGTATATAGGGCGTGTACTTCTCTTGTGAGCACCCTACAGACTGTCATTGCGGCACTTGAAATTCATATACTTACGCAACAAAAAAGCCCCTCACTTTTGGAGGAGCCTTTTCTTTATTTGCTGATCGTGACGGTCCAATCCGGGCCATAACCGATCTTGTATTCTTCCGTGAAACTGCCCTGGTTCACGGCGACGGAGATCCGCATCAGCTCATTGTTATAGATCATCACATCGCCCTGGCTGGCGTACCCAAAGGACTGGTGGAAAAGCACCCTCTTGGAGAAGACCTCTTCGCCATTGTGGTGGATGGTGAGTAGCGGGGTGTCGCCGTAGGCGAATCCGGCATTGAGAAAATCCCGGGTGGGGATATTGGTCCAGTCATTGCCAAAATTTGGGTCGTTGATCTCGAAGATCCCTTTGACCATGCCCTCGCCAAATTCCGGTTCCTGCAGGGGGTGCATGATGATCTCGTCCACATCATAGGCCGGGCCGACGCCCTCAAAATCGATCAGGCCGCTGGCCAGTTTGGCCGCACAATAGGAGAACAGATCGCGGCCGTGGAAGACGCTGACCGCTTCGGTGTTTTTACCTTTCAGCCGGTTCACGTTTTCATCAATCTCCCGGATGGCCGTGATGCCGACCCAGGCCTTAAGGTGAGTCAGCGAGCCGTTGTCGGGAGTGACCACATAGTAGCCATCGGCGGTTTGGGCCACGCAGGCCTTGCGGGGGGTGCCAACGCCGGGGTCCACCACGGAGACAAAGATTGTGCCTTTGGGCCAGAAGGCCATCGACTGATAAAGGCGATAGGAGGCGCTCCAGGTGTCGAATTTGGGGATTTCGTGGGTCCCGTCAATGATCTCCAGTTCACGGTCCACGCTCTTCACCACGCCATACATCGCGCAGACCGCGCCCTCGGCATAGGTGAAATCCGTTTGAAAAACGAGGATGGGTTTCATGACGACCTCCTAGATGAATGGGTTATAGAACCTGTCGTGGTTGATAAAGATGGACACGCTGATTGAGCCGAAGAAGATCAGGGCGGAAAGGATGATGGCGAGCCAATCCTGGGCCGCGAATTTTCTCGTTGAGAACCAGGTGCGCGTTCGACTCTTGCCGAAGCCGCGCAAGTCCATCGCGTTGCTGATCAGTTCGATCCGGTCCAGCGAGGAAAAGATCAGGGGGATGATGATCAGCAGGGAGTTTTTCACCCGGCTGGCGAACTTGACCTTGCGGGAGAGATCCAGCCCGCGGGCCTGCTGGGCCAGGCTGATGTCCCGATAGTCACGCTGGACATCCGGGAAATAACGCAGGGTCAGCGCAACGGCATAGGAGGCCTTATAGGGTACTCCGACGCGGTTGAGGGAGGAGGCGAATTCGCTTGGATTGGTGGTCAGCAGGAAGATCATGCCCAATGGTACGACAGAGGAATACTTGATCATTTTTGTCAGGGAGTAGAAAAGCTGTTCCTGGGTCAGGTACATCCCGCCGTAGATCTTAAAGATATTGTGGCGCGTCCCGTAAATCTCCACGCCCATTTCCGGCGCAAAGAAGAAGGAGATGATGGCATTGGTCAGAATGAAAATCACCACATAGAGCACCATTGTGCGGATCTGGCGGAACTTGATTTTGGAAACCCACAGGAGGTATACCGAAAATGCCATGATTGCCAGGATGACCCGGATGTCATAGGAATACATCACGGCAAAGGTCAGGAACAGGAAACAGATCAGTTTGGTTAGCCCGGAGAGCCGGTGGATGGGAGTGTCCAGAAGGTTGTAGGAGAAGAGCTTGGTTTTGAGATTCATCGGTCCCTCAACTTTCTCTCGTAATCAATGAATCCCTGGACGAAGGCTGTGCCATCCGGGAGGCCGATCATTTGAGCCAGGTTGAAGAGCGAAGTCTCCTTGAGGCTGGCTTTTTCAATCACTTCGCTGTCGGTGAGGACGATTGAAGCGGCTGTGTCGGCCACGAGCTGACCTTCAGAAAGGACGATGGCCCTTGGTGTATATTCCAGCATCAGGTGCATATCGTGGGTGATCAGAATAATGGTGACGCCTATCTTATTTAATTCCAGGAGGAATTCCATGATCTCGGTGTAGTGCCGGAAATCCTGTCCGGCCGTGGGTTCATCGAGGATCAGGATCTTGGGCCCCAGAGCCAGGATCGAGGCGATTGTGACTCGTTTTTTCTGTCCGTAGCTCAGGGCCGAGATTGGCCATTCAATGAAGGGTGAGAGACCGCAGACTTTTAATACTTTCTTCACCCGTTCCTGCACCTCTTCTTCGGGCACTTCCCTGAAACGCAGACCCAGGGCCACTTCATCAAAAATCATTGGCTTGGAGATCATCTGGTTGGGGTTTTGCAGGACAACACCGATGAACTCCGCCCGTTCCTTGATTGTCTTATCGGCGATATCCTCGCCGTAATAGCGGATGATGCCGGTGTCGGGCTTTTCGAACCCGCAGAGCAGCTTGGAGAGGGTGGATTTCCCTGCGCCGTTCCTGCCTACCAGGGAGACCATCTCGCCTTCCTTGATATCAATATTGATATCGCTCAGAACGGGGTGGATGCCATCGTAGGAGAAGTTGAGGTTTTCAATGGACAGGATGGACGGGGAGGCGGGCTTTTCCGCCGGATGCGGCACACTCTCAAACCAGTTCACCAGTGCGGCTTTTTCGGGGTCGGTTTTGAGGGTGGTGATATAGCCGGGCTGTAGGTCAGTGGTGACCTGAACGCCGGCGTATTTCAGAGCGGTTACATAGAGCGGCTCACGGATGCCGGTATTGGTGAGGATGTCGGAGGAGACCAGCGAGTGTGCGTCCAGGTCGGCGATGATTCGTCCATCGCGGATGACCAGAATGCGGTCCACATGCTGGTGGAGCACATCTTCCAGACGGTGTTCGATGACCAGGACTGTTTTCTTTGAGGATTGGTGGATATCCTCGATGATCTCAATGGCCGATTTCCCGGTGGCCGGGTCCAGATTGGCCAGCGGTTCATCGAAGAGCAGGATGTCTACATCGTCCACCATCACGCCGGCCAGCGAGGTACGCTGTTTTTGGCCGCCGGAGAGTTCGAAAGGCGAGGAGGTCAGCAGATGCTGCATATCCACCATGCTGGCGACTTTATGCACTCGCTCATGCATCTGGTCGAAGGGGATGCTGTCATTTTCCAGCGCAAAGGCGATATCTTCGCCGGTGGAAAGCCCCACGAACTGCGCATCTGAATCCTGCAGGACGGTACCGACCTGCTTGGAGAGTTCAAAGATGTTCATTTCCTGCGTGTCCCGGCCGTTGATCTTCAGGCTGCCGGTGATCTCACCCTTATAGGCGAAAGGAATCAGCCCGTTGATGCAGTGGCCGAGAGTGCTCTTGCCGCTGCCGCTGGGGCCTACGATCAGGATCTTCTCCCCGGGGAAGATCTTCAGGTTGATGTCATGCAGGGTGGGTTCTGCCTGGCTGTAGTATTGGAATGTAAAATCGGAAAATTCAATAATCGGCGTTTTGGTCATAGGACGATCAGTTTGATTGAGGTTAGACAGATATTGTACCAAGGTTCCCGTTTGCGCCGGGCTGGACTTTTGGCGAGTAATGAAAAAGATGGCTGCCCAATTTGCGAGACAGCCATCTTGATCTATCTTAATAGCCCATCAGGACCTAGGCTTTGTTGAGCGAGCCTTTCTTGGTGCGGGTGGCCGCATAGGCAACCAGCAGCAGAGTGCCGATTACAGCCGTGGTCACGAAGTTGGAGGCCGCGGCGACAATACCCTGGGTGAAGACATAGCTGGCGGGTTCCTGATAGATCAGGATATCCAGCACGGGGGCCACAACGATCCAGGCAAAGGCGTTGCCGATGAGCTGGATCAGGTTGAAGGTCAGGATGTCCTTGAATTTGAATTCGCCCTCATCCACCTTGGTGCGCTTGAAAGCGAAACCGAAGATGAAGCCGGCAACGCCGCTGGCGATCACCCAGGACCACCATGGCGAGCCATATTGGACAGCGTCACTCAGCGCATGACCAATGAAAGCGATCAGGGCGCCGGCGATCGGGCCGAAGAGGGTGGCCATGAAGGCCCCCAGGCCGTAGGCGGTCTGGATGCTGGTGTCCGGAACGGGTGAGGGGATTTTGACATACATGAACAGCAGCATAAAGAGTGCTGCGCCGATGCCGATGGCAACGATTGTGCGGGTTGAAACTTTAAACAAGTCCTTCATGATATCTCCTTAGAACATAATTAGGTTGAAAGTTGATAAACGTGACTGATAAATGACCAATAAGATCTTTGGTATTTGTTGGAGATGAATTGGGTTGGCCGGGGAATGGTGGCAATGAATAAAAAAATATCCATTACTCTCCGGTTGCTTCAATCCATCGTTGTTAATAGGTGACTAAATCGATAGATCCTCCTTATATTTAACCGGCGATCTGCGCGAAAAGTTACGGTGCAGAAATTGGATATATGCTGTGATTCTATAATAACGCCCCAATGGTGTCAACCGGAGAAAGGTTAAATTGAAGAGACGCCCCGGTGAGGTGGGGCGTCTCTGAGGAGAAGAGATGAAGCGGTGGGCAAGGGTTGTTCCACCGCCCTTTAGCGTGTGTTAGTCGCCGGCTTCCGCCAGCACGGGCTCCACCTGAGATGGCGGCTCGTCCATATCCAAAGGCTTGTCGGGCGCTTTGAACTTGAACCAGATCGGGATCATGATCAGGAAAGAAGCCACCGCGGTGACGATGAACGGCGTTTGGGGGCTGAACCGCTCCCAAAGCTGGGCACCCAACCAGGGCGCCGGCAAGGAGATGAAGCCCCGGCTGCTGTTGAAAACACCGGAGTAGGTCCCGAGTTTCTTTGCCGGGACCACTTTTGAGATCAGTGATTGATAGGCCGGGCCCAGCATACCGCCGCCAAAACCGAATACGGCCGCGCTGACGGCGAAGGTGAGGAAAGAATTGGCCCGGAGGAAGATGATGAAGGCCAGAAAGATCACCCCGAAACCGATGACCAGAGGCACGCGTTCACCGTGTTTGTCCACCAGTTTGCCGGAGAGCATTGGGACGAACATTGAGGCGATGGCGTTGATCGAGGCGATCAGGCCGATCTGCTCCACGCCGATCCCGCCAAGCTGTTCCAGATAGAGCGGCTGGAGTTCGCCGGACATGCGGAAGGCGATGTCGGCGATCCCATCGGTGACGAAAATCCAGGTCAGGATTCCGCCGCCGACCAGCATCCCCAGCATGCGGACCATGCTGCTCTTGAAGGAGCTCATGTCCAACTTTTGGGTGGGCTGCTCATTGGATTGGGATTTCATGGTGGTCGCCATCCAGATCCGCAGCCCAGCGGCAATGGCATAGAGCAGGGTGGCAACGACCAGCATCCACTTGAAGCCGAATGCGCCGGCGATCAGACCGCCCAGGGGCGGGCCGACCACACCTGTGATCTGGAAAACTGTGTTGGTGATACCGTAAACCTTTCCGCGGTTTTCTTCCGCGGAGTTCTCCGCGATGAAAGCCTGGAAGCTGGGACCCACCAGGGCGAAGGGGAACTGATAGATGGCCAGAGCCACGATCATCCACTGCCAGGTGGGGGCCAGGAGCATCGCCACCAGCCCGAGAATCCCGCCCACGCTGCCGATCGCCACTGCCCGCAGGCGGCCGATCTGGTCGGAGACCCAACCGCCGAAGATCTGCAGGGCCAGCACGACCACGGAGACGAGGGTGAACACCAGGCCCACATCGGTGACATCTGCGCCCAGCTCCGTCAGGTAGATCGGCATCAGGATCGGCGTCATCATCCCGCCGATATTGGCCAGTACCATCGCCAGCATGAACCAGCGCAGGATGGGGGAGATCAGGGGTTGTTTTTGGCTGTCAGCGTCGTCGGTTGGCATGCGGTTTGGCTTTCATTCAACTGAATAATTGGAAAACGGAGTAAGGTTACTCTCCTAGAGATTATCTCCAGTATAGAAGGAAACCGGCCTGCCGACAGCACCCATTGGGCGGAATCCGACCTGGCCAGGTGGACAGGGTGATTTGAGATGGGTGGGAGCAGCGGGGCATAAACCGTTATAATGGGATGAAATCCGGCCCGGCGCCGGTTGGGAATGAATGACTGGAGGGGAATTGCCCTACTCAATTGGACTTTATTTCGACTCTGAAACCGATCACACTGTGCGGGAAATCTGGCGGCATTTGGCCGAGGATGGCCTTGCGGATTATTATCCCGTTTCCGGCAACCGTCCGCATATCACCCTGGTCCTTTTCGAGGATACGGATGTGGGCCGGGCGGAATCCGTTTTGCGCGAGGTGGTTGCAGAGCAGCCCGCTTTTCCCCTCTCTTTTCAACAGGTGGGTGTCTTCCCCGGCGCAAAGCCGGTTGTGTTTTGGGCGCCGGTGATCACCCAAACCCTGCTGGCCTTGCAAAAACGGCTTTATGACCGCCTAGCGGATTTCAGCCAGCCGCCCGAATTTGGCTTCTATCAGCCCGATCACTGGATTCCCCATTGCGGCCTGGCGATGGAGATCGAAGATGAGGGTTTGGTCCCGGATATCGTCCGGGAGTGTCTGTCCTTGCCAAACCCGCATGTCGCTGAGGTGCTGGAAATTGGGTTGATCTCATTTCGGCCGGTGAAGGAAGTTCTGACTCTTCCCCTTGGTCAATAAGACTCAACCCTCCTGGTCTTGGGGAGCTTTTCGCAGGTACCATTTTCGGTCGCGGATCAGCAGGATCAGCGGGGCCAGGCTGATTAGCAGTGAGAGGACATCCAGCAGGCCGACTTCATCCGTGATGGAGAGGACGGCGATCAGCGCGAGCAGGGCCAGACCGAAAAGGTAGCCCCAGCGGTTGCGCTTCCGCAGCAGCAGGACGATGACCACCAAGGCGGCTGCGCTGGCGAGAGCGAGTGCACTCATGATCCAGGTCGCCGCGCTGAGGCCGGTGCCGGCGGTGTTACGCGTCAGCAGGGTATAGAGGCCGTAGCCGGCCCAGATCGCCGCGTTGAGCAGGATCAGGATCTGGGTGACGAGGATTGTTTTAGGTCGCGTATTCATTCCACCACACCGCGGCTGTTGAATTCCATTTCCATAAGAACCTTGAGAAGAGTCCCGAGCGCGATCATCGAGAAAAAGACGAACAGGAATTGGACGCCCAAGTTGAGTAGAGAATAAAGGATTGTTGCAATCCATACGAACACGTTCGGATTAGCCATATTTTCAAAAAAAGATAGGAATACTTGTTGGCTGGGATCTACAGCCAATACAATATTAAGGCCATATCGGAAAATGGAAACGATGGCAGCTATCCCCAACCATTTATCCAGCCATAGGACCTGTTTGGGATCATAGAAAACAGGCTGGTCCCCTTCGGCATTTTTAAAATCGGGATCGTCTTTTGCTTTGGGGTCAGCTGATTTCTTGTGGAAGGTGCCTTTGAGCACCCTAGCTGTTTCCGTGACGATGGCACGCATCGCCTTGGGCTTGCCGCCCTCTGTGAGACCTTTCTCATCTTCTGCGATCTCCCGATAGTTCAGATCGGTTTCAACGATCATATTCAGACTCGTTGAAATCGCCATGAGAATCAGCCAAAAAATGATGGGATTGAAGAAATCATGAATCAAAGAAACAATAAAGTTGATGATTAAATCAATCCGGTCGATATTTGAGATAAGTTGCGTACTGGTTTTAAAATATTCAATAATATTGGGGAGAAAGAAGTTGATGTCTGAAGCAATCCCTGCTGCGGCATTAACCAGGCCAACAACCAGATAGATCCAGCCAATGATCTTGGCTAGTTGTGCGATATTCGCTAACCGTGAATGCTTTTTAGTAAAGAAAGTTTGTTCGGTGTTTTCTGCCATTTTCTCCCCTTTCGGTTGATGCAGATGAGAGATGACCGACCGCATGATGTTGTTAATTATACACTTAGGGACTTTCAATGATCGCCAATATTGATTTAGTTATTTCGCGAAAATATCGTTGAATTACCTTAATTTTCTAAAGTATTCAGGAATTGAACTGTTTACAAGTTGAAGGTTGTTATGTTTTTTGGTATTGCAATTAGAACATAATAACTGCAAATTAACTATATCATTACAACCACCCTGACTTAGTGGAACAATATGGTCAATATGGATTCTTCCTTGTAATTCTCCAAAATTCAATCCACAATTGGCGCAAAGATTTCGATCTCTTGAAAGTAAAGTTGGTTTAACCCAAGTAGGCCAGCGCCTTCTTTCTACTTTAGAAAAAGTAAGCTGATCGTTCTTATCTATAACAGGATATCCTTTTTCACCATAAGCAATGCTTAATGAATAAGTAATAAATTCACAAATTTGACGGTCGTGCAAAGCGCGTTCCGCAAAGTTCCTGGCATAATTATCCTGTAATATTTTTATATCATTCTCGTAGAATTTTTGAGCATCCCAAAGTGCATCTTGTAATTGAATATGTAATTCCTTCCTATGAAAAACGCTATTCTGGCGGTTCTTTGGTGTTTCGCACACTATTGTGTCAACCTCATCAATTGCCATCATTAATTCGAACAATTCTGGGCCTTCCTCTAACCCTGAAAGACTAAGCAACCAAAAGATATATTCTGCTGCAATGTTTGCATCTTCTGCATCACAAAATAATACATCGTCATTAATGTCAAACAACCTATCGAAAAAGAATGTTCCAAGATAATAAAGAAATCCATCACGGATTGTTTTAATAAATAAATCATTTGGCAACAGGTGTCTCTCTATTTGGTTATTGGTTAGTTCTGGTAATGAAGTTAACCGCCAAGTCTGATCCATTAAATAAGAAAGACTTACTTGATAAATTCGTAGTGCAATAGGGGGAAAAATCTTGAAATACTTCATATAGAACCTTGTGTATGTGAAATGTATATTTATTTCATTATCATTATAATCAAAATAATATAATAATTTTGGCGACTATCTTAAATAAGGTCTCATATCATATTTCGCTAATAATCACGAGAGTAGCATATAAGTATTGGGGGATTGTTTGAGTAAATAATTTTGTAAAGAATTTAGGCGCAACCGGATTATATAATTTATTGTTTAAAATCATTTTTAAAAACTTAGTTTAGTCATTCTAAATGAGGAGAAGATTTAATTATAACGCTATATAGATGTTATGTAGATTTAATCTGTAGTTGTTTGTAAATAATAAAAAGTTTATTGGGCTTTAGAATAGAGCTGGCTTAGTAAATAGAATAAAAGTTTGTCATTTGATTAACATTTACATTTATCTATTACGCCATCGCTTTGAAATTCTCATTTCTCTTCCCCCCTCCTCCACCACGTCACCACCGCGCCGAAGACCGTCATCAATAATTGCAAAAATGGTGAGATGAGCACCATCAGCACCTGCCAGCCGATGAAGCTTGCCAGGGGTTCAAAGAGGATCAGCGGCATGCCGTAATTGGCCAGGTCACGGGCGGGGTCAAAGAGCCAGGTCAGCGAGGGCAGCCAGATGACGGCCAGGACCAGCAGGGAGAATCCCGCGGTCAGGGCAGCATATTTCAGCAGATCGCCCAGCAGCGATTGGAGCGTCTGCGGTTTCGCTGCCAGCCGCCGGGCCAGCCACCAGCCCACCGGCAGCCCCAGCAGGATCGTGAAGAACGGGACGCCCATCCCCAACCCCGTGCAGAACAGGTCCAGCAGGATGAACGCAACGATAGCCTTTTTCTTTTGCATGTGGATGATTTTGTCCAGCAGATTTGAAAACTTTTTCATGGTTCCACCCCGTGATAGAGAAAACCCCCGGCAATACCGGGGGTGTCATTGGATCAATAAGATCAGGTTACGCGCTCATCACAGGTCTAAACTTATAGCCATAGACCAGCATCCCGCGCTCGTCGCCATCGGAGCGGAGCTTGCGGGTGACCATCTCGACCGGCATGCCGATCTCGACCTGTTCCTCGCCGAGGTCCGTGAGCTGGGCGGTGACGATCGGGCCTTCTTCCAGCTTGATCAGCGCCACGGTGTAGGGGGCCTGGGCTTCAAAGCCGGCCGGGGCGTTGCCCATTTTGGTGAAGGAATAGACCTCACCCTTGCCGCTGAAGGCATAGGCTGTCTTGGCCTCGCCGCCGCATTCCGGGCAGACATCCCGTGGGGGGAAGATCTTCGCATTGCAGTGGGGGCAGACTTCGCCCACTAGGGCATAGCGTTGTTTTTTTAATCGCCAATGGCGTGGTACTTCCATGTTTGAACTCCTTAGAAGTCGCGGTTGGTTCAGCGCGGCAGGGTTTTTCTCTTATAGTAAACCCGAGTTTACCGAAAAGTGACTCTCAGAAACTATCAGGATGGCCTTTTTAGGGGATTTCAGGCTAATATCGCTTATTAAGTGGAATAAATTGGCATTTTTTCAAGCCGGAAGGATTGTATCAAACTATAAAAGCTTATGAAAGAAAGAGTAATCTTGCTTTTGGAATTAAGGAACACCCCTTCCTGCCTGCCGCACTTTGTTTGTCGGCATCCTCACCCTGATTCCAGGGGGAGGAACGAGAAAGGGGTCAAAAATAAGTATCAGGAACATTTTCCAGCATATCCTTTTTGTGTAATTCAGTGGTTTACCGATTTAGATGTTATTTCCCTGCTTTCAAGCCGTCAGCCCCACTTTTCGCCCCCGATTAATGATATGATTCGGGAATAGCAAACCGGCTGTACCCCGATGGAGGTTGCTCACCATGACCATTCATTTGCTGGATAGGACCCTTCAAATTGACATTTTTTATGAATGTGAGGACCGGGACCTGGAGGATAACATCTGTCTGACGGTGGTAGAAAGCTGCCCGCCGGGCGAGAAGATCCTGCGGGCCGGGGAGACCCATCTTTTTCTGACCCCCGCCGAAGCCCGCGCCTTGGGTGAGGCCCTGCTGACAGCCGCGGGCCGCAGTGATGCCGGTGAACGACACTGAGGAGTGAACAACTTGATGCAACTGACCCCCGAGACCGTGCGCCTGGTGATGCTCGCCGCGCAGGGCCTGCTGACACCGCCCACCGGCTCTGCCGCCAAAGATGACCTGCTGCCGGCCATCCGGCAGATGGGCTATCTGCAAATCGACACGATCCAGGTGGTGCAGCGCAGCCAAAACCTCGTGCTCTGGAGCCGCCTGGGGGATTATCCCCCCGAGTGGTTGGACGAGGTCCACGCCGAGGGGCAACTTTTTGAATATTACGCCCACGCGCTCTGTTATATCCCAACCGAATACTATCCGACCTTCCGCGGCCGGGGATTGCATGATAAGCGGGTCGGCCGCTATTGGCGGGGCTGGGCCGAGAAGCATCCCGAGCTGCTGGCGCGGGTGTTGGAGGCTGTGCGGGAGAATGGGCCGCTGAGTTCGAAGGATTTTGACTCGGCGCGGATCGAGACGGGTTGGGGCGGCGTCAAGCATGAACGGCTCGCATTTGACAGGCTGGTGGTCACCGGGGAGTTGATGGTCTCCAGGCGGGAGAATTTTCGCCGCTATTATGACCTGCGCGAAAGGGTGCTGCCCGATTGGGATGATGCCGACGCGCAGGACTTTGAAACGGTCCGTGACGAACTGGCGCTGAAGGCCGTGACTGCTTTGGGCGTAGGTCGGGCCGATTGGGTGGCGAATTATTATTACATGCTGAAGACCGGGATGGCGAAACGGCTGGCGCGACTGGCCGCAGAGGGACGGCTGGAGGAAGCCGAGGTGGCGGGCTGGGACCAGCCGGTGTATCTCCATCCGGAGAACCTGACACTGGCTGAACGAGCGCTGGCGGGTGAGCTAAACGCGACTCGCACAACCCTGCTCTCACCCTTTGACCCGCTGGTTTCAGACCGAGATCGCGCCCTGGAGCTTTTTGATTTTGATTACCGGCTTGAATCCTACACGCCGGCGAAAGATCGCCAATACGGTTTCTTCAGCCTGCCGATCCTACACAGGGGGCGGCTGGTGGGCCGTTTGGACCCCAAGGCGCACCGTAAGGAGAAGCGGATGGAGGTCAAGGCGCTCTATCTGGAGCCGGGCGTGACGCTGGATGATGAGCTGACGGGCAGCCTGAAGCAGGCCCTAGATCAATTTACGGCCTGGCACGGGATGGACACGCTGGAGATCACCGCTGCGGACCCCGCTGACCTGCTGGAGGCGCTGACATGACCCTGATCCCTGCTTTCACGCTTTGTTTCCTGCTCAATGGGGATGATGTCCTGATGCTGCACCGCAAATTCCCGCCCAATCAGGGGCTTTGGAACGGTGTGGGCGGGCATATCGAACCGGGCGAGACCGCTCGCCAGGCCATGATCCGTGAGGTGGCGGAGGAGACCGGTTATACGATCACAGACCCGCAGTTTGCCGGTCTGCTGACCTGGGACGGTTTCGAGATTCCGCCCGGTGGGATTGCGATCTTCACCGTGGCCGTGCCGCACCGCAACTTCGTGCAGAACCACGAGGGCGAGTTGGCCTGGGTGAGCCGGGACTGGGCCTGCACCGCGCCGGAGGTGGTGGACAATATCCACATCTTCCTGCCGAAGGTGCTGGCGGGTGGTGAGCCGCTGCATTACCATTTCATCTATCAGGACGGCGTTCGCATTCGGGACCTGATTGAGCCGCTGCCCGCGGACTTTGACCCGGAGCGCACTTTCCAGCCGGAAGCGGGCTTTGAGGAAGAGCAGCGCGGGGAATTTCTGCTCAGCTTTGATAAGGATCGTTTGCAATTGGACCGGGTGGTGGACTATCTGGCCCGGCAGTCATATTGGGCGCAGGGGCGGCCCACCGAGGTGATCGAGACTTCGATCCATACCTCAGTCTGCCTCGGCATCTATCATCAGGGCGAGCAGGTGGCCTTTGCGCGATTGGTCACCGACCAGGCGACCTTTGCCTGGCTCTGTGATGTCTTTGTGGACCCGGCCCAACGCGGGCAGGGCTTGGGAAAATGGCTGGTGGAAGCCGCCACCGGTTATACCGACCGGATGGGCATCAAACGCACCGTGCTGGCCACCCGTGACGCACAAAAGCTCTATGAACACTATGGGAATTTTCAGAACTTTGAAGCGCCCGAGATGTGGATGACCCGCTTTCACCCAGACCAGAAGGGATGAGCAGGAAGGAGAGGAGAAGATGGAATTCCAACGAGGTCAATTTACGATCAGTACGGATAAGGATCGGTTGCAGATCGAGGTGATCCATCGCTACCTGACCAATGATGCCTATTGGACCACCGGCCGGACGCTTGAGATGACCGAAAAGGCGATTGCCAATTCGCTTTGTTTTGGCATTTACCACAAGGGCTGGCAGGTGGGCTTTGCACGGGTGGTCACGGATTATACGATCTTTGCCTATCTCTGTGATGTCTTTGTTTTGGAGGATTATCAGGGGCAGGGGCTGGGCAAGTGGCTGACCGAGGTGATCCTGGAGGTGCTGGATCAGGAGGGCGTGCGCTGGACGATGCTCGCCACCCGGGATGCCCACGAACTTTATGGCGATTATGGCGGTTTCCAGAAGCTGCACCTGCCCGAGAAGTGGATGGGGCGGGTGAACCCGCGATTGCTGGAAGGATCGGGCAAGGTCTACACCGTGCCGGGGGATGGGATGTGAGTGATGGTGAATGGTGATGGGAGAATAGGCGATTGGTAATCGGTATTAGGCATCGGGGAAGGGTTGGGTGGAAATAAATAGGAAAATTTGGGAGTACAGATTATCACCGTGTGGAAATTACAGACTTCTTACAGGATCGCAAAACCCGCCTTACGAGCGGGTTTTATGATGGGAGCATCTAAATGTTCTCTATCCTGACATAAGGAGTTTTGTAATGAAAAAGCTGAGTAAGATTTGGTTATCCATGGCAGTGCTTGCCGCGGTGGTGATGCTGGCGGTTCCGAATGGGACCGTCGCAGCTCAGGTGGAGTTTCCCCAGTTGGAAAAAGATGACATTGAGCAGCCTACAGGGCTCGACGGCCTGTACGCCGAGATGCTGGACAGGTTCGTGCAGGCGGGCGAGCGAATGGATGACGCGGATGAGGCTGTGGACCGGCTGGAGTGCTGGATTGAGACCCTTACCGAGGCGGGTAAGGACTCGGCGGAACTACAGGCCATTTTGGACATTTTCCTGGCAAACATGGACGCTGTCCAGGCGGCCTATGACGACCTCGGCGAAGTGATTGACGAGCATGCCGGGTTTGATGCCGAGGGCCAGATCACCGATGAGAGCCTGGCGCTTGGCACGTTGCGGCAGATCGCGGATGGGTTGCTGGACCTGCACCAGTTGGGCGAGGATGCCCGCTTTGAACTGCGCTGGGATTTGATGGCATATCGATATGCCAGGCGAGGGGAGGAATAAGCTGTTGGATTTGATTCTATTGCTAATAGACCCAGATTGCTTTGTCCGGTGCAAGGCGCCTTCCTCGCAATGACAAAGGTATCTTGTCATTGCGAGCTAGCAACATAGTCCCCGATGTGAAACGGAGTGGGAATCAATCTTTTTTGTTTTGTCACGTGCCGTGCAGCGCACGTGACCTACATATTCCCTATTTATTTATGATAAAATACATAGTATTCATCCGCTTAACTTTGCATTTTTTCTTTTTAGTGTTATAATGCAAACCGTTCAACCAAAATTGAATAGCCCCTATGCGGCACTCTTATCCAGAGAGGTGGAGGGACCGGCCCTTTGATACCTCGGCAACCAGAAGGTTAAACTTCATGGTGCCAAATCCGGCAGAGCGATTTCTGGAAGATGAGAGGGAAGCCAAACGAAGTTTTTCGCCCCTCTCGCATGAACCACGGTGGGGCGCTAATCTTTAATGAGACATGGAGGTTCTCAACAATGACGTTGACATTTATGGGTTTACCCAAATACCTGTTCACGTCGGAATCGGTCACAGAAGGCCATCCCGACAAAGTTTGTGACCAGGTCAGTGATGCTGTTTTAGACGCACTGATTGCCCAGGATAAGTTCTCCCGCGTGGCCTGCGAATGTGCCACCAAGACAGGGTTTATCATGGCGCTTGGCGAGATCACGACAACCGGCTTTGCTAACTTTGATGAACTGGTCCGCAAAGTGGTTACCGATATTGGTTACGACAGCTCCGAAAAGGGCTTTGACGGCAACACCTGCGGCGTGATGATTGCCCTGGCGAACCAGTCCGCCGATATTGCTCTTGGTGTGGACAAGGCCAGCGAATTCAAATCCGGCGAGATGGAAGACGAAGAAAATCTCGAAGAAGTTGGCGCGGGCGATCAGGGGATGATGTTCGGTTATGCCTGTAACGAGACCGATGTCCTGATGCCGATGCCAATTTACTATGCCCACAAGCTCACCCGCCGTCTGGCGGAAGCCCGCCGGGCGAATGACCTCACCTTCCTCCGCCCCGATGGCAAGAGCCAGGTGACGGTGGAATATGAATATGGCAAGCCGAAGCGGATCCATACCGTTTTGGTCAGCACCCAGCATGACCCCGATGTGACCCACGAACAGATCCGCGAGGGTGTGATCGAAGAGATCATCAAGCCTGTGCTGCCCGCCGAATTGATTGATGATGACCTCTTGGTCTATGTCAACCCGACCGGGCGTTTCGTCACCGGCGGCCCGATGGGCGATGCGGGCGTGACCGGCCGCAAGATCATCGTAGACACTTATGGCGGCATGGGCCGGCATGGCGGCGGTGCCTTCAGCGGGAAAGACCCGACGAAGGTGGACCGCTCCGGCGCGTACGCTGCCCGCTGGGTGGCCAAGAACGTGGTCGCCGCCGGGCTGGCGGATCGCTGTGAAGTGCAGGTGGCTTATGCTATCGGCGTGGCGCACCCGCTGTCCGTGAACGTCGAGACCTTCGGTACCGGCAAGATCGAGGATGCCCGGATCGCTGAACTGATCAACGAATTCTTTGACCTGCGCCCCGGTGCGATCATCCGTGACCTTGACCTGCGCCGCCCGATCTACCAGCAACTGGCCTCCTATGGTCACTTTGGCCGGGATGATCTGGATTTGACCTGGGAAAAGACCAACAAGGCCGACCTCTTGCGGGATGCGGCTGGCCTGTAAGCCTTAGAGCATTTCAAGAGAATAAAGAACCCCCGGATGAATTCCGGGGGTTTTGTGTTATTTGCATTGTGAACCGATTTTTATCCCGTGCGCTGCGCGGCATGTGACCTACAATTTACTTAAATAAATGAAATCTTTGTAGGGGCGGGCCTCTGTGCCCGCCCGCATGGTATTGTGGTCTATCGTAATGACAGGTCGTAGGACACGCTTCCAGCTTGACATAAAAAAGTCACGTAGATGGCTTCGCCACCATAAATGTTTTACGTTCACTATGTAGCGTAATTTCAATACCAATTTAGGAACAAATATTAAATCCTTTCAACAACTTCCCCAATTTCCACAATTAAATATTTGTTGTTTCCTAAATTATTAACATGATAACCCTCATCAGTTTTCGCAGACTTCATCCCAGGGAGTGATGAGCTTGGATCGTCATGGGTTGATACATCTATTGAATCTGTGGAAACTGTAATTGTGTAAACGCGCCCACTTTCACCTTTGGCATTAAATTGATCTATGGTTTTCATTTAATCCCTCCTCAACTTGATATTGGTTTATGTGAGCAATTTATTTATCTGTTGAAAGCATAAGTCGTGTTACTGCAAACTTAATTTGATTATAAATTGGTAGAGTGGGTTGTCAATCTCTTGTTCTTTTAGCTGCGAAGAGATACTAAGGAGTTTGTTCGGTGGGTTGCCAACCCGCCCATTTTGTCACATGCGCTGCGAGGCATGTGACCTACCATTTAGTCAATCAACCGCCCCTGATACTTTCCCGCAAATAATGCGGGGGTGCCGCCGGTATGCCAGAAGAGGATGGTATCCCCTTTGGGGAAATAGTCTTGCCGGATCAGGTCGATCAGGCCCGCGGCAGCGCGCCCGGTGTAGACCGGGTCCAGCAGCAGGGCCTCTTCGCGGGCAAAGAGCCTCACGGCCTCAATTTCCGGTTCGCCCAGGATGGCATAGCCCGCGCCGGTGTAGGCATCATTGACCAGCACCTCTTCGGGCGTGAACTGCATGGTTTCACCGAGGAAAGCGGCGGTTTCGTTCGCCAGGTTAGCCACCCGCGACCGCAGCACCTCAGCGGGTTCATCCACGCTGATACCGAGGATTTTCCCTTCAAACCCGCTCAGTTTCGCGCCGACCAGCATCCCGGCCTGGGTGCCGCCGGAGGAGCTGGGGAACACGATCCAATCGGGGTGACAGTCCTGTTCGGCCAGTTCCAGCATGGCATTCACATAGCCGCTGGCGCCTGTGGGGTTGGAGCCGCCATAGGGGATCAGATAGGGCTGGCGGCCGTCAGCCTGGGCCTGCTCGAAGACCTCTGTCAGTTTTGCCGGCACATTTTCCCGTTCTGTGAAAATCAATTTCGCGCCCAAAAGATGAAAGAGGAAATGATTGCCATCCGGCGGGTCGGGCGGATCGCCAAAGAGCACCAGGATGCAGTCCATCCCGAATTTGGCGGCCGCAGCGAGTGTCTGGCGGCAGTGATTGGACTGGACCGCGCCGGCGGTGATCAGGGTGTGTGCGCCCTGGCTTTGCGCGGCTGCCAGCAGGTATTCCAGCTTGCGGGTTTTGTTGCCGCCAAAGGCCAGCCCTGTTTGGTCATCCCGTTTGACCCACAATTGGGGGCCGTTCAGGGCTGCGGTCAGCCGGGGCAGCTCTTCCACAGGGGTGGGCAGGTGAGCAAAATGAAGTCGTTCAATCATGCGTTGAGTCCTTGTCTGGTTTCGGATTTTCCCCGGCGGCGCATGAGACCGAGGATGCGGGGAAGAACCCGGCTGTAGAGCCGGTAGAGGGCCGGTCGTACGGGATAATCCCAGGCGCCCAGTGTGCGGACCACGCGGCCGCCGAGACCGTCCTTGAAGCGGAAGACGCCCCACATCGGGTCACTTTCGGTGAATTCATCCGGCGCGCCCCACAGGTCATAGTAGGTGCAGCCGGCGGCTTTAGCCTGCAGCATGGCTTCCCATTGCAGGCGGTAAGTGAACATCTTCTCGCGGTGTTCATCCAGTGACATGCCGTAGATATACCAGGCCCGGCTGCCAAAGTGGAAGATCACCACTGCGCCGACCGGTTCCCCTTCCACTTCCGCGATCAGGGGCTCGGACAGCCCGGCCTCGAAGAAAATCTTCCAGACCAGGGCATAATAGGCCTTGCCGCGAATCAGGAAGTCGTCCCGCACGGAAGTGTGAGCGTACAGCCGGTAGAGCAGATCAATATCCTCAACGCCGCCCGACCGAACGGTCACACCACGTCTTTCCGCCAAGCGGACGTTATAGCGGGTCTTGGATTTCATTCTGGCCAGCATGGCCTCTTCGTCATCCCGCAGTTCAATCACGACCGTATTGCGGTACTGGATCTGGTCATCGGAGAACACCCAGCCGCGCTGGGTCAGGTCATCTCTGACGGCCAGGCCAACCGGCGCAGAACCTTCATCTTCGCGCCCGGGAACCCCAAAGCCGAGGGGCAGGTCAGGATCCATTTTGAGGAAGATCGCGCTCTTTTGGTGGGCGAAGGCTTGCAGGTTATCCAAGACCTGGGAGACCAGTTCCGTTTTGGACCAGTCCAGCATCGGGCCGCGGGGGATGTACATCACGCTCATCTTCAGCGTAAACCCGCCCAGGCGGATGCTGCGCTGCAGGAGCAGCGCGCCGGCACAGATGCTGCCGTTTGCATCTTTCCAGATGAGAGGATGTGCCCGCCAGCCCACCTGGGCCTTGACCCGGCCCCACTCCCAGGTTTGCAGGGCGTGCGCGCCGGGAAGGTGGGCGATCAGGTCATTCCAGTCACTGGCCTGTGTCACCTCGACAGTTTCCATCCGGTAGGTGTGCTCACTCATGCTGCTGAACTTCCCTGCCGGCCGCTGTAGACTTGATAGGCTTTATAGATGAGAGGTTTATAAACCCGGTCCCAGGTGCCGATCGTGCGGCGCACTTCGCCGCCAAAGCCGCGCTTGAAGCGGTAAACGCCCCACAGGCCGTGCGAGAGGTCGGTGAATTTTGTTTCGAGCACGGATTCTGGCTCGTCGGGGATGCCCCAGAGGTCGTAAGTCTGGCAGCCCCTGGCTTTGGCCCAGCGCATGGCCTCCCATTGCAGGAGGTAAGTGGGCATCCGGTTGCGCTCATGGTTGTTGGAAGCACCGTAGAGGTACCAGGCGGTTTTCCCTTGCCTGAAGACCATCAATCCGGCCAGCGGGTGGCCTTCAAAACTTGCCATCAGGAGGGCGCAGGCGTCTTTGGCTGCGAAATGTGCATAGGCTGACCGGTAATAGGCCAGGCTGTGGATTCCGAAGGCATCGCGTTCGCCGGTGGTTTCCATCAGGTTGTAGAAGGTTGAAATCTCTTTGCTGGGTACAACAAGGACATCCTTGCGCATCGCCAGGCGGATGTTGTAACGGGTTTTGGGTTTCATCGCGGCCAGCCAGTCTTCCTCGGTTCCGCTGAGGTCAACCATGACGGTTCGCGGGGGCTGGATGCTTTGGTTGGCAATCCGAAAGCCGGGCAGGTGGGCTGGGATGAAATCTTCCGGGATGGGTTCCCAGATTTCAGGCTCCACTCGCAGGAAGACAGCCTTGTATTTCCGGCAGAGATCGTCCACCGCCTCCCAGAAAGCGGGCCAATCTCCGGAGCCGACTGGGCCGCGGGGAATGTAGGCCACAGTAAAGCCCAATGGCAGCTTTCGGAAAAGAATTAGCGCCCCGAGGTCCCCCAGCCGAAAATATTCCGGCGTCCAGCCGTATTCACTTTTAAGGTCACCCCAGGTGGGTGTTTGCAGGAGGTGCGTATCGGGGTAATCCTGAATAAATGCACCCCATTCTGCGTTGGTCAGCTTGGTCATCGTATCCTTTTAGGAGGTTGTGTTTATTAATGATGTCGGGCGAAAGGGCATTATTCTACCATATCCAGGTGCGCCCCCTGGGCCTGAATAGCCGCGCCGGGGATCGTCTGGCTGAGGATATCCAGAATCTCTTCGGGTTTGCCTTCCGCGGCCAGCTCGATCAGTTGATCAATGATGGCATTAAGTGTCTCATCGCTGAGGGCTTCTTCACTGTCCACCTGGTTGATATCCGGGTGTTTGGTGGGGAAATAGGCAAAGCCCTGATCCCAGAGGTCTTCACTGAGTTTCTCGCCGGGGCGGATGCCTGTGTAGACGATTTCGATATCCTCGCCGGGTTCCAGGCCGGAAAGCCGGATCAGGTCTTCGGCAAGGTCCTGAATTTTCACCTGTTCGCCCATGTTCAGGACATAGGCCTCGCCTCCCTGGCTCATCGCCGAAGCCTGCAGCACAAGATGCACCGCCTCGGGGATGATCATGAAGTAACGTTTCATGTCGGGGTGGGTGATGGTGATCGGGCCGCCTTTGGCGATCTGGCGCTTGAACCGGGGGACGACGCTTCCCCGGCTGCCCAGAACATTGCCAAAGCGGACCACGGTAAAGGCTTTGTGATAGGTTCGGGCGGCATTGAGCACGATCATCTCGGCGATTCGTTTGGTGGCGCCCATCACGTTGACGGGGCGGATTGCCTTGTCGGTTGAGATCATCACCAGCTTTTGAATGTCAAATTCCAGGGCTGCCGTGACGATGTTGCGTGTTCCTAAAATGTTGTTGGTGATGGCTTCTTCGATATTGCTTTCCATCAATGGGACATGCTTATGGGCGGCGGCATGGAACAACACCTCGGGCTGCCAGCGCTGGAAAAGGATTCTCAGCCGGGTCAGATTACGCACATCGGCGATCAGGGGCTGAATTTCAAGGCTGGGGATGTTATCGTGTAATTCGAGCATTGCCTCGTAGATGCTGTTCTCGCCGTGCCCGAGCAGCAGCAAACGGGCCGGCTGAGATTGGGCAATTTGCCGGCAGAGCTCCCGGCCGATGGAACCCCCCGCGCCCGTGACCAGCACGGTCTTGCCCTGCAGGACTTCGCCCAGGGCAGAGGGGTCCATGTGGACCGGCTCCCGCCGCAGCAGGTCGGAAATGTCCACCTCACGCAGGCGGCTGATGTTCACCGCGCCGCCCAGCAGCTCATACAGGCCGGGCATGGTGCGGAAGGCCACACCGCGCTGGCGGCAGACATCAGCCACATGGCGCAGGATGGTACCGGCTGCGCTGGGAATTGCGATGATCACTTCGTCAACGTGCCGAAGTTCCAAAATCCGATTCATCTGGGAAAGGGGAGCCAGCACCTTGACGCCATGGATCTCACTATTGACCTTGGCCGGGTCATCGTCGAGAAAGCCGATTGGGTTCATGTTCAGTTGGGGGTTCTTTTTCAGCTCCCGCACGAAGATAGCACCCGCATCGCCCGCACCGATCACCAGCACGTCCTTTTTATGGCGCTTGTTCTTCAGAGCGCCGTTGGCTGCGGTTGAAGAGGTTTCTGCAACCAGCCGGAAGATGAAGCGCAAGCCGCCCACGAACAGGATCGAAAGCAGCCAGTCAATGATCAACACCGACCTGGGGAAGCCAATGAACATACCCGTTGCGAAAAGGATGATCATGCTCGTTGAAACGATCATGGAAGCCGTGGTGACGGCCATGATGATCAGGACCAGCTCACGGATGCTGGCATAACGCCACAGCCGTCGGTAGATGCCAAAGAAGTAATACACGATTGGTTTGACAACCGCTGCGATGCCCAACATCCAGAGCAGGGAAATTTGATAGGTTGGAAAGATTGCGATCAGTTCAAGGCGGATCATGTAGCTTGCCAGAACCGAGATCAGGCTCAGAAAGACATCCCCCACCAATAGATAGCGATTGCGAATGCGTTTTCCAAATATATCCATAAGGGAGTTTCCTGAGGTTATTGGCCTTTGAAGCCGAATACCGATCCGGCAGTGCGCAGGAGGATGGTGAAATCCATGAGGAAGGTGCGGTGCTCGATGTAGTAGAGATCGTATTCCAGTTTGACGGCTGTCTCTTCGACCGTCCCGGCATAATTCTGGTTGATCTGGGCCCATCCGGTCATGCCGGGCTTGACCAGCAGCCTGGCGCGATAGAAGGGCAGGGCTTTTTGGAACTGCTCAACCATTTGGGGGCGTTCGGCTCGGGGACCGACCAGACTGATTTCGCCCCGGATCACATTGATGAACTGGGGCAGTTCATCCAGATGGGTCTTTCGGAGGAACCAGCCAACCTTGGTGACCCGTTCATCGTTTTCTTCGGTCATCCGCGCCTGGCCGTCCTTCTCAGCGTCGGGCCTCATGGTGCGGAACTTGATAATATTGAAGGACTGCCCGCCCCGGCAGAGACGTTCCTGCAACAGGAAAATTGGGAAACCGGATTCAATGATGATTGCCAGAGCGATCAGGGGGAACAGGACTGCCATGGCCATAAAACCGATCAGCCCTCCAGAAAAATCGATCAACCGCTTGGTCAATTGGTAGGCCAGTCCGGTATGAGATTTTTCAACGAAAGAGCGAACGATCCACTCCGATTCGAGCAGGAAAATGGGAACCCGGGAGAGGAGTTCTTCATAGATCTGGGGCGTTGAGGTCAGGTTGACGCCCTGCTCCTGTGCGGCAAGGATTGCCTGGAACATCTTCCCATGCATTTTCCCCGTGATAGACAGGATCAGGTCGGTGATCTCCTGCTCATTAATAATCTGAAGCAGGTCCTGACTGTCGCCCAGGATAGTATATTTGCCGATCTGGGTTCCTTTTAATGCCGGGTCATCATCTATCAGCCCGGCGGTGAAGAAAGGCGGCGGCCATTGGTCATCAAGAATATCCACAAGGGTCTGCCCGGCCTTCCCGGCGCCGATGATCAGCACCCGGCGCTGCAGGGCCGGTGCCGTAAAGATGCGAATATAGATCATCCGCCAGATGAGGGTCAGGACGGCCACGAGGATGATAAAACCGGCCACTCCCCTGCGGGGGAGGGAATTTGGCGGGGAGGTGAAGTAGATCAGCAGGTAGATGAGGGCATTGATCAGCGTTGCCAGGCCGATCCCCTTGAGGGTTTCGAGAGGCTTGCTGGCCCGATTTACGTCATAAAGCTCCACCAGCAGGATGATCCAGAGGACCGGTAACAGAAAATACCAGAAGGGGGGTCTTTGGCTGATGAACTCGAGCGAGAACTCCATCCAGGCATCACCGGCAGCCCAGAAATAAAGCGCCAGGAACAACGCCACTGCTGCAATAATGACGTCGCCAATCAACAGGATGAACATCCGCTCAGAGGAGCGTAAATACCATCGTCTTGGCCGAGATTGCGATTTCATATTTTACATTTTAACATTTATTGTGATTTTGGGGGAGAAAGCAGGCTCCAAATGAACCCCGCGCCCCAACAAAAGTGCATGGTGGCGATGGCCAGAGGGACGCCTGCCACCTGGGCGGCATCCTTGTTTTTGATGGCTAATTGGATTCCCGCCGCCAGGAGTACCACAAGGTAGAGACCCAAAACGGCGGCCAGCACCCAACGGACCAGCCAGAAGAAAGGCGACACCAGCAGGAGCACCCCAACCCCAAACACGAAAACGGGCGGCAGCGCCTGACGCCAGCGGAGGGTCTGCGGGTAACGCCGGAGCATCTGGCGCTTCCAATAGCCATAGCGCCAATACTGTCGGGCCAATGTTTTTAGGCTTTGACGGGCGAAATAGGCGGATCGGATTTGGGGATCCAGCCAGACTTTACCGCCGGATTCGCGAACCCGGACGTTGAATTCATAATCTTCGTTGGCAAGCAGGGTTTCATCGTAGAAACCGATCCGGTCAATCAGGTCGCGGCGGAATGCGCCAAAAGGAACGGTGTCCACAATACCTGCCTGATCGGTGAAACGGTAGCGGGCATCACCCACGCCAATCGGGTGACCGGCGGCTGCGGCAATGCTGCGGCCGATCCAGTTCTCGCTTCCGGGCTGGATATCCCAGACACCGCCAACATTCTGTCCGAGACCATTTTCCAGGGCCGCCACTGACCGGGCAACGTATTCGTTCTGGGGCTTGGAATGGGCGTCCAGCCGGACGATGAACTCGCCGTGAGAGGCTTTGATGGCGGAATTCAGGGCTGCCGGGATGCTGTGGGTGTGTTCTTCGATCAGGACCACCTGCAATTCCGGGTGGGCGGCCTGCCATTCGGCGATTGCCGCCTGGGTGCCGTCATTGGAACCACCATCCGCGATCACAACTTCCATGTTCTCGGCAGGGAAGGATTGGTCCAGCAGGCCATCCAGCAAGGGCTTAATAGTCCGCTGTTCGTTATAGCAGGGGATGATAATGGAAACCTGGCGTGTAAGTGAAGTCATCATTTCTGTAGAGGTATTTTTACCACAAAATGACTGCCTTCCCCAGGTTGACTGGTGATGGAAAGTGTGCCGCCGTGTGCCTGCACGATTTGCTGGCAGATTGCCAGCCCCAGGCCATAGCCGCGGATCTCTCCCCCGGTCCGGGCTTTATCCACCTGGTAAAAGCGTTCAAAGATCCGGCTTTGTTCTTCCAGAGGGATGCCCTCGCCCGTGTCCGTCACGTGAACCCAAACCGAATCGCCATTGACTTCACTGCGCAGGGTGACCTTGCCGCCCTCGGGCGTGAATTTCAGGGCGTTATCCAGCAGGTTATCCACCACCTGCATCAGGCGGTCGGGGTCTCCCTGAATGACGCCGGGGCGATTTGATTCGATCACTTCAAAGCGAATGCCGGCCGCTTCGGTTCGCGGCGTGAACTTATGCCGGGCGGCCCTGAGCAGCGGGTTGAATTCCAGTGTCTTAAAGGAAAATGCAATTGTGCCCGCATCCAGCTTGGTCAGGGTCAGCAGGTCCTGCACCAGGCGGTGCATTCGGGCGGTCTCCATACCGATCACATCGGCTGCCTGGGCCAGTTCTTCCGGTGATTGGGCGGTGCCGTCTTCAATGGCGCGGGCGAACCCCTGAATGGAGGTCAGGGGTGTTTTGAGTTCGTGGGAGACATTGGCGATGAAGTCCTTCTGCGATTGTTGGCTTTCCTGCACCTGGCGGGTCATGTCATTGAAGGATGCCGCCAACTGTCGGACCTCTTCGGGACCTTCCAGCGGGATGGGGTGGGCGCGGCCATCGGCCACCTGGCGCGCTTCCCGGCTGATCCGCCTGAGGGGCGCTGTGATCCAGCGGGACATGAGCAGGGAGAGGATGAAGGCCACCAGCATCGCCAGCAGACCGGCCTGGGCGAGCGGCCTGAGATATTGATCGCGGAAAATGGTCACGATTTGAAAGCGGGGACGGTTGACGGCGAAAAAAGCCAACCGATCCGCGTTGATCTGATCAATAATGTAATACCAGTTTTGGCCTTCGGAATCCCGATAGAAAATAGGCAGGGAGCCGACTTCCGTTAGGATTAATGGATTGCCGAATTCAGGCAGGTTAGCGCCGTCCTCATCCAATGAGTCGGCCACAATCTGTCCGTCATTGGTCAACACCACAATCCGGCCACGGATCTGGGTGGTATTGCGAACGAGCAGTGTTTGAAGTGTTTCCGTGCTTAGGTCGCCAACGGTTTGGAGCTTTGGCAGCGCATTGATCCGCAGCGCTTGCAGGTTGAGAGCCGCTTGCTGTAAGGGGATGTTGCCGCGATAGACAACCAGCACGATCGCTGTGCCCACAACACAAAGCACCAGGCCGATCAGCAGGGCATAGGACAGCCACAACCGGGAACGCAGCGAGTTGAACATCAAACCACCAGCTTATAACCGATGCCGGTGACCGTCTCGATTTGAACCTGGCTGGCCGCAATTTTCCGGCGAAGCTGGGCAATATGCACATCCACTGTGCGAGTCTGCCCGTAAAAGTCATAGCCCCAGGCCTTGCTCAGGAGCTGTTCGCGGCTGAGGACGATGCCTTTATTTTCGGCCAGAACCTTGAGGACCTCAAATTCCTGAGTGCGCAATTCCACCGGTTCGCCGTTGATATATACTTCGCGTCCGGAGAAATTAATTTCCAGATCATCAATTTGAAGCGGCGCCTGGGTCGCCAATTGTTGGGGAGTCACGCCCCGACGCAGCACAGCTCGCACACGGGCCACCAATTCTCGGGGGTTGAAGGGCTTTGTCAGGTAGTCGTCAGCACCCAGTTCCAGCCCCAGAATCTTGTCGATATCGTCGTCCCGGGCGGTGACCATGATGATCGGCACAGGGTTATCCTCGGCGCGCAGCCGGCGGCAAACCTCGAAGCCATCCACCTGGGGCAGCATCACATCCAGCACCACCAGATCGGGCTGTTGGGTGCGGATGGCATCCAATGCCTGCTGCCCGTTGCCCACGGATGTGATGGCGTAACCATCCCGTTCCAGATATAGCCGCGCCAGTTTGA
>Ga0272443_10001787_pt1 | contig 29670 bp, 35 predicted proteins | sample SSMAcet12_FD_193581 | JGI IMG/M metagenome (GOLD analysis project Ga0272443, IMG submission 193581) | Marine sediment archaeal communities from Little Sippewissett salt marsh, Falmouth, MA, United States - SSM-Acet-12 | ecosystem: Environmental > Aquatic > Marine > Wetlands > Sediment ... | reverse complement strand
ACCACGCACCAGTAGAATGAAGGACCATATGAAAAACGGCCTTCTGAGGATAAATACATTTCGCAAAATTCAGAGTGGGGGAACGTGATTTTGAGCCAAGATGAAGTAATCTCAGCTCTCGAAAAGCTAGGAGGACAAGCAGCCAGGCCACAGATCATAAAGATTATGGTTTCTTGGCTGGATGTTAATGAGCATACTGCTGCCAAATCTTTGACCGCTGCGGTGCTGAGTGGCAGGGTTGACTCAAATCGTGGAAAGCCGCCAATCTATAGCATCCCAAAATGAGCACAGCTCAATAAAGTGATTCGATGGTCGATGATGTGTGGGTAGCAGAGCTCAAATCTGAGATCTCAGACCTGAAAAAGACGATCAAGCGACTGGAGAGTACCGTTGAGTTGTACAATGATCATAGGGCTCGAGAGGCTGCAATGGATCGAAAGCGTATATCCAAGTTGGAACGCAGAGTTTCAAATAATCCAACTGTAACGACGAAACAGTGGGTAGGATGGGTAGTGTTCACCCTTTTGGAGACTAATAACGTTCCATTGACCCTTCAAGAGATCCGAAAAAAACTAGGCCTTTCCAGTGACCAGACGAAAAGGCTAACATCCCACATTTTAGGCTACGAGAAGATCAGCTCAAAACGGCTGATCAACTCAAAAGGACGGCCTATGGTAGTGTTTCTGAACGATCGACCAATAGGGCGGAAGCGTTAGTATTACGATGATAAAATTAAGTGAAGTTTGGTGCGGCGCACCGAACCAAATATTTGGAGGTGAGATTAGAGGCGACATCAAAATAGGCGCAAAAATCGAAAGATTCATATAGACGTTATTAACATCTTGTAAATGTTGTGCCAGCTTTAGTCGGTACTCTCTTTATCTCATTCATTCATAAGTCATTCAAACTAGTCGTTCTCTTCTCCATTGGATCCATTCGCTGATTTGGTTTGGTGCGCCGCACCAAAGCATATTATCAGATTAAATCGTAATATTAGCTAACAATCACGTATAGGGATAGGAATTTTTCATATTCAGGGTAACTTTTATCATACCACTATCCACTAATTGGTTATTGGCGCGCCTAAGGGACCATAAAAGTCCATCCACGCATCAGGACCATTGGGCCAGTTTGATGGCTGGCCCATTCTTCTCATTTCTACTTTTCTGAAAAATTAAACAGACCACTATAGTCTAATCTTAAAAATGTGCCACTGCCCTGCAGCATATGTTGTCATAATCGGAGGTTGGAGATTGAGCTGGCCATCCTCCGAGGCGAGTCTTATCCATCGATAGCGCAGCGTTACGCAGTTTCGGCTGACTCTGTAGGCCGCCACAAAAGGAATGGTCACATAGCGAAGCGGTTGATAATCGCCAACGGGCTTGCCGATCAAGACGAATCTTTTGACCTATTTAGAGAGGCAAGGGCACTTTTGGGCGAGCTGAAATATTACACCTATTTGGCCGAGGCATCCCGATCTTGGAGGACTGCGATTGAAGGTTGCAGAGCTCAGCTTGACGTGCTCCGAGCTTTAGGCCTGGAAAAGGAGGGGCCTGATGACGATTCGCTGAATGAGCTGAAAGAGATCTTCAGAGAAATGAAAGATCATGCTTCTGAGGGGGTGAGAGGATCGGACGAATTTGGGAACCCTGCCGAGGAAAGCAGCTAGATCTCTTCCTTCGTTCCGACGCCAGGATCAATTTGGCTCACGGAGCCGTCAGAAGCGGTAAATCGGTGGGGTTCAACTTCAAATGGATCCAAGAGGTGATCGAAGCTCCTGACGATTATCCCATGATCATGGTGGGCCGGACGTTGGGCGCTTTGGAGCGGAACGTTCTGTTCCCGCTTCGGCAGTTCGTGGGCAAATCCAACTACAAGTACTCCAGGAACTCGAAGGTCCTCCATCTCTTCGGCAAAGAGATCTGGGTCGAAGGGGCCAACAACGAAGCCGCTGTAGATCGGATCCAGGGCGAGACCATAGGCAAGGCCTACGGTGATGAAGTGGTCTTGTGGCCAGAGTCGTTTTTTAAAATGTTGATGACCAGGCTGTCGTTGGAAGATTCCCAGTTCTTCGGGACTTGCAACCCCGGCAACCCTCGGCATTACCTCAAGAAAGATTACATCGATCGAGAGGCCGAGCTGGACCTCAAAAGTTGGCATTTCAGATTGAGCGATAACCCTCATCTGCCGCCTGCTTACATCGAGGCTCTCGAGAGGGAGTACAAAGGGCTGTGGAGGAAACGGTACATCTTGGGTCTGTGGGTGATGGCCGAAGGCGCAGTTTACGATTCGTTTGACTCGTCGGTGCACGTAATCACATTGCTTCCTGATGGTCCCTCTTCCGAGATGAGGATAGGTGTTGATATCGGTTTTACACATCCTACGGCTTTTGTCAAGTTGCTCAAGTTCGGCAATTTGTGGATCGTTGCCCAGGAGTATCGGAAAAGCGGGTTGACACCGCCCCAAATCATAAGCAAGCTTTTGGAGTTCATCGGAGGTGCATGGCCTGCCTCGGTGGAGATTCCGCCTGAAGAAGCGGCCATAATCAAGATGGCAAAAGCGGCAGGTATCCCAAACGTCAAGGCCGCCATAAACGACGTCTTGCCAGGGATCACTCGCACCTCGGCCCTATTCTCTATGAAACGTCTCTGCTACTTGAAAAGTTGCGAAATGATCCAAGAGGAGACTGAGGGTTACGTCTGGGATACCAAGGCCTCGGAGAGGGGGCTTGACAAGCCAATCAAGGTTGCTGACGATCTGCTCGACGCTTGCCGTTACGTGATCAACAGGGTCGAGCTGCAGCAGCCCACGACACTTAGGCCGGGGTCGGTATCCGGACCTTCGAGGTGGGCGGCGGCCTCTGCCTGAAAAACCGCACCAAACACGCACCAAATACGTGGTGAATAAAATGAAACGCATCAGAACTTTCGAAGAGTACGGTCGAACCGGGCTCAAGCAGTACGGTGGGTTCATCGACGAAGAGGCCCTTCCCGTTTTAAAGGGATCCAGAGGGGCCAAAATATTCAGCAAAATGGCCGACAACGACCCAACAATCGGCGCCGTATTGTTCGTGGTCAACATGTATCTGAGACGGGTATCGTGGTGGCTGGAACCGAAAGGGGAATCAAAAGAAGAACAAGAGGCCAAAGACTTCGTGGAAGGCTGTCTTGATGACATGTCAATATCCTGGAACGAGACGCTATCTGAAATTCTGACCATGATCATTTATGGTTGGTCTTTTCTGGAGATCGTCTACAAGCGTCGTTTGGGGCCAGAAGGAGTAGATCACCATCATTCGAAGTTCAGCGACGGAAAGATCGGGTGGAGGAAGTGGTCACCCAGATCTCAAGATTCGCTTTATCGCTGGGAGTTTGACGAGAACGGTAACCTTAATGCCATGGTCCAGATGCCTCCATCTGATTACCAGATTCGGACCATACCTCTAGAAAAGGCTCTCTTGTTCCGGATAATGTCTACCAAGGGCAATCCCGAGGGGAAGTCCATGTTGAGGAACGCCTACCGGCCTTGGTATTACAAGGTCAACATGGAGGATATCGAGGCCATAGGTATTGAACGAGATTTGGCCGGTCTGCCTGTGATCTGGATTCCTCCCAACGTTGCAGCCAAGGTTACAGACGAGGACAAGGCCGCCTTTTCTGAGTATTTGAAGATCGTTAAAAATCTCCGTCGAGACGAGGAAGAAGGAATATTGGTGCCTCTCTCTTACGATGAAAACGGTAACAAGCTCTACGATATATCGCTTCTGAGCACCGGAGGGCGAAGACAGATTGATACAGGGGCCATAATCGAGAGGTACGATATACGGATAGCCATGGTCATGTTGGCAGATTTCTTGCTATTGGGTCATGAGAAGACCGGTACTTACTCGTTGGGTGAGAGCAAGAACAAGCTGTTCACTCAGGCTCTATCTGCCATCCTCGACTCGATTGCCGAGGTGATCAATGCCAATGCCATACCTCGGCTTTTGGCCTTGAACGGCATGGAGGCGGGAAGTTTGCCTCAGTTGGTTCATGATAAGGTGGAGGACGTAGATTTGGCCAAGCTGGGTCGGTTCATCTCGGATATTGCCAGGGCCAACATATCTCTGGCTAGTGATGAAGAGCTGGAGAATCACTTGCGTACGGCTGCGGATCTGCCGAAGAGGGGATAGGATAAATTAAATCCAGTTTTTACTTGGAGGGCAAGACGACAGGTGAGTTGAAGTCAATCTTAGAAGTGTTGACTCAATGGGGTGGGCCTACACTATATTTTATTCTATGAATAGTTTATTCCGTTCATTATCATCAAAATAGTGACCGTGTATTTCATCATTTCAAGAAGTATTCTGAGATGTTGGATTTCATCACATTCGTCAAGCGTTCTTTGTTTTACGAGTGCTTCAGCCAGTGTATCAAGTGTATCAATGTCGGTCAAAGTTAATTCAATGCTTATTTTTTGAGATCTTTTTTCACGTTGTTGGTACAATAGATTCATTTTATATTCAAAACTGTCTAAAAAAGGCACTAAGTCTGGCCGATCTCTGCGGAGGATAAACTCGAAAATATGACGTTGATTTTTGGATTTTTTGTCCTCCTCAATCTTAGCCTTTTTTGACATTATAGTACCCTCCACGGGAATGTATGACCAAGGTACTGCATAGAGATATTTCTCTCGAAAGTATTTAAAGTTAACGAAGTAACGGAAACTCCGTTATTCAGACATACCGTCATTATTATATACAATAAAATACAACATTTCAAGGTGTGCAAATTAAATGTTAAGTGTGGTGTAACAAATGAAAACAGCATTGATATTGTTGTTGTTGCTGGTGGCCCGTCCTAAGGGCGATTTGCAAGCATCTGGATTCGAGTTCACGGGCAAACGAAAGTACAATCTACAGGAATCATTGCGAAAATTTGCTAACAAAAATGTGCTGCTTATTGCAAAAGCCTTAAAAAATGATAGCGGTCTAACGTTAGGGGATCTTCGGGATGTTACTGGATTATCAACAAGTGCGCTTAACCATGCTCTTTATGATATGAAAAACGCAGATTTGGTGATTGTGGATAACCGAAGGTATTATTTAACTAGATATTCAATAGTGTTACTTGACACTTTGGACAAACTGAGGCATAATATCATTGAGATCAACGATGACGAACTGTTTTTGCCAGTTAGTCCTTAGTATGTGTTGTCACTTACACTTGACTAATTTTACAGGACTTATGACCAATCGCAATTAATATTCTATATTTTTTATTGTAATCACTACTACTTAACAACTGCGAATTGTTGCAAACCAGGCATGTATTAATGTTCTAACCTACTTTTTACGAACCGTTCTGTATCCTTGTCCATGAAGTGGACGTAACAGCCCTTCATGCCTCTCGTCAGCAGCACTCGGTAAGTGTTCTTGACCAGATCTACAAATTTATCTCCAGACCTTTTGACAACTGTATCGGCACAATTCTTTTTGATACCGTCCCATTCCTGTTCGTCAAAGTTGTAGATTAGATCGTTCCCAAAAATTACCCCTATATAATCGAATTCAAACCCCTGTGCGGTATAAATACATCCCACTTGACCCATGCCGTTAGGATCTGTGGCCCAAAGAGACGCCTTCGGGATGCCTGAAGCCAGTCTACGAGCGTCATGTCTCGCATTCCAGGGGCGTTTGAAGTTTCCAACCACCACATCGTTTTTTAGGGTACCATCTGGTTCGAGTTCCTTTGACCACCCCCAACAAAAGCCAGCCGACAACCGTGCACTGTAATCCTGGTCTACTTTTTCTTTGATGGCGCTTTCCAATTCTTCTGGGCTATCAAAGATTTTAAAATCGAAATCTTCACTTTCGCCCCACAAAACATTTGCAGTTTTTCTTATTCCCAATGTGTTATCAACCCAGTTGATAAAATCTTCACAACCGCCACACCTGAACTGAATATCGAGTTCGTACTCGTAAATATCACAATTGTACTTTTCAGCATACTCTTTGATTAGATTGACCGACCCTGTTTCATCGGGTCTGACAACTTGGTTATCGTCGATTAAAAACACAGAAACCTTGGCCGAGTTCAGTAGTTCTTCAATCTGTTTTTTATCACTTCGATCTGCTTTTTTAGTGAATCTATTGGAACTGCTTTTTCTTATACGATGGGCTTCGTCACAGATCAATACGTCGATCTCGTTAAATTTGGACTTTACAAAGCTGTTGAAATACTTGAATTGAATACTGCCTCTAGGACCGATTTTCTTCCTTAAAGTCTCTGTAAACGCTTTAGATCCCGTGGCATAATATGCATTGTAACCTTTCAACAATAGATCTGCCATCAAGTTGATTGCTATTACGGATTTGCCAGTACCCGGCCCGCCCTTTATGATGACGACAGTCTTTTTCTTGTCGTGAAAACCTTTCTTGGCCGAAGAAAATACCTTGTCGTATACGACAAGTTGTTCGTCAAGAAGTATGAATTCAGATTTTCCTTTGATCATGGTTCCGACGTGGTTCATGAGGTTTCTGCTTGGCCTCAATGTGCTTTCTTCAACTCTTTTGAGAACGTCTAAACCACTGCCTTTCTTCAGTTTGTCAACCAGATAATTGCTTAACTTGTCAGCATCGTCTTCGGTAAACAGAGGGTATCTTGCTAGAGGTTCTTCGAATTTCGGTGAGAATATAACATCATCAGGATTATAGCTATAATTATGAAGATAAGTACAGGCGTTGAGGTTAATTGGAGATACGCCATCGTAAAAGGCAGTGTGGCCATCTTCTAGGTACATTTGGTATCTGCCAACTTGTACCGATGGATGAAGAACTTCTCTTTCAGCTCCACCAACCCACGTTAAAACCTCGTTATCTCCATCGGCTTCTCGGCATTTTTCCCATTGTTTGAGTTCAATTATGACTGCGTTATCTTCTTCGTTTGCATCTCGCCCGCAGACCATACAGTCCAATCTTTTTGAGCTAAGCGGCAATTGATATTCTAAAATCACGCCATGGTCATTGAGTTCAGCACTCATAAACAACAAAGAAACCGCTCTCAGTGAGTTTCTCCAGGAGTTAACTTCAGCAGGAGAAGGGTTGTACCTGAAATAGTTGAAGAATGAGTTTTTAAGTTTTTCAGCTATTTGATTTTGAACCGTATCTTGTATAAATTGAGTCGAAGTGCCCGAATATAGCTGCATGGGCTACAGTGCCTCTCGATTCTTATTTGTCCTTTTCGCATTCAATAGGATGTTTAACTTCATTTAGCCGTATCTTCTTTTTAACTTTTTCGAACAAATCTACATTTAATTCATCGCAAAAATATGAGATGTAAATGAACACGTCGGCTATTTCTTGTTTCGCGTTTTCCATCTCTGTATCGGTCAGATCCCACGAATCTTTACCATCCTTCCATAGGAATATCTCCAAAAGTTCGTTCGATTCTATCGAGATGGCCTCTGCCAGATTTTTGGGGGAATGGTATCGCTTCCAATCCCTATCATCTCTAAATACCGATAATTTTTGTTTGATCTCGTCCAGTTCTTTGCACATAAAAGCATCTCAGACTGAAGTCAGGTAATTATCAGGTATATTTTCAAAACTGGTCCATTCAAACCAACCAGATATATTCAAAAATTTGGCCCAATGGTTTGTCATTTCAATGTCGCCCTCGTAGGTATTGACGAACTCTTTTTTGGTCAGTGAAACCAGCTTTTTACCCTTTTTAACGTAAGGTGTTCTGTTGTATGGTTTAACCAAATCGACGCCGATATGTTCGCCTAGAATGTTAAAAAATGCGTAGTTCATTAAATTATTTGCGTTATAAATTTTTCGTGGAACCATCATCTTTACTTCGTTAGATAAAACTTCTATCGAGGACTCTTTTTGTTTCTCAATAGATTCTAATTGGTACGGCCTCAGTTCAGGATAGCTATCGTAAATCCATTTCTCTATGCTAATATCAGGAGGGTAGCTGGTTATCTGTTGGACAATTCCTCGATGCCAGAAGTCGACGAGCTGGTCCACTTTTTGGGCTGGGACGACCGAGGACAATTTTTTGAGATCCTTTGAGATGTCTTTAATTACTCGATCTCGATTGTCCTTGTAGGACATGGGAATCAATCTTTTCGCCTCGGGAACGCCGAAAGTTCTCAAAATATGGCCGCATTCGTGTGCTATCAGATGATTGATGAGTTCGGCGTGATCTTTTTTGTAAAATATTAAATGAGCTGGCATGCTCGATCGAGCAATCTTCACCACAGCGTATGTTTTTAGATCCTCTTTTTCAATAAACTCTATGGGTTTATTGCTTTTGTCTTCCACTTCGCTCAAAATCGAGTTGACGGATTCAATCAAATTTAAAGTCATAATAGATCGTCTGAATTAAACAACTTCAAGGCCATGTCGTATTCTTCTGATAAATCGATGCCAATGTCTAAGTTTGGGGCTATTTTTTTGAACCCGACGTACATGGTAGATATCAATTCCAATCCCGAAAATTTGCCATCTAACGAATCTAAGCTATATTGTTTGGCTGGGTCGTTTATATCTATGCCAGACTGTCCTTTCAGCCCGATTTCGGATGAGATTATTTGAACGTCTTGGAACGACTTATTTTCGAATAACTCCAAAGCATGCACCATGTAAAAGACGGCGTCTATCCGCAATCCAACTGATTTCAGCTCCTTTTCTGCCAGATCCCTTAGATAGTCTTTAACGTGATTTTTAAGTGGTTCTGGGCCGTCCATTTCCAGAAATATGTTGAAATATTTTGCAGAATTTTCGTAGTCATCAAGTTCTTTGTAGGTTAGCCCGAGCCCGTACACAGTGAGCGGATCGAAGGGGTTATTTTCAAAAGATCGTTTAAGGTAATAAAGAGATTTTATGTGGTCGCCTTCTTTCCCTAAAAGTCCACCCAAATTTTTAAGCGCATAGGAGTTATTTGGATCAAGTTCGATGGCTTTGAGTAAGTGAGTTTTAGCTTGGTCTAAATTGCCAATTTTTGAATGAGCATAAGAAATTGCAACGTGTGCATTTGAGAACGACGGATCAAATTGGATGCATTTGTCTAATAATTCGATAGCTTTTTTGGGTTCGCCCAATTCAGTATAGCACATGCCTGAATTGTAAAGTAAATCGACGTTTTCAGGATCTAGTTTTAGCAGTTCCTCAAATATGTCTTGGGCGTCTTCGAATTTGCCGTTGTTTACGCATTTTAAAGCCCTATCAAACAAGTCGTCCAATTTCATAACTAGATCCAACGTTACAAATGTGGATCGATAAGTACCTTACCGATGTCAGTCTTATATGGCAATATACTGGCATTTAGCTATTAGTACATATAAGAAATGAAGTCGCCTTTAAGGTACTCTTTTTCTTGTGCCATAACTTCATTCACCGAAAACTTAAACAGACTACTCATTACAATTTGTTCATTATGGCAGCCTACCTCGGCGCAGCCAGCCTTGGGGTACCAGGGGTGAAACCTTGGACAAATTGGACAAGTTAGAAAAGTTCAGCCGCACCATGGACATTTTAACCAAAAGCGAAGAGCTTCGTTTAATCTACGGAGTGGTCTTGAAACCAGATTCTGAAGATCTGCAGGGAGACGTAGTCTCAAAAGACGACATCCGGCAAGCAGCCCACGATTTTCTGATATCTTCCAGAGAGGTGGGAATATCCCACCAAAGTCCAGCTCCGGCCAGTTTGGTGGAGAGCTATCTGGCACCTGCTGAATTGACCATCGAGGGCCAGAAAATCGACGAAGGCAGTTGGATAGTAGGAATCAAGGTTGATTCTGAGGAGATCTGGCAGGCCGTAAAATCGGGCATATTCAACTCATTTTCAATAGGAGGCGTTGGCCATCGTATTCCAATTGACTGACCTTGAAATCTTTGAGATATCTTTGGTGGCCCAGGGTGCCAACGGCCAGCAGTTCTTGGTTTGCAAAAGTGCAGGTGCGGGGGAAGATGTCGATTTAGAACTCGTAACGAAGGGAGAGAATAACGTGAAACGCACCAGAACGGGGGGAGATCTAGAAGATATACTCAAAAATCTCCCTGAAGATGAGAGGGCCGAGATCGAGAAGGCCCTGAAAGAGCGAGACGAGCAGATCCACAGAGAGTTGGATCGAGCCGAGAAGGCCGAGGACGAGCGGAAAAAAGCCGTCGAGAAGGCTACCGAGCTGGAACGAGAGAAGGTGGAGAAGGCCTTCGTCGAGAAGGCCCGTGGCTTGAAGCACATATCGGCAAACCCTCAAGAGCTGGGCCTGATCCTCAAGACCATATCAGAAGCCTCGCCAGAGATGGAAGAGAAGATCGCCACCATTTTGAAAGCTGCAGATACGGCCATCGAGAAAGGGTCGCTCTATTCAGAGATCGGAAAAGAAAGCAGCTCCGAGGAAAGCAATGGAGACGTCTGGGATAAGATCACCAAACGGGCTCAGGCACTGGTCGAGAAATCCGCAGGCGAGATGACTTTCGAGAAAGCAGTTTCCAAAGTCTTGGAGATGGACCCAACCCTCTACAAACAGTTCAACGAACAGCAGGAGGCGGCCTGAATGGCCATCGAGCTGCCCGGGTTTGTCGACGGGTCCAGGTTGGCCGGTGCCGACCTTTCGGCCAAGCAGTACACTTTCGTCAAGGTAGATTCTGACGGTGATGTTGTGGCCTGTGGAGACGGCGAGCTTGCTTATGGTATTCTTCAAAACGCCCCCGAACAAGGAGACGTGGCCTCTGTGATGGTAATCGGCATAAGCCCCATCAAACTGGGTGCAAACCAGACCAACGCTGGCATTTCAATTTCGTCTGACACAAACGGTGAAGCTGTGGCCACTGCCGATACCGAATATTGTACAGGGATCTTGTTAGAAGCAGGATCCGAAGACGAATACAGATCGATGCTAATCTGCCCAGTAGGTCAGTATGACGCTCCTGCATGAGGTGAAAAAAAGATGCCTAGACCTCAAAAATCTGACATGCACGTAAACACGCCCCTGACCAACATGTCGGTGGCCTACATTCAGGACGCTAGCGAATTCATCGCCACTAAGATATTTCCCCTCCTGCCGGTGAATAAGCAGTCCGACTCTTATTTCCGTTATGATATTGGCGACTTCAGCCGTGACGAGATGGAAGAGAGGGCTCCTGCCACCGAATCTGTGGGGTCCGGTTATGATCTTGACACTGACACTTACAACTGCAAAAAGAAGGCTTTGCATAAGGATGTGGGGGAGGAAGATTATGCAAATGCAGATACGCCTCTTGATCCTGATAAGGACGCAGTTATGTTCCTGACCAAGAAGGCGCTCATAAACACCGAGAAGACCTGGCATGACAACTTCTTCAAGACAGGAGTTTGGCATGACGACATCGAGGGTGTTGCTTCAGGTAGCGAATCGTTGGGTGTCTCCGTGGTCAAGTGGTCTGATGCGACCGATGCCAAGCCCGTAAAAGAGATCGGATACTATCAGAAGTTGATCAAGGGCAAGACCGGGTTCAAGCCCAACTGTATGGCAATAGGTGTCGATGTCTTCAATGCCCTCAAGGAATGCGACGACATTTTGAACCGAGTGAAGTACACCCAACGAGGCATCATATCCACGGAGATTCTGGCTTCATTGTTCGAGCTGGACTTGGTTTTGGTGTCAGGTGGTGTCTACAACTCTGCTGCCAAAGGTGCCACTGACGATCTCGACTTCTTTGCCTCAGATGACGCCCTGCTCTGTTACATCAACCCCTATCCAAGCCCCAGGATGCCGTCTGCAGGTTACACCATGGCCTGGAAGCAGTTCTACGGAGGGAATAAGGGTTACAGGATCAAGAAGTTCTACATGGAAGAGCTTGAAGCCTTCAGAGTCGAGGTGGAACTTGCATTGGATCAGAAGCAGGTATCGCAGCATTTGGGGATATTCTTTGACGGCCTGATCTAATCCCTTCAAATTGGTCTTTGCAAATGAGCTGGACATACACCAACAGTCCGGAAACCGTACCAAGGGACGCCGTGAGGCTGGCCATTGGAGATACTGACGATTCTGATCAACAGCTCTCAGACGAGGAGATCGCCTACTTCCTCTCCCTGAACGAGAACGACGTTATACTGGCCTCGGCAGATGCTGCTGACGCCTTATCGGCTCAATATTCGAGGATGGCCGTAGAGGAGGTTGGCGATTCTGAACAGGACCTCTCCAAGAAGGCCCTAAACTATCGGTTGTTGGCCGATCGGCTAAGAGATCGAAACGAGGCTGGCGAGAATGGATCTGAAGAGGAAGACGTACCTCTAGTGGCGGCAGCGGGTGGATTAGATCGACCTCCCAAGTTCAAGTTGGAGGACTGAAACGTTGGCCTTCGCCTATCTGGACAAGATCTATGACCACCTAAACGGCGACGATACGCTAAAAACGCTGTGCGATTCTAACATTTACCAGCATCAACCACCGGAAACGGCTCAAGACGACCTCAAAATCGGTAACCAGTCCTACATATCTGTCGAGGTCAAGGACTGGGGATCTGACCCCATCTACCGTATCAAAGTAGTCTGCAGAAAGTCGCCTCAGCACGCTTTATCCATAGCAGACAGAGTAAAAACCCTAATCGAAGACGGTACGCTAGAAACCGGTGAGAACAAGATCTACGTCTCGGCATCGGTAGGCTCGCTATTACGCAACAAGTTTGCCCATGCCGACGAGATACAGGTAGACGTCAAAACTTCAATCACTCCTCTAGCAACAATAGTCAGCTTTACAGCATCCAAAACCAGTCCTCAACCTTACGGCGAGGAGATCGCCTTTACCTGCATAGCTTCGGCATCAGAAGGCCGACTGTTGTACAAGTTCCTCCTCAAAGGGCCTGGGACTGGGAACGTTTGGCAAGAGGTGACCAGCTGGAACCCTAGGAACTCTTGGACCTGGAGATCATCAAAAGACGACATAGGCACCAATTACGTAAAAGTCCAGATCAGAGACGGAAAGCATGCTGGCGAAGGATCTTGTGATGCCGAGTCCCAGCTTACATATTCATTATCAAGCAACACAGCACCGACGATCTCAGTTTTCTTTGCAGTTCCGCCGACGATAGACATGGACGAAGAAACGGCTCTGATCTGTGAAGCATCAGATCCGGACAACGACGAGATACTGTACAAGTTCTGGATCAGGGACGAAGACTTGATATGGAGAACGTTATCGGGTTGGCAGAAAAGCAACGTTTTAGTTTTGAACGCCTCCAAGCTAGTGGGCATATCCGCTGATACTTTCAGCATCAAGGCCCAAGTTAGGGATGGAAAACATGCAGATGAAGGATCATATGACGATCAAGCCACTTCTTCACTGACCATCTCATACAACTACGAACCCTCAATCTCATTCTTTGAAGCATACGAAGGATTGGAATACGGAACGATAAAGGACAATATACTGGTATGCGAAGCGTCTGACCCCGACGGCGACGAGATACTATACAAGTTCTGGCTATACGACGAAGCTGGGATATGGCGAGCGTTATCAAACTGGCAGAAAACGAACATTTTGCCTATACCCCTCAAATCTGGGAAGCTAGCGGGAATATCCGATGGCGAACCAATCATCTACAAAGCCCAGATAAGAGACGGTAAACACGCAGGAGAAGGTTCTTACGACGACCAAGCCACGTTCGAATTAGAGCCAAGCACAGATAATGTGCCGACGATCACTAGCCTGACACCAAACAAATCAAGCCCACAAGAGTTTGAGGAGATCATCAACTTCGTTTGTGAAGCTTCAGATCCTGATAAAGACGGCCCCTACTACAAGTTCTGGCTTTACGGGCCTGGTACAGGCAACAAATGGAGTGCGGCAACTGGTTGGCAGACCGCTAACAGTTGGAGCTGGAACCCTTCGAGAGACGACGTTGGAACGAATTACATAAAGGTTCAGATCAGAGACAGTAGACATTCAGAAGAAGGTTACTACGACGACCAAAATCAACTAACCTACGTAATCAACCACTCTCTTCAACTATCCTCATTGAACCCATCTCTTTCTTCACCTCAAGCCAGAGAGACGACGATCGAATTTACAGCAGTCACAAACCAAGACTTTGACACTGATAACGTGATGTTCCGGTTCTGGCTGAAGGGGCCAGGCACCGGGAACGTCTGGCAAGATAAGAGCGGCTGGATTTCCAAGAACAACTGGAAATGGAGAACGACCGACTGCGATGCTGGAGTAAACTACGTGAAATCCCAGATCAAAATTGCAGGAACACTTTGGGACGGATCGAGCAGCCGAGAGAAGCAAGTGACTTATACTATCTCATAATTATGAAGAAGTATGAAGAAGTTTATCTTAGTTTTGTTATTAATATCGATAACGTCAGCAGGTGACGAAATGGGCTACTATTTCCCAAAGATTGAAGCGTTCAACGCCGGAAATGTAGACGGACTTAATACAAAAGGGTATGTAGGAGCCGTTTTTGATGGAGAATATGTTTACTTCTCGCCGTATTATAACGGGGCATATCATGGTAACGTCCTCCGTTTCCATATTTTCGATAAGTTCAAATCGGCCTCAGCATGGGACGCTTATAACGCCGGAAACATAGACGGCCTGAACACAAAAGGGTATACGGGCGCAGTATTTGACGGGCGGTATATCTATTTCAGCCCATACGACAACGGAGACGAGCCACACGGTATTGTACTAAGATACGACACAACAAAGCCTTTCAAGAACGCCTCGGCATGGGACTCTTACGACGCTACTTATACAGATGGAGAAGATGCAATGGGCTATCTTGGGCCGCCTGCATTTGACGGCAGATACACCTATTTCAGCCCATATTACACAGATGGTACGGTCCTACGATATGACACTGAAAGCCCTTTCAAGTCGTCTTCAAGCTGGGTAGCCTATAACCACGACAATATAGACGGCCTACCTACAAAGGGATACGCAGGAGCAGTATTTGACGGGCGGTACGTTTACTTCTGCCCTTATCAAAGGGAATGGGGCGCAGTAAAACACGGCAATCTATTACGGTATGACACAGAAAAGCCTTTCAAATTATCATCAAGCTGGGACGCTTTCAACCTAACCACCATCCACGCCGACCTTAAAGGATTTCGAGGCATAGCAGCTGACGAAGATTATCTTTACTTGGCACCCTATGCCAAGAGCCGAGTACTGAGATACAAGCTAGGCCAGCCATTAAAATCCAGTAGCTCATATGACCATTTCGACTTATCAGCCCTCTACACCTACCCCAGACAATACACAGGCTGTTTCTTCTATGCTCAGTTCGTATGCTTCGCCCCTTGCGGTTGTGATCTACTGGGGTATGATAGAAATTACCCGTTTAACTCCGCGTCAAGTTGGGGCCTCAAAAACGTATTAACAACTGACGATTTATTCTGTGACGGATACCAAGGAGTAATAGGCGACGGCGTTTACTTCTACCTAGTGCCATACAGGGCCAGCCCCTCATCTGGCAGTCAGTTTTATCATGGAAACATCTTAAGGCTGAAGAAGGATCCTTGCCCAACCCAATCGCCACCTTCCGGCCCTGGCTCGGAAGTTCCCAGCTCCTACATGGAAGATGACGAGAACAGCCAGATATCAAAGACCTCATCGAGAGCAACGGCATACGGCCTGATAGCAGGTGATGCTTGTTTCTGTTTCAAAGATTACGGGCCTGAAGCTTTTGATATTAACTTCTCCATCGACTTCGAGATACGTCTAACAGACGCCTATACCGATCTCGAGGGCGAGCCCGACGAGTGGACGGAAACAGTAGACGGCGCATTGTGTCTCTCAAATACTTACGGCGATCTCGACGACGCTTATGGAACTAACGATCTGAACGTCTGTCTAGGCTGGGACTGGGAGAGCGACGAATACGGAAACGGCAACTACACCTGCTATTTGCAGCTCTTCCGATGGGGTGCAGCAATGGATTATATGGTCATAAACGAGGACCAGACCTACTATTGCCGCCTGATAAGGAACGGGGATTCTGCACAGCTCAAAGTCTATTCAAACAGCAGCAGGACGAATCTACTGGACACTCTGACCGTTGGCGGGTTTGGCACGAGAAAATGGAGGTACATCTACCTGATTAGATCTGGAAACGAAGGAGGATCGGATGAGATTAGTTTCTGGATCCAGAACGTTTCGGTTTCAGCCTAAACGTCGTCCCAAGTGGGCATCTTATAACCGCCACTGCTGAGCTTGATTAATCTAGGGAACTCACCATCGTGAGCGTCCCGATATTCGTTTATGCAGTATTCGGCCATGAGGAAGTTGCCGTTGGCGATGCTGTATTTGTCTTCGGCCTCGTCAAGATCATGTTCAGCCCTCATTATGGAATAACGGGCGTCACTGAAGGCGGATTCGGCACTGTAAACCTCCGTCTCCTTTTTTTCAAGGGCATCCTCGGCCTCGGTCAGCTTTTCTAAAGCCTCCTTGTGCCAAGTGGGCCAGTTCCCAGTAGGACCGCTGGAATCCTCCCCCCACCACTCAACCCACTCCTGCCACTTGTCCCAATACTCTTCTACCAGCTCTTGCCAGTGCTCGACCTCCTCTTCGGCCTTTTCTAACTCGCTTTTTGCATCTTCAACTGCTTGTTCGAAGTCAGGCAACGCGTTTCTAGTACCTTGGAGAGCTTGAACCGCTTCGTCTCTGGCCTTCTCGGCATCTTTTGAAGCCTGTTCGAACTCGGCCAACCGATCCAAAGCACTGTCAGGAACGACTGCAAACAGATGTTGCTCCCAGCGGCATCTGCAACCTTCGTGAATGGTAACCGGCAGATCGTAAGGAGGCTCTGGGTTGTCCTCAACTCGGTAGGAGTTGTCGATTAATCGGTCGCATACGGGGCAGGTCCTCCCGTCTCGGATGCCCCGATGAACCCAGTAGTAGACGAACATAGGCTCGAACAGAGCGGCGCATTCCGAGCGCATAATTTCCGTCATACTTATGCAGTAAAACCAAAAGGTCTATTATACCTTTCATACCCAATAAAGATCATGCCTACCCCAAAAAACGCACAAGACGAAGGATGGTTAGCCGATTTCTGCAACAAGCATTGCAACGTAGCACCTGTGGGAACTATCAAGAAAGTGGGAATGCCGCGCCAGTATCGCAATGAAGACTCTCAGCTCTTGACCAGAGAGCAGTACAAAGAGTGGTCCAAGTCTGTCGTAAAAGAACTATCAGGCGAAGACCGAGAGGTAGATCCTATCATCTGGTTCACAGAGATGGGTCACGGTCCTCTGCCTTCTGATGTCAAAAAGGAGCTAGAAGGCGAATGACCTTCAGCGAAATAACGAGCATCAAAAGCCTCTGTGTCGCCGTTGGGACTTGTGGAGTGGCCTTGCTCGGAGGGTGGGATACCATCCTCCAAGCTTTGGTGGCGTTGATGGTTCTGGATTACATCACCGGTGTTTCGGCGGCCTTTTCCGCCAATCGTCTAAACTCCAAGATAGGGTTACGTGGGATCATTCGCAAAGTGACCATGCTATTGGTGGTAATGATGGCTGGGTTTTTGGATTTGGGCCTGGGGCTGCAGGAGCCGCTTTTACGGACCGTAGTTATCATGTTCTTCATAGCCAACGAGGGCCTGAGCATGCTTGAGAATGCTGCAGCCATTGGAGTTCCCATACCCAAAAGGTTGGTGGAAGCTTTGGAGGCGCTGAAGGAAAAAGGGGGATGACACATTATCCTATATGGCATTTTCTTTATCCGCCCTTGAAAGTCCATATAAGATATAAATTCTACATGACTATGTAAAAATCTAAACAAAACAATTTTACACCGGTCTCGCAACGAAATTTTTAAAAACAAGCATTACAGCATAGTTTTCGAGAGTTATTATAGCATTTTGATGTCAAAAATGATTAATTGAATGGTTTAGACATAAGTATAAATAGCAATAGAATCTAATTGAGAGACCATGTTCACAGCTAAAGATTTTGATATGTTAGGTAATCACTTATATAAACCCATATATTACTATTGCTATGACCGTTCCAAATGGAATGGCCATATAATAGTAAAAAACCCACGAGAAGAATACTGGAGCTGTAGGATCAATATATATGAGTGGGCCGCTAACCATGATCGGATCGGTAACAATATTTGGTCCGGCTCGTTTACTGTAGATCCAAATGAAAGACCACTGGATATTGAACTTGACAAATATGATAACATCAGTGAGTTGTTGGCGTATGCCGATAACAGAAACGAGGGCATCATTGCGGTTAGCCCACCCAAAGAAGACGGGTTAGATTTTCCATCAGTGTTGATAAATAAGGATGGAACTCAAGATCCATTCAGGCGAATTGATTAAGATCTAATCCGCATTTGATTGGAATAACTTCAATTAGTCTTATATGGACAAATGCCCGCCAACCAAAAGAATGCCATATAAGACTTTCAGAACGAATAGATTTAGTTAGTGATTTGTATAGAATCAGAGAGCGGTTTTTATTCAATCCACCTTATGAGAAGGAGGAGGGGTACCATTTTGTTAACCCCAGTGTTCCATAGACTACATGAATAAGCGGATTCTATCGCTTACCATGGTGGGTAAAAGCCCAAAAACGATGATTACAATGCTAAAATGCACTGCCCGCCATCGGTTAGCGATGCATAGCGGTTTTTAGACATGAGATAAATTGAATAAAGCGATTATTTTTTATTTGGCATAGCATAAAAAAGGTTAGGGAGAAGAAGGGGCCCTTAGTCCGAAACAAACTTTGATTGTTCAATGAGTTCGAGAGCATATATTGCCGACTCACGAACATTAGAATTTGAATCGCTCAATGCTAATGTTAATGGACCAACAGCACGGGCATCGCCTATACTACCAAGCGCATCTGCAGCATCCCGACGTACAGACCCATCAGTATCGTTCAATGCAACTATCAAGGGATCAACTGCCCTGACATCTCCTATCATCCTAAGCGCATATATAGCCGCCTCTCGAACAGAACTATCCGAGTCGTTCAGCGCTACGATCAAAGGGTCCACTGCACACGGGTCCCCAATAGTTCCGAGTGCGTAGGCAACACACTGGCGAACCCAACTGTCTGAATCATTTATAGCTGCAATCAATGGTTCAACTGCACGAGAATCCCCAATAGTTCCAAGTGCATCTGCTGCAACCCATCGATTATCAGAATCCTTGTCGTTATTAAGGATATCAATCAACGGCTCTACTGCTCGATCTCCCCCGATCTCACCGAGAGACCATGCTATTTTTCCTCTGGCACATGAATCATCGGTTCTGAGTGCTTCAATCAATGGTTCAACTGCCTTGGGGTCTCCAATATCAGCAAGTGACCAAGCAGATTTCCCTCTAACATCTGGGTCCCCGTCCTTTAGAGCCTCAATCAAAGGATCTACCGCCCTAACATCGCCTATTTCGCCAAGTGCTGATGCTGCATCTGCTCGGACGTAGGGCAGCTCAGATTTCAAGTCTAGTATGAGATCGTCTACTTCATCCGCCAATACCGATGGTGCAAGTAACACAAAAACAGCTGCAAAAAGAATGCATTTCATAGGTCTCATTCAGTTATCGCCCCAAATTAACAAATATTTAAACAGTTGAAATATCCGGAGCATCAGACACATTCAAGTCGCTCGTCGATCGGATACATATCTTTTATTTCATCCGACCCCAGTTCGACTGGATGACATATAGACGACCCAATCCAAGCGTTTCTCAACCCCATTAAGATCACAGTGCTTTCAACGTTATCCGATTCAGTTTCCTTTTGTGAGATCATCATTCGATAAGTTCCATCATCCCTGGGTGGTAGATTTTCGAGAGCACGAACAAATTGTTCTGTGCCTGACATTAATACTACCGACCATTCCTCAACATGAACTTCAAAATGACCCATCGAACCCCCATCAAATGCAGGTTTTATAAAAATTGGGAACTTGATATAATACATTGTTTTATATTTAGAGGGGGATTCGGACCTGTCATACACACCCCTAGTTAGGCAAATGCCCTCAATATCACCATCCACATTGCAAAGCGCACCAATGCCAATTTCTTTTGCAATATTAGATGCGCACTTCAAAGCACTAAGTAGTGTTGTCCTTTTGACATCCACTTCCATCAGCTGCTTAGTTTCATCGGACATACCTGTTACTTTTATAATCACTGATAAAAAGTTTACTAAAACCTACCTTCGGGCCTGGGTTCTATCTTACATTGTTGACAAATCGGCCCTTTTCCAGGGATCCATCCTCCTAAACGAGAGGAAGACATAGGAACCCCACACAGATAACGCAGGGCTTCATAAATTCCTCTCCTCGAGCCAATCCTCGAACGTATCGGGATACTCCTCGAAAAGGTCGGAGAGAAGAGCCTTTCGCATCTATACGGCCTTTGTTCTATGCCGCACGGACTTATAGGGCATTTCACGAAGCCGATCCTTATTTCTTCTTTCTCAAACGCGGGATAAGGATATTTGCTAATTGTGTTAAAATTGCTCCAATTGCGAATCCAGTTCCAAAGTTCAAATATAAATGCTCTTGGGTAATAGTGTTGCCATTACCTGTATTTGCTATGTTATCATTGCCAACTATTGCAGCATTATTATCGCCTTTGTTGATGATTTGAGTATTATTGCTACCTGAAGCAATATTAAATAAATTTTCAGGAACTGCAACTTTCATACCATTCCAGTAATAGGTATCATAATTTATATCCAACCGATTATTCCCGCATGTAAGGATACCATAACCATCCCATCCACTACCTACAAATGTTCCACCGCCAATCGTTCCCAAATAATTTCTATAGTGTTTCTGATCTAAAAGATTTAATATGACCCTTAAAGAATCTCTATCATATTCAGACCCTTTGATTAGAGTAACATTTTCCATTGTTGTAGTATATTTCAGGATACCCGGTTGATTAATATGAAGATCTTTGCCTTTGCAATCTTCCCACATCACGTCAGTTAGATGCTCTAAAAATAAATCCTCAGATTTAGCCGAAGTAATTGAAATTGACATTATGGATAAGATGATAATATTCAAAACGATGAATGCCTTTTTCATGGTTGTGGATATCAATTTTGTATATAAAAATATTTGCGACGGGCGTATAATAAGACCATAAACCTTAGAGATTATCTAAATTAGTGCATTTTACAGCGATCGCCCTACCAATCAATTTAGCCTTTCTATGTTAAACTGGGCCCTCAAAAAGGAAATGAAGAGATTATCAAGCCGTCATCTCCTCAGGAATACCAAAGACTGGCCGTTGGTTCTCATCGAGGGGTTCCTGTTGTGCTCTTTTGGCCGCTCTTTCCCGGTTACGTTGATCTATTCGGGCCTTACGTTCAAGTCTTCGCGCAAGTTCTTTTTGATGTTTACAGAGGTGGCCCATTCCTGCCTAACACCAAAGAAATCAATCACCCCTCAACCCCGAACGTCACCTTCTCATACGATCGCTTGCGGTGCTCCAAGTTGACATTGAGATATACTGAGGTCGTGGCCAGATTGGAATGGCCCAGCTGGGCCTGCAAGTCATTGAGAGGTACGCCAGCATCAAGAGCCGTTACCGCATGAGCATGTCGCAACGAATGAGGTGAGACCACGTTTAGGGGCCGCTTGTTCTTGTCGTGGGCGTAGATTCTCTGGATGCCTGCTTTATCTGCTGCTTGATGAACAATCTGCTGGACTCTTCTAGCTGTGAGGTGGCCTTCTTTTTGGCCAGGGAAGAGCCACTGGCAATCTTCAGGCAAGCTCATGATCCAATACTTCAGTGAGGGCAATATCTCAGAGGGGATTACTGCAGACCTGTACTTTTTGGTCTTGGTTCTATTGGCCTGCAGATGGATCAGGCCGTCGTTTAAGTCCACGTCTTCAACCCTAGAAGATACCAGCTCGCCCACCCTACAACCGGTCCCATATAGAAGTATAATAATCAATTTATCCCGTCCATTGTCGAGGGATTGATAAAGGGCTTGAAAATCGGAATTGGAGATGAGTTTGGGTATCTGCATGAACGGTATGTAGCAACGTCATAGATGGTAAAGTTTCCGTTTTTATAACAAAACGGAAGTTTATTGATGGTGGGTAAAAATTTTGGATGCATGTGATCAACTTTACTTACTATTGATCCGCAATAAGCCACTCAGCCACTAAACAACCAATTTCATTGAATTAAATATTACATCCGCTTCGTTTTTCGTCAAGCCCACAGTTTTTGTAACTATGAACATGTTGACCCCTGAACCATCTTGTGTAGTGTTGAACGCTTTTGAATATCCATATGCTTGCAACGCCCTTTCTTCGGTGATCCCTTCACCTCTGTATGCTATAATACCGTCTTCACTATCGTTCCATGTTTTTACTCGGACAGTCCCATAACCTAACCAGAGATCTAGCGTGTCATTTAGGAATTCTGGAGCGTAAGGTTCCAACCCATCATGAAGATAAATTGCACAAACTTTTTCGGGGGTTCGCTTCCACAATACGCAGCTATACAACGTGTCATACTCAGTGGCATATGGATCGTCGTATTGGAGAGTCGTTGTTCCCATTTGGTGAGCATCAAAGCTTAACGTATATGGCCCCAACACTACAGTTTCGCCCGCCACAACCGGCAATGAAATAAGAGTCACTAAAACCACAAGCAATGTCAGTTTCATCATAATCCCCGATCCACTAAATCATACTTTGTAATGTAGTGTCTCCAAAAAGTGTTGTACTGATTCACCAAATTTGCCACCTGATATACTATTTTTTGGAACTGAGATGTATAATGATGACGTGTCTAAAGACTGGTCGAATAACTCGATCGTTTCAAATCCCATTCCCAGAAATGTAGTGACGCTCCTGTCATAGAAAGAATACTTGACGCCATTCGTCTCTTCTGGCGACTTTTTTGATGTGCTCCATGATAGTGGATACTCTACATTAAAATATATGCCATCATACGATTTGTAACTCGGATTTTGACTCTCTGCGGTTAAAGCGGCATCGGTAAATGTGAAATTAAGTGTGTCCAAGAAATGATGTGTCGGTTCGTCAAAAGATCCATTCGTCAAAGTGTCCAGTGATGAAACCATGTACAATTTAACAGCCTCAGCACCGATTATAATCTCAATATGGTGTACAGATGCATCGTTTATATCCGGTTCTGACAAATCAATGGCATCGGTACCATAGTGCGTGAATTCATAGTTCCAACCTTCTGCATCAGTGTCTAGTGTCCTCTTCACATCCCAATCATCAGGATATTCTACGCTGAAATAATCACAGTTGTAGGTCTCATATTCGCTGGCCATTACAGAACTCACACCAAAAAGGCAGAGAAGAATAATCGTCCCAGATACTATTTTGAGCATATCTCTCATTCAAAAACACCATGATGTTGTGCCACACCCATGGTAAAAAAACTTATCATCGCAAAATGATTGTTTTCTATTTGGCGGTCGGTAAAAAAGATTATTTGTTTTATATTCTTAAGTACGTCTCTCTGTATTAAGATTGTTGCCTGTAAGTGAGTTTGATCACCCAGGGACAAAACTATAAGACGCTCTCCGAGAGGGGGACATAGAAGCCCCACAGATAACGCCGGGCTTCATAAATTCATCTCCTCGGGCCACTCCTCGAACGCATCGGGAATCCGCCACAGTGGGCAAAAGAAAAACGAACAAGAACGCCAACAAAACACAAATCGTATTCGTTCTCACCGTTTCACATCCACTGTATCTATGAATGAACCTTTAAAAAAGTGCAGAAATTAGATCTATTTTTTTGAAAAACCATATACTATGATTAAGCCCCCAACTATCATTACGACCGTTAAGATGTTATTTATTCTGGATATCTCACTACACGCCGATGCCGCATCCGAACTCCATGCAGAAGCAAGAACGCCCAGCCCAGATCCACACAACTGAGATGCTTGGTTGATTGACCATCCTGCGTCATTTATAGGTACTAGATACTTGATTATCGCCGCTAAAACGGTAATTACTCCTCCGAGCACAATGACTCTTTGATTCGTCGTATATCCCCCTCCTTGTATCAGGTAAGATTAAGCACGTAGTTGATCGATCACGTTGCCGTGACTGTCCTTCAAAGTCGCCGTATCACCATCATTGTTCCAAACGGCTCTGGAGAATCTCATATACAATTTATCGGCCGTGTTCGTACCTGACCCTGTAAATACCGTCACCGTAGACCCTGAAGATAGTGAGAAACTCGGGAATCTGTAGACGTGTTTATTCCCGTCATCTGATAACGACCAACTTGTCATCACAACGGAATTGGAGCCACTATTCGTTATTTTAACCCACTCGCCATTGAGGTTATTGTGATCATTACCCGACGCGTCGAAATTAACTGAGCTAATATAAACAGCGGCTGACGCTGAAGATCCTAGCATAGTAGCTAATAACAGTACAATTATCACTCTTTTCAATAATATCCCTCTAACAAAGTCATGACAGGATCTTATCTAAATGACTTGCGGTTTGTTTTTGATAAGTTGGGTCGTATTAAGCGAACTCATAAATGGAGCATAGGGGCCAGACCAAATTACCTTTGAAGGAGGGTCGCAGACCTCACATGGTCGATAGCCCCTAGATTTGGCGTCAGCTGGGCTTGAAAATACTATAAGATTTTCAGGATTGATTCTATCAACATATTTACACCACGAATAATGGTACACATTAGACTTCTTAGATCCTACAAGTTCATCGTCAGCGAAGCAACAAGTTAACCAATTATCATCAATGTCTTCGATTACATCATAATAAATTAAGACACAACTATCCACAACACTAGAATCCACTAATTTTCCATTGATGTATATCGCAAGTGGCGCTTCTTCGTACAAATGGCCATAATAACTTGTGTAGGTATCATTCTCGAATTTTGTTTTTATATGCCTTTCAATATTGAATTCTCCAACATATCTACCAAGCCATTCATCGAATGTTGCACCATCTTCCCTAATCTGCTTATATTTGAGATCTGTTATACCATTAGAGTACGCGTTAAGAGAGGTACCTATTCGCTCTTTGGAAAGATTTGTGCTATACAGAAAATCAGCACCTGAATAGTATTGACGACTTCCAACATATTCACGATCACTGATTTCTTTACCAGTATAATCTATGTTTTTACTGCCGTATAAACTAAAATAGTGCTCGGAAAATTCGGGTTTTTCCACTTGAGGCTCTGCATTTATAATGGACCTTTCACCATTATAGATAATTTCTTCAGAGCTATAATGACCATCAAGCGCGGCAGTTCGTTCACAAACCCAGTTTTCATATCCAATGAAATCAGCAGAATACGAGCTATGTGGAGAGATCTCGTAACCTGTTGCAGTTACTTCAATGGGCGATACGTTCCCATCAATTGCACCAGATATATGGAAGTATATGCGGGTTCCAGTAGGATGACAAACCTTTCTTGAAGCAGGTTTTCCTTTGCTTGATTCCATAAAACCCCATTCGAAGTTAGTATCGGAATCATACCCATCAGGATATCTAGACCAGCAACAATCGGTATTTTGAGTGTCATCCAAATACGGTGTTCTGTCCACCTCAACACCTGCAGCATTTGTCAAGATAACCAATTCTTCGTCGTTATCAAGCCACTGATTACAACCAAATATTACACAGAACCCTTTTGGAGGGACGGGTGAAATTATAGGGATTTTAACACATGCTCTATAACCACAAGTCGTTAAGAGTTTCCATCCGCTTATATCTACAGGTTCATCACCAGTATTATACAATTCAACCCATTCATTATTGGAATCGTCATCACGTGGATTAAGTTCAACCTCATTGATAACGACCTTTCCAGCAGATGTTCCAAACAAGAGCAACAACGAAACTAGTACTATAATAAAACGCGTTGAGAGTCCCTCCGACATCCTCCCATATTGTTATCTGCTAAAAAGTTTTAGTCGGGGGGTGGCATTGAATAACACTTAATGAATAGATAAATTCCCCCTCATCAGGAGCGTGAAAGCTACCTAATCGCACCAATCACACCACAACTTGTCGAACTCGTCCAGAAATTCCTTGGTAATTCCTGGATCATGAATTATCAGCACATTCTCGTCGTTTTTGGTATTGGCGGCTTTAGTGGGATTATATGATCCGGTTATGGTGGTAATGTTGTCGATTATGAAGACCTTGTGGTGCATAGTGTATCCATTTTCGTCCACAATCACAGGGACACTTGCGTTCAGAAGTGGTTCATAAGCAGCGTATTCGCTGTAAGTTTGCCGCTTTTCGAATATGCCCTTCACATCCAACCCCTGATTGTATTTCTCGACCAACTTCTGCTCAATAGGATCAGAAGTAAACGTGAAGATCATGAAATAGATCGAGGAGCTGGCAGAATCGAGCTCTGATAAGATCTCATCTTCTACACCATCTTCCGGAGCGAAGTAGTTCTCCACAGTTATACCCTGGATCTCTACAAGGGAATGGGGGGTACCCATGACCGTCTTATTATCCAGCTGGTACTCCAACCACATCTCTTCGATCTCCACGATGTAGTTATCAGCCAGCTCGGGAGACTCGATTATGAGAGCGTTATTGTTGTTGAGGTTGACACCATTGTAGGTGGGGTTGGTCGATCCAGCCCAGATTCGCTCGCCATCAGCCACGACCACTTTGTTATGCATTAGATTGCTCTTACTGTTGTCAAGAGCAACCAGGATGCCACTGTCGTTGAGGTAGTTGTAAAGGGAGGCATCCCGCTCGGCCTGTTTGTCGTCCATGATCAGCACGACATTTACACCCCTTTCTGAAGCGTTGATTATAGCGTTTGCAACGGCGGGCAAACTCAAATCGTAGATTGCTGCGTGAATGGTGCTTTGAGAAGAGTTGATGAACTCAACTAATGAACCTTCTACGTCGTCCTCGCCGGTGAAATAAACAGTACACCAGCATGACGCTAACGGCGTTGTTTCTGGCGCTTCGGATTCTGAAGCTTGTGATTCTTCATCGGCAGCAGCCATAGAAGATGATTCAAGATCTTGGCTATCCATAACAGGCGTTGGTAAAACTTCAGGGACTTCATCAACGCACCCAGATACAATCAATATCGACAGCAATAACGGCAATAATACGAATTTATTCATAATCCAATCCCTCTTATCCCAATTTATGGGGCTTATATTAACTAGTTACAATAAGCCATGAGATAAAACACATTTCATTTCCGTCAAAAGTTTCATATATTGCAACTCTTTAAATTTACATGATATGAAAATTAGAATAATTAATAGCAAAGATGAAGTCCCTTTGTTAGACCAAAATGAAACGATTATACACATAGCATTCCGGCCCTCGAATCAAGATCTTTTGGACATTATCGAAAATTGCCCACGAATAAGAGCCATCCAAATTCCGTCGTCTTATTATAAGTGTGCGTCAAAGGCAGCCCGGCAGCTTTTGAAAATGTGGAATATCAAGCTGCTGGAAGGAACCGTATGGGGGTACAGGACCGATATATACAAGCATTATGAAATCGAAGAAAATGTCATCGAACAGATCAGGGAGATGTTCTACAAAGGTGAGAAGGTAGAAACGATAATGAAACATTTTTGGGAAGAACGAAAGCTGTCTCCAGACCTGATATGGTACATCACCGATACAAACACCAGAAACTAAGAAAAACGAAACAATACGATGAGGACTTTTTTCCCTTATTCATTAAAGTTACAAGTTGTAAGTTACTAGTTACAACTTACAACTTACGGGTTGTTAGTTGCTAGTAACTACTTAATAGTTGCAAGTAGCAATTTACAACCATGAGACGGATCGCAATATCGAACTGTAAGGGGGGTTGTGGCAAAACCACTACGGCAATCAACCTTACAGCCGAGTTGGCTAACCTGGGCCATAGGGTGTTACTGATCGATATGGATCCACAAAGTGCAGCGTCGAGGAGCTTAGGAGTGAGAGACCCTGACCTATCAATATACGACGTGCTAGTGGAAGGTATACCCATACAAGATTGTATCCAACATTTAGATTTCAACGATAAGATCCATTTTGACATAGCTCCTGCAGATAGAAGAATCTTATCGGCTGCCGTAGTGAAACTCAACGACTTGATTGGAAGGGAGTTCATTCTCCAAAATCGTAGCCAAAATTTAGACGGTTACGATTACGTCATCATCGACACGTCTCCATCGCTTGACGTACTAATGACTAACAGCTTGGTGGCAAGTAAAGAGGTGATAATACCAGTCCAGTCACAATACCTTCCTCTTGACGGCATGAAGATGTTCATAGACCTGATCGACATGATTCATGAAAACTTGAAAATGGAAATACGTAAAAGGTACGTCATAACTCTTCACAGACCATGGTACAAGATCTGCCAGGAAGCTGAGGAAATCGTCAGAAATACCTATCCTAATGAGACATTAAAAACGGTGATCAAAGATAACGTAAAGCTCATGGAAGCTCCAAGCCATGGCGTCCCAGTTCGCCTACATGACCCAGACTCTGCAGGATGTAAGGCCTATGCTCAGCTGGCCAAAGAGGTGGGAGAACTACATGAGTGAAAAATCTGAGAAGCCAAAAAGAGGAATGGGTTTGCTGGCTGAGACACTATTCCCAAAAAAACCAAGTAGCAGCAACGATATTGCAAGTAGTGAGTCACAACTTGCAAGTCGCAATCAAGAAGTTGTAAGTAGTAAGTTGCAAGTTGCAACTAACAAGCCAAAAGTTACAAATAACGAATCGCAACTTGCAAGTAGCGAGTCGGAAGTCACAAGTAGCAAGTCACAAGTTGCAACTAGAAAGTCACGAGATGAACGTGATAAGTTGCAAGTTACAAGTCACAAGTCGGAAGTTGTAAGTAGTAAGTCGCAAGTAGTAAGTGGCGACTCGGAAGTACCTGAAATGAAAGAATACGTAGAGAAAGCCACAAAACAGGCCAGGATTACCACTTGGTCACCAATGTCAGTAGCGGTGTTACAATACATACATTCCACAACTCCTAGGTTCTCGATGAGCAACGAGATCAGAGATATTCTCGAAGAAGGGATCCAGGACAGATACCCAGAACTGTGGAAAGCAGCTGAAAAGGCATTAGAAGAAACAAAATAACTGATAGAGAGACAAGAGAGCGAAAGATAAATAGCCTTAAAGCTTCAAATTGGGTTCAAACAGGTGGTTGCTTAATGTTGCCTACAAAAGTCAAAACCTCTAAAATTGAAAGTCGTCCACTTAGCCCGGAAGACGAATTTAAAGAGGGCATAATTAGAGGTATAGAAGATTACAAGGCGGGGCGCGTAACAATCTGTCATAGCAAAAAAGAGGCTTTAGATCATTTAGATAGCCTATAGCTGTTTTTTTACGAGTTTTAACAAGTTATAGGTTATAAAATGATAAAAAAAGTCATTTATACCAAAGAATTTGAAGATAATTATAAAAAATTAACTCGAAAAAACAAACCGTTCGAATGTAAAGTCAAAAAGAAAATTGAAAAGATTTTAGACAATCCAGAAATAGGCGTGCCTAAAAAATATAATTTAAAGGGCGTGCGGGGCCTACACATCAACCCTTTCGTCATTACTTACACTATTATTAAAGATACAATCGTGTTTATAGCCATCGATCACCACAATGTAGTATATAGCAAAACAAGTGCAATTTACTCGCAGTTAGAAGAAGTGTATTTCAATATATGGGAC
>Ga0272443_10001785_pt1 | contig 29693 bp, 24 predicted proteins | sample SSMAcet12_FD_193581 | JGI IMG/M metagenome (GOLD analysis project Ga0272443, IMG submission 193581) | Marine sediment archaeal communities from Little Sippewissett salt marsh, Falmouth, MA, United States - SSM-Acet-12 | ecosystem: Environmental > Aquatic > Marine > Wetlands > Sediment ... | reverse complement strand
ACGTCTTATAATGTACAATAAACACCGGTTCTATTAATAAAGCGGACTTCCCGCACGGCTAATAATGCTGAAAGGACGAGGAAAATGGAGAAAATAGTTTTTCTTATCGCGATTGTTTTGGCTTTTGCGGTTGTATCTAATGCTGTCACAGTAAGTTATACTGTAACAGGCTGGGGACCTAATCAATATCCCTCCGAGACCACACCACCGCCGGAGGCTCCTTGGGGCCCCGATGGCTATCCGGGCGACGCCCTTGAGATGGTTACTTACACCGGTTCACTTGATCTAGCGCCGGGAACCTACACCCTGAAAATCAATACCCTTAAGTGGACCATTGATTATACCTATGGCGGAACGGAAACAGACCCGGATGACTGGAGTAATATTTACCATAATATTACAGTTGTGCGAAGTATCACTTTCGATGGTGGACCTTCGGGCTCATTGAGCCAGGATATGTACCTTGAAAACGAATGGGAAAACGATTTCCTGACTGTATATGAAGGTATTACTTCCACTTTTTCAGTTGGTGGATGTCAGGTTGAAGTTACTCCGCTGGGAATAAGTAGGTTTGGAGGAAGCAATTTCAGCGGTGATGCTCCCTGGCCCCAACCTGATAACGATATCTTCGCCAGGTTCGAGGTGGCACCGCCGGAAGAGGTTTGGGTCGATGATGACTATTGTGAAGGCTGTGCCAACGATGGACATACCTGGGGATCCGATGCATTTGATGTAATTCAGGATGGTATAGATGCTGTCGCCGAGAGCGGTACGGTACATGTCGCTGCCGGGCAGTATGAATTGAAGGAAACCTTTCCCATAGTGATTGATAAAACTATTGATTTGCTGGGCCCCCAAGCCAATATAGACCCACGGTCGATCACCTGTGGTGGCCGCACTGGTGCTGAAGCTGTAATTGATGCCAATGAACTCAGTAGCGCCGTCGTACAAATCTCGGCAAGTGATGTCAATATCAATGGCTTTACCATCACCGGTGCCACAGGTGATATGGTTGAGGAAGACGGCTCCGCCGACAACCTGATGTTCCAATACAACATCATCTATGACGATCCCTGTAGCGCCGGCGATGAGGCTATTCAAATCAAATATTCCGACGGAGTTATCATGCAATATAACTATGCATATAATATCCTGCAGGACGCCTTCAATCTCTCAGTTTCCAGCAACGGCTCCGTTCGGTACAATGAAGCCCACGATATCAAAAGCGAAAATGCAGCCATATACTGTTACGAAACCACCAATATAGATATAATTGGTAACTTAGTGTACAACGTTCCTAATAATGATGCTATTAAGCTGGGAGATTCAGACGACGGCAGCATCGGTGGTATAGTAAGTGATAATGAAACCTATAACATCGCCGAAGACGGCATAACTATCTACGCGGCCGCTGTCACTGTCCAAAATAATAATATTTACAACTGCGATAGCGAAAACGGTGCGATGTATCTCTATGGGGCTAACGACTCCGTTGTTACCGATAACCACATACACGATAACGATGCCATCGGCCTGTTGATCGCTAATTCAAGTAACATAACAGTTGAATATAACAGAATCTATGACTGTTGTGATACTAATGACGATAAGTATTCCGGTTCCGCCGGGATCTGGCTGACTGAAGATGCCAACACTCCTACAATAGATATAAATTACAATATCATCTACAACAATGCCGATTTCGGTATCAGAAATGACAACGCCACCAACGTTGTAAATGCGGAGAATAACTGCTGGGCGGACCCCAACGGCCCCACTCACCCCTCCAACCCCAACGGCCGCGGTGATGTGGTCTCGGACGACGTTGACTTTGATCCCTGGCTGAGCGCCTGTTGCGGTGATCCCGACCATGAATATCCGGTAGCCGACGTTACCGGGGATTGTAATGTGAATTTAGAGGACTATACAATTTTTGCTTCCGCTTGGCTTAGCAATCGCTGTGGTCCAAACTGGAATCCGGACTGCAACTTAGAATCATCTGATGACATTATTGATCTGCTCGACTTAGGTATATTTGCCGCCAATTGGCTTGCATGCACCGATCCCGACTGCAATTAGAAACTTAATGATTGGCTCCAAATATAGCAGATAACCTGTAAAGATGCCCCGTTTTGTTGCACGAAATTAAGTATGGAAGGCATGTATCATGCCAGCAGGGGAGTTACAGGTTTTATTTTATAGGGAAACGGAAGGGGGCTTGGCGTCTGCTGGTATCACGGCCAGGTCCTTGAGCGTAATAAACGCTGCTATCTGTTCCGCTTCCTTCTTATTTGGTCCCCACGCACTGCCAAAACGCTGTTTGCCTATAACCACCCCTACTTCAAAACATTTGCTGTGATCCGGTCCCTTCTCGTCCAGAACTTCATATATGGGTGTACAATCCAGCGCCCGTTGGGCGTATTGCTGGAGCATACTTTTGTAATTTTCCTGCGGCAGCCGCGCATCAGCCCTCTCCAGAAGCGAGTTGAACTGCTGCAAAATGAACTCGCGCGCAGGCTGACTGCCCCCATCCAGATATATTGCTCCGATGACCGCCTCCAGGGCGGCGGCACTGCACGAATTAGGCAGCTTTTGTTGGACGCTCATCCCTTTGCCTACGCATAAAAAACGCCCCAGCCCCAATTGGTTTGCGATTCGGCCGCATGTTCGACGCGAGACCAACATACTTTTAACCTTGGTCAACTCTCCTTCCAGGTAATGGGGAAACCGCTCAAATAACTCGTGGCATATCACCGTACTCAAAATGGCATCCCCTAAAAACTCCAGCCGCTCGTTACTTTCCAGCCGCTCCCCCGATGCCGAAGCATGTATGAGGGACTGACGCAGCAGCTCCTTATTATTAAAGGTATAGCCGATCTTATCTTGACACTGAGTTAGGGTAGTGTCGGTAGGGGTCATAGTCATTCTCAGAAACAGAAGACCGAGGACGGAAAGGGCTTTTCTCTAAACGGCAGGTTGTGCCTGCTGATTCTTTAATTAATAAGACAAGCCATTTTCGTCTTAGGTCATTTGTCCGCTTGCAATGGATGCTAAATCAAGCATTCCTGCGGGAGCTGGATAAAACTCCCAAATTCAGTAACAATTCACTTAGTTATTATAACCAAAACAGGCCTTTGTGTCCAGTTGAAAGACCATATATATAATATCGACTCATAGCAATACCGGATTGCAGTAAAACCTGCTGTTTATTATCATATCTTCGCAAAACAGGCCTTTTTATTCCTTTCGTACCTCAATATCGAAAGTTTCTGAGTTGAGAATAATATAGTCCATAGCCGTATAGGACGTTGTCATAGGCCGGAATCGGGTGGCCATAATCTTCCGTGACTGGTCTGTCAGCAGCATGGCTTTGCTTGCCGGTAGATACCAGAACTCCTCCCGTTCCAGGGCCACCCCGGTCTGTTCCTGCGGCAGACTAATATAGATTCCATTACGTTTCAGGGACAGTCTTTCCTGCAGGACCTGCTGTAATTGGTGGGCGTTAAAAACCTCATACCGATGTGGCTGGGCACCTTGCAATTGTCGGCGATACTCTAATGCCGAACCAATAGTGATTTTGTATTTCCCCTGCGGTAAATCCGTGGGTAATTCCAGTTCCACTATCTCTTCTTGAACCTCTGCCCGCAGCGGCTGTAATACTAACCGCGCGCTTACCTTGTCACCCGATTGGAAATAACGGCTCGACAGTTGTGCCGACTTTATCTCCGCCAAGACGGATGTATCAAATATACTGGCTTTCATTTTAACTCTGGTTAGTTTAAGTTCCTCCCAGGGATTTTTCAGTATCAAGGCAAGGGCCCCCAGTACATCATCTGCCAGATCACGCATGTTACTTTGAGAGGTTATATTCTCAAATGAGATTGCATCCACCCCATCAAACTGCATTTCTATTTTATAATTAATTGAATGATCAAACGGCAGTTCTCCTCTGTGTAGCAGGCTTTGTATCATAGTTGCCAGTACCAAAAAGGGATCTCTGTATTCGTCCTGGATAATCTGAACTTCGAAATTTTCTGCACAGCCTAGATAGGGCCATTCCACCTCAAGCTCTATCGGGACCATAGGCGCTTTTTGTCCTATGACTCCATACACAGCCGAAACTTCATCAGCTCGAATTGATCCCACGATATCCACCACCTGTCCCAATTTGCTCGACCGACTCAGGCGCCTTATAAATGTGTGCACGTACCCGGTACCCATCGGCAATACCGTTGCCCCTCCCGCCTCTAAGCTGTGGCCGAATCCATAAACCTGATCGCCCACCACCTCCGTAACTGTCCCCAGGCCCATCCAACTCATATCCCCTGTTACCAAAGGTATCGTAAGAGTGGACCCTGGAGCAAGTTTGATCTTTCCCTGCCAGTCCTTGACGATATTCTCCCCTGCCGCCATTTCACTGAGATTCAGCGTCGGTACCCATTGCTGCAGTAATTGTATAGCCCCATTGCTGATTCCGCTGACATTCATGGTTAAAGGTAGAGTTGTCATACCTTCCTGGGGCATCTGCCCTTGTTGCATACCTGTGGTTAGACCTGAGGTCTTCGCCAGCCAGTCAATCTGTTCTTGTCCCAGCAGTTCCTCTCTCATTAAATCCTGATAAAGTTGCGGCTTTAAACACACCTCTCCTTTACGCTTGTGGTGTCCCATCTGGCCGGTCCGGCGCACTTCCAGCATCTGACGTATCGGCGTTACCCCGTATAGCGGGTCTTCCCAAAAAGGTTGCCCGAAGGCAAAAGCCATAGCCCCCGCCATCTTGCCCTTGAAATAGACCGGTGACCCGCTCACACCCCCTACTATCTTGGCTTTGGTAAAACGTTCATCTTCACAGCGGATTAATATGGCGTCTTGTTTCGGCAATCGGTTGTTGATGACCGAAACCACAACCACATCAAACTTCTCGATCTTGGTACCCTGAAAAACGGTCAAACCATAACCCCGCATCCCCGGTTTGATTTCATCAACGTCGATATAACGCTGCCGGTCGAATCCGTCTTGGGCTCCCAGTGCCCCCGCCCACAATAGCACCGCTGATAGAACATGTAGCATAAATATTTTTCTAACCATATTTCACTCTTATATGTAATGTTATAGTTTTAGTGCCACTCAATAATGCCGTGAAATTACCATAATCGGCACTCATTTAGCCGACCCATTCTACCGGCTCTCCTCCGATATGGATACTATTTTCCCGCGGAAAATAAATGCTGTGTTACCCCTGGTCCTGCATACTTAAATTAGATGTCATAATGTCACCGCTTCGCCCAGCGAGTTTCTGTCTAAAAATAACTTCACGTAATGGGATTTTCGGATATATTTAATTGCCATGGAACAGGATCGATTCAGTCAATCTCTGGAAAAGCTGCGCAGGCAGGGCCTATACCGACATATGAGGGTACTAGATAGTATGCACGGTCGCACTGTCGAGGTGCTGGGGCCAAACGGGCAGCCGGAAGAGAAGCTCGTTTTTTGTTCCAACAATTATCTGGGCCTGGCTGGCGAGCCACGGATTATCGAATCGGTACAAATAGGAGTCAAACAGTGGGGATTTGGCAGTAGTGGTTCCAGGTTGATTTGCGGGAATGAACAGCCTCACGAAAAGTTGCAAATGCGTTTGGCCCATATGTTAAGCAAAGAGTCGTGCTTGATCTTTCCCAGCGGCTATACCGCCAATAACGCTGTTCTAAGTACTCTTCCAAGGGAACGTGATTTAGTGGCGGTAGATAAATTGGTGCATGCCTCAATTATTGACGGAGTGCGCGCGGGCCGGGCCCCAATGCGGACCTATCCGCACCGCAATCTGGATAAATTAAAACGGCTGCTGGAACGTGGAGGCTATAAAAAAGCATTTATTGTCACCGATACGCTGTTCAGTATGGATGGGGACAAAGCCGACCTGGAAAGATTGATCGAGTTGAAGGATCAATACGACGCGATCTTGATGGTTGACGAAGCACACGCCTTTGGCTGCCTGGGGCCTGATGGATTGGGTTGTGCGCAAGAGTTGGGTCTGTTGGATAAAGTGGATATTTTCATGGGAACATTTTCCAAAGCCCTGGGAGGAGCGGGTGGTTTTATAGCAAGTTCGCAGGCGATAGTAGATTACCTGGTGAATACCGCTCGCGGATTTATTTATACCACCGGGATACCGGCGGTGAACTGTATTGCGGCGGAGGCAGCCCTGGATATTATCGCCCAGGAGCCGCAACGGCGGGAACGGTTAAAAGAAAATGGAAAATATTTTCGTGACCGGTGCCGCCAAATGAATCTGGACATAGGAGCCAGCGAAAGTTACATCGTACCGATCATTTTGGGTGAAGCGGAAAGAGCTCTGAGAGTGGCAGATCTATTATGGCAGCGGGGCTATATGATCCCGGCGATCAGACCGCCTACGGTCGCCCGGAGCGCCTCACGCCTGCGCATATCATTGATGAGCGAGCATACCAAAACAGATATTGATGGTTTATGTGAGGCACTGGATGAGATTATTAACACGGGCGGTAGTAAAAAATTGTGAGTGGGGATAAAATTTTATGCATGCTAAGTCAAAAAAAGTGAAGATGTTGCAAAAATGACTGAAATGACAAAAAGAATGTGGACTATAGGTTCATTGGTCCTGGTGACGGGGTTGGGATTTGGCTTTAAGTATTATAGGGGATGGTCAAACTGGTGGTTCAATGATTATGGTGCCGGGGTGATGTATGAAATATTCTGGTGCCTTTTATTTTCTTTAATATGGACGAAGCGCAACCATACCACCTGGATAGCCTTGGGGGTGTTGCTGGCTACCTGTGCCTTGGAGACGCTGCAACTCTGGCACGGGTGGGATTTATTGGAGCGAATACGCAGTACCTTTATTGGTAAAACCCTGCTGGGTACAACGTTTGTATGGTGGGACTTTCCCCATTATATCCTGGGGTGTGTTATTGGATGGCTGTTGATGAGATGCTTGACGAATTCTGACGGTGTAGGTTCAAAACGCACAGACAAATGTACAAAATTATGACGGACATTTGTTGGTTTAATTGGGTTTTTGTGTACAGGTGACTCTACTCAGTTAGTGGAAAAATAAAAAAGGGCGATATTGGAATCGCCCTTTTTTGTTTGATAATGATTGAGAACCTCATCCTGCGGAACTGGTTGGAGAGACAAAGGTTCGGCCGGCCAATTCTCGGTCGATCATATATAGACCATGTGGCTTACCGCCAACCATTTTAACCTTATTGAGATTATCTAAAGCATTGGCCTCTTCTTCGATTTGCTCGGTAACGAACCATTGCAGAAAGATATTCGTGGCATGGTCCTTTTCCTCCAGGGCCAGGTTAACCAGATCATTGATCCAGCTGGTGACCTTTTGTTCGTGTTCGAGAGCGCCGGCAAAGCAGCCTTCGGGACTCTTGAAGTCGGCGGGTGGTTCATCAATGCCGGGCACCTTGGCGCAGCCGTTTTGCTCGAAGATATAATCATACATTTTCATCGCATGGGTCATCTCTTCCATGGCCTGGATACGGAACCAGTTGGCAAAACCGCCCAGATTCTGGTCGCTGCAATAGGCCGACATAGCCAGATAAAGAGACGCGGAATACATTTCATTTTTAATTTGCCCGTTGAGGGCCTTTTCCATCTTTTTGCTTATCATAGATAGTCTCCTTCAGATGAGTATTTCATATTAAAGATCAGGTTTTCCACAATCCGTGCAGGTTACAATATTCACGGACGGAAACCTGGTTGGGATCCACGCAGCAAAAGTCGGCTTCCGGGGCTTGGCCGGGCTGGAGGAATTTGCGATAAGCCTTGCCGTCAATAAGCACCTCAATCCATTCAATGTAATGCTTATCCTCCATGGGATGAGGGACGGAGCCGACCTTGACTTTAATGCCTCCGTCGGTTTTTTCCACGACCGGTACGTGTTTTTCCTTGGCGGCGTCCACCGTATTTTCTGTAAACAACTTCATGGGCTGGTTGCAACATACTAACTCACCTACACCGCCGTGCAGGACCTCAATGATATTACCGCATACTTCACATTTGTAGATCTGTAACTGATCTGCCATGATGGTCTCCTTATACAATTATATTGTAGAATTAAAAGGGGCAAGTACACCTCTATTAATAAAAGTCTTGAGATTCAGGGAATACCAAAACATATCAGGAAATTTTATACCTGGTAAAGTGAAGTTGTCAAGTCTAGCAGTGAATATTTTACCGGAAAGCTGATATTTCTGAGATGAACCGCCGGCCCCTCGCCATTTTACCCGGAAGTGATGAACCTCTGCTTGACAGAAGGTAAAAAGGGCGATAAAATACCAGATTATAAATTTTTTGCCTAAGTTTTAATTGGTTTATTGGCAAGATGTTATGAGGGCAACCATGCAGGATAAAATTCAAGGCCAGGGTATTACCTTTGATGATGTGCTGTTACTGCCGGGCAGGAGCGATTTTCTCCCCCGCCAGGCTAATACTCAGACAAGATTAACCCGGAATATTACCATCAATATTCCCCTTATCAGTGCCCCTATGGATACGGTAACGGAGTCGGCTCTGGCTATTGCCCTGGCTCAGGAAGGGGGCATTGGCATTGTGCATAAAAACCTTACCGTTGAGGAGCAAAGACGGGAGGTAGATAAGGTAAAACGCAGCGAAAATGGGGTGATTCTTGATCCCGTTACGCTAGGTCCCCGGGACCTGATCAGTACGGCACGTAAACTTATGACTGAGCAGAATATCTCCGGCGTACCGATTGTTGATAAATCGGATAAACTGGTGGGTATTCTGACCCGGCGGGATTTGAAGTTTCTGGAGAATGATGAGCAGTATATCGAATCGGTTATGTCCAAGGGAAAACTAGTGACCGGTGCAGCGGGCACCACCCTGGAACAGGCCGAAGCGATTTTGAACAAGCATAAGGTGGAGAAGCTGTTGCTGGTGGACAAGGATGAGAAGCTGACCGGTTTGATTACCATGCGGGATATCGAACAGATGTGTCATTTTCCCAATGCCAGCCGTGATGAACGGGGAAGACTGCGGGTGGGTGCCTCGGTAGGGGTACTTGATTATGAACGCGTAGAGCAATTGATCGGGGCGGATGTGGATTTGATTATTGTTGATTCGGCTCACGGCCATTCTAAAAACGTTATAGATACTGTCAAAGAGATTCGCAAAAAATGGGATATCGATATCATCGCCGGCAACGTAGCTACCGGTGAGGCGACTAAAGATCTGATAGCGGCCGGAGCCGACGGTATTCGAGTAGGAATCGGACCCGGAGCGATCTGTACTACCAGAGTAGTAAGTGGTGTTGGGGTCCCTCAAATTACAGCCGTTATGGACTGTGCCGCCGTGGGCGACCGGGAAAAAGTTCCCGTGATAGCCGATGGAGGCATAAGACACAGTGGTGATATCACCAAGTCGATAGCGGCCGGGGCCTCAGCGGTAATGTTGGGTTCCCTCTTTGCAGGCTTGGACGAAGCACCGGGAAAGCTGGTGATTTATAAAGGACGAAGGTTTAAAGAATATCGTGGCATGGGCTCGCTGGGTGCTATGGTAACCGGTGGCGGCGAGCGATACGGCCAAAAAACTCGCGAAGCCGGTAAACTGGTTCCCGAAGGCGTCGAGGGCCGGGTGCCCTACCGCGGCAAATTGGCTGAATATGTCTATCAACTTGTTGGAGGCCTGCAGGCCGGGATGGGATACTGTGGCACACCGGATATCGAGTCACTACGGAAAAAAAGCCGGTTTATTCGCATCACCTCTGCCGGCGTGACCGAAAGTCATCCCCACGATATTACCATAACTCACGAAGCACCAAATTATACATTGGGTGTATCGCTGGAACAGTAAAGCTAAGAAACTCTGACAGATCATCATCCCCGGTAAAAGCGGGGAATATGTAATTTTGATAAGGAAGTCGTATTGAGCAAAGCGGAAGAGACGATCGTAATCTTGGATTTTGGCAGTCAGTACTGTCAGTTGATAGCCCGGCGGGTGCGTGAGCACAATGTTTACAGTGAGATCTGCCGCTATGACATATCAGTAGTGGAGTTGAGCAAAAAGAATCTTAAAGGCCTGATCCTGACCGGTGGCCCGGCCAGCGTCTATGCTGATGGGGCGCCGCGCTGTGATCCGGACATTTTTAAATTAAATGTTCCGGTATTGGGCATCTGCTACGGCATGCAGATTGGTTGTCAATTGTTGGGCGCCCAGATTGGCATGGCCCACGCCCGGGAGTATGGCTCGACCAGGCTGCAATTGACCGGTAGTGATTCGCTGTTGGCACACCTTTCGGGTGAAAAAGTAGTCTGGATGAGTCATGGAGATCAGGCCACCAAGCTGCCGGATGATTTTATATCCCTGGGTAAGACACCCACCTGTCCGTACGCTGCTGTACGGCATAAGGATGTTTCTTTCTTTGGGGTGCAGTTTCATCCGGAGGTTACGCATACCCCCTGTGGCGGACAAATTTTCCAGAACTTCCTCTACGAGATCTGCCGCTGCCGGGGTGATTGGCAGATGGGTGGTTTTGTCGAACAGGCCTGTGCTGATATTCGTCGGCAAGTCGGAAAGTCCACCGTAATCTGCGGACTCTCCGGTGGAGTGGATTCATCGGTAGTGGCCGCCCTGCTGCACCAGGCCATAGGCAAACAACTGGTCTGTATCTTTGTTGATAACGGGCTTTTAAGGAAAGGAGAACGAGATCATGTCGAGAGCACCTTTCGCGATCACTTTCAGCTTGACCTGCGGGTGGTGGATTGGTCCGAACGGTTCCTCACTCGGCTGGCCGGGATTACAGATCCACAACAAAAAAGACGTATCATCGGAGCAGAATTTATCGAAGCTTTCGTCCATGGTGCTGCTGGTATCGCCGATGCTAAGTTTCTCGCCCAGGGAACCCTCTACCCCGATGTCATCGAATCTGGCCAAAAGGATGGGAATCCAGCCGCCAACATCAAGTTGCATCACAATGTCGGAGGCCTACCGGAAAAACTGGGCTTTGAATTAGTCGAGCCTCTGCGGGACCTTTTCAAGGACGAGGTCCGGGTCTTGGGCGAGCATTTGGGTTTGCCTGAGGATATTATCTGGCGGCATCCGTTTCCAGGCCCCGGCCTGGCCGTGCGGATCGTCGGCGATATTACCAAAGAAAGACTCGAAGTTCTCCGCCAGGCCGATGAGATTATGATCGAAGAAATAACGGCTGAGGGACTGTATCGGAGCATTTCCCAGGCGCTGACGGTACTGCTGCCGATCAGTTCGGTGGGAGTGATGGGCGACGACCGCAGTTACGAAAACGTCATCGCCCTGCGGGCCGTGGAGACCAGGGACTTTATGACGGCCGACTGGGTACATATTCCTTACGAAGTCTTGGCGCGGATTTCCAATCGCATCATCAACGAAATCCGCGGCGTCAATCGAGTCGTCTATGACATCTCCAGCAAACCACCGGCGACCATCGAATGGGAATAAACAACTATCTAAGTATGTAGCAAGGAGCTAAATAGAATATGAGCAAAGACACAGAGCAGCTTTATGCGGAACGGCTCAAACGCTATACCACCGCGATGCGGAACGAAAAGCCGGACAAAATACCGATCCGCCCGTTTGTGGCTGAATTTACAGCCAAGTACGCCGGCTACACCTGCCAGGAAGTAACCCAGGATTATACCAAGGCCTTTGATGCGGTCGTAAAATGTGCCGCCGACTTTGACTGGGACGCTATGGTCCCCAACATGGTATATGTCTGGTCGGGTCTGACCCAGGCGATAGGCACCAAATATTACGGTATTCCTGGGGTCGATGTTGATGTCAATACCGGCTTTCAATATCGTGAGCCCCCAGAGGGTGAAGCATTTATGAAGCCCGAGGAATACGATCTGCTGATCGAGGACCCGACAGGTTTCTTGTTCAACGTCTGGCTGCCGAGGATTTCCAATGATGTCCAGCCTCTCGGTGAGCCGGTAAACTATCGCAACAACATGTCATTCCTCAAAGGGGGCATGGCCATGTTGTCCTACTTCATGGCCTTCGGTTCTCAGATTGAACGTATGCGGACCGAGACGGGAACCGTCTCTGCTATCTCCGGGATCCTCAAGGCTCCCTTTGATATCATCGCCGACAAGATGCGCGGCTATATTGGACTGACGATGGACTTGTTTGAACGCCCCGAAAAGGTTATGGCCGCCTGTGAATCACTCATGCCCCATCTCTTGAATGTGGCCCTTTCCGGAGCAGACCCGGCTAAGAACGTACCTATTTCAATCTGGATGCACCGGGGCTGCGTTCCCTTTGTTTCTATGGACCACTTCAAAAATTTATATTGGCCCACCCTCAAGCCGATCATCGAAGAAATCTGGTCTAAAGGTCATCAAACCCTGTTTTATGCCGAAGGGAAATGGGGTCCGCACCTGGAGAGTTTCGCCGAGCTGCCCGACGGTAGTATCATCTTTCACGTGGACCAGGATGACATCTTCGAAGTACATAAGAAGATCGGCCACAAGTTTGCTCTCAGCGGCGGAATCACCAATTTTCTCTTAAGCTACGGCACACCGGACGAAGTACGGGCCCACTGTAAAAAGGTAATCGACGAGGTAGCCCAGGATGGCGGCTATATTATGGATGCCAGTGCCATCGTGCAAAACGACGGCAGCGTGGAAAATATCAAGGCCATGACCGACTTTTGCCGCGAGTATGGAGTATATTAAACCCAGCCTGTCTTAATTTAAAATATAGGAGTTACTGATATGGTCAAAATGAGAGAAACGAAAAAAAAACCGGGCGTATGTGTCCCCTGGGAAGAAAAACTCAAGGAGCTGCCCAATCTCTCCGGCGATAAGGAACTGGTTAAAAAGATCTGGGAAGATAACGACTTCCTGGCTTACCTATACATCTGGCACTGCCTGGAATCGTTTTAATCACCACAATTTCGTTGATTATTACGGCATATTGCTCAGGCAAAGTAAAGGGAGCATCGAACTGTGGAACGAACTTTAATTATTCTCAAGCCGGACGCCCTGCAACGGCAGTTGGCGGGCCGGATCATCACCCGTTTCGAAGAGAAGGGACTGCAGATCGTAGGTCTCAAATTTATGCAGATTTCCCGCCCGTTAGCCGAGAGGCACTACGATGTGCACAAGGGCAAGGATTTTTATCCGCGCCTGATCGACTATATCACCAGCGGCCCTGTTTTGGTTATGGTTTTGCAGGCCCAGGGCGCAATTGCCATGGCTCGCAATCTTATGGGCGCAACTTTCGGCACTGACGCCCAACCCGGCACGATTAGAGGTGACTTTGGTTGCACCAAGACCTTTAATCTCGTCCACGGCAGCGACAGCCCCGAATCCGCCCAGAGTGAAATTGCCCTCTATTTCCAACCGGACGAGCTTGTAGATTACACCCTTGGTAATAATCACTGGCTTTATGGTGGTTAATAACGTCGTTGATCAGTGGGCGTTGAAAAGTATGAAACATTGATATTGATTCCCGGGGAGTTAAAAATATGCAAATCAAAAAAGTTAAAGATGTGCCGGCTACCCAGGTGGATATGGATGGCGCCAAAGATGTCAGGGTCCGGGTTCTATTTGGTCCTAAAGATGGTGCCCCTACGTTCGCTATGCGAATTTTTGAAATCGATAAGGATGGTCACACCCCGTTTCACGAACATCCCTTTGAACATGAGGTGATGGTCTTGGAGGGGGAATTGGCCGTGGTTACCCAAGAAGGCCAGATACCTATTGCCCCCGGCGACGTCCTTATGGTCCTGCCGGGTGAGAAGCATCAATTTCGCAATCTCTCCAGCAAGGCCCCTGCCCGGATGTTGTGCCTAGTACCGGTCGAATACCAAAAATAGTATCTCAAACTCGCAATACGACGGTAGTTCTGTTGACTTAATATACAAGGATGGGCTTACTGCTCTACGAAGTCGCCTTGGCAAAGTAGCACGAGTCGGCCCATACGGTTGTTCTTATGTCCAAATCGTCCCAAGAGCGTATCGAAGCCCTGCGTCGGGAAATTCGCCGACACGATCATCTGTACTATGTACAGAATATGCCCATAGTATCCGACCGGGAATATGACCGGCTCTTTGCCGAGTTAAAAAAGCTGGAGCAGGAAAATCCGGACCTGATTACTCCGGACTCACCCACCCAGCGCGTTGCCGGCCGGCCTTTGGAGGGTTTTAACACCGTAGCGCATAGTGCCCCCATGTTGAGCATGGACAATACCTACTCCGCCGAAGAGCTCCGGGAATTTGATCAGCGCGTTCAGCGCGGGCTCAAAGGCGAGAAGCCGCGCTATGTGGTGGAGAGTAAGATCGACGGGGTGGCCGTATCCCTGCGTTACGAAAATGGACAACTAACCTTGGGAGCCACCCGAGGCGATGGTATCAGCGGAGACGACATAACCGCCAACGTTCGCACCATCACGTCCATACCCTTACGGCTGGACCCTGCCCATACCCCTGCAAAATCAGGCTCGTTATTCCCTGATGACACGCTGGAAATTCCGGAGGTGTTGGAGGTCCGTGGGGAAGTGTTCATGCCGAACAAGGAATTCGCACGGATTAATCAGCAGCGTGAAAAAGCAGGTGACCCCCTCTTTGCCAATCCGCGCAACGCCACCGCCGGCTCTCTCAAACAATTGGACAGCCGTATTGTCGCCCAGCGAAAACTGCGTTTCCTGGGTTATGCCCTGGGCGAAGTCCGCCCTGCAGATTTCGCATCCAGCCATGCCGAGACCCTGGAAAAACTCAAGGCCCTTTCCCTGCCGGTCAACCCTAAATACGAAGTTGCCCGGGACATTGAAGAGGTTATCAAGATATGCAAACGCTGGGAGGAAAAGAAACCGCAACTCGATTACCAGATTGACGGCATGGTCGTTAAGGTGGACAGCATCGCTCAACAGAGACTATTGGGCCAAACCAGCCGGGCCCCCCGCTGGTGCATCGCCTATAAATTTGCCGCCGAGCGAGCCCAGACAATACTGGAAAGCATCGTGGTCCAGGTCGGTAAAACCGGTGCCCTTACTCCCGTTGCAAACCTCAAACCCGTCCACTTGGCCGGCACCACCGTCAGCCGGGCCAGCCTGCACAACTTCGACGAGGTCAAACGCAAAGACGTCCGCGCAGGTGACACCGTCCTGGTAGAAAAAGCCGGTGAAATTATCCCACAGGTTGTAGAAGTAATTGTTGAAAAAAGGCCCAAATCCAGTAAATCCTTTCCGGTACCCCAAAAATGCCCCGAGTGTAAATCAGATGTTATCAAGGATGAGGCGGGAGTTTATATTCGCTGTGCCAATCCGAGCTGCCCAGCCCAGTTGGTAGAGCGCTTACGCCATTTTGCCGGTCGCAACCAGATGGATATTGAAGGTTTGGGAATCGCCCTGATCGAACAATTGGTCTCCCTTGGTATATTGACCTGCTTTGCTGATATCTATCGGCTGGAAAAAGATAAGCTCGCTGCCCTGGAACGTATGGGTGACAAATCAGCCCAAAATCTGATCGATGCCATATCCAATAGTAAGACCCAATCCCTTTCCCGGGTCTTGGCCGGATTAGGAATCTTACATGTGGGCAATCGGGCGGCACAGGTGTTGGCCCAGGAGTTCGGAACAATTCATGACTTGCTCCAGGCGGACATCGAGCGCTTGGAACAGATTGATGAAATAGGACCGGTCATGGCCCGGAGCATTTATCAATTCTGTCACGAAAAGAGAACCCGCAGCATGATAGAAGACTTACTTAATGTAGGCCTCAAGATGCCGGGACCTAAAAAAAAGGCAAAAACTGAAGGTGTATTAACCGGCAAAACAGTGGTGGTAACTGGTAGTATCAACGGTTACACTCGTAAGCGGATGGAAGAGTTGATCCAATCCCACGGCGGCACACCCACCGGTAGTGTCAGCAAAAAAACCGACTTGGTGGTCTATGGCGAAAGCCCCGGCAGCAAACTTGCCCAGGCCGAAAAGCTGGATGTGAAAACCATGACGGCGCAGGATTTTTTTGCATGGCTTGGGATATAAACTGAAAGGATCGAACGTATTTATGGTAAACGAGATATTGCAGACGGCCCAACACCACTTTGAAGAATCGGCCCGACGGCTGAACTTAAAAAATAATATCTATGATCGTATTCTTTGGCCCAAGGAAAGAATCGAGCGTAATATAAATCCTATCCTGCCGGACGGTAGCGTAGTGCATTGCAAAACCTTTATCGTTAGACACAGCGACACCCTTGGTCCGGCCAAGGGCGGCATCAGAATGACATCTTCCGTAAGTATGGATGAGGTTACCGGTTTGGCGATGGAGATGACCTGGAAGACCGCGCTTATCGGAATTCCCTTTGGTGGCGGCAAGGCCGGCATCTGTTGTGACCCCCAATTGTTATCCCCGGATGGCCAGGAAATTGTGATACGCTCTTTTACCCGGGGTATGCTCCGCCACATCGGTCCGGAAATTTACATTCCCGCCCCGGATATGGGCACCAATGAATCCGATATGGGCCACATCCGCGATTGCATCGCCTATTCGAGTGGTATTGCCATTACCAGAGGCTGCTATGTCACCGGCAAACCTCTTATCCTGGGCGGTATCCCCGGCCGGCGGGAGGCAACTGGAAAAGGAGTTGTTTATACCCTGCTGGGCGCCTGTGAAAAACTTGGAATGGATATCAAGGGATTACGCGTTGCCCTGCAGGGATTCGGAAATGTCGGTTCGGTGGCCGCCCAGGAACTGGCTAGGCAGGGTGCAAAAATCATAGCCGTTGCGGACATTTCCGCTGGTCTCGTCAACGAATCTGGTATAAATGTTGAAGCCCTGCTGGAGCATACCTGTCAGAATAAGGGCCAAGTGGAAGGCTTCCCTGACGCACAGGTTATGGAGGGCGCAGACATTTTTCAAGTTGATTGTGATGTTTTAATCCCTGCCGCTGGTGGCAGCCAAATTACCCACACGAACGTGAATAAAATCAAGGCCCGGATTATTGCCGAAGGTGCCAACGCCCCCACCACCCCTCAGGCCGATGAAGTGTTAAACGATAAAAACATATTTGTCATTCCCGATATACTTTGCAATGCCGGTGGTGTATTTGTTTCTTATCTGGAATACACCCAGGAAACGCAGCGCGAGCAAATGACCCTCTCCATGGTGGAGCAGAGGTTGATGCAGAGGATGCAGGAGCGCTTTAACGAAGTCTATAATTATGCCAAAGACCGGACTCTGACCATGCGTCGCGCCGCGATGGACCTGGCGGTGAGCCGGGTAGTCCAAGGCGTAAGATCCAGAGGTTTCCGCCCTTGATGGCGTAGGTATTGATATTAGATAACGTATGGGTCATAAAGGAAAGGCCCCCCGCCTGATATTTTAAGGTGTAACATGACCAAGTTGCGTATGTCATGGCCGAATCGCATTACCTTGGGACGCATACTTCTTACTGGTCCCTTTGTTATCGCAATGTTGAATATCAACGAACCTGCCTATAAACCCTGGGCCCGGTATGGAGCCTTGGCTATTTTCATGGTGATGGCTCTTAGCGATGCCCTGGACGGTTATCTGGCCCGCCGGAAAAAGAGTATTACTCTCTTGGGCACCTTTCTGGACCCCCTTGCGGATAAACTCCTTATCACCTGCAGTTGTCTGCTTTTGGCTTCAAAGAACACCGCTGTAGAGGGTATGGCGTTACCCGGTTGGGTCGTGGTGATAATCATCGGCAAAGACATCTATATCACCCTGGGCTTTATCGTTATTTATCTTGTCACCTCCGAGATGAAAATCGTACCGGTTAAAGCCGGCAAGGCCTGTACCGCCCTGCAGTTGTCGATGGTGATAGCCGTCCTGATCTGGCCGGAGATGGGCCGGTTACTTCCGAGTTTTAAATACCTGATTTATTTCTTGTGGATTCTGGTAACTGTTCTGGCGATTGTAACTGTGCTCATCTATACCCGCAACGGCACCCAATATCTCAATGAATTTGAGCAGCGTCTGCTCGCTGGCCGTAATAATAAGAATCATGCTGATCATAACTATAGCTCCGAGGACCGCGAGCGAAGTGTGAATGATTCGTAAAGACTCGCTGGGGCCCTTCTGAACCGTTTGGCTTTGATATTGCCCTGATTGCATAAAATATATATAATATTGAGCGCAGTAACGCAGGAGGCTTTAAAAACGCAGGATGGGCTTTGGTTATATTAGAAAAGAAGTGTGGCTGATCAAAAATGTCTTTTAGTACCATTAATGAGATAATCGACGACCTGAAAATGGGCAAGATGATCGTCTTGGTAGATGACGAGAATCGCGAAAACGAAGGAGATATTGTTTGTGCCGCAGAGAAGGTAACTCCGGAAATAATCAACTTCATGGCCCAGCACGGCCGGGGCATGATCTGCCTGCCCCTTACCGGCCCGACTTGTGATCGATTGCTTCTGCACCCTCAAACCGGTATTAATACTGCTCCCCTGCAAACTGCTTTTACTGTGACCATTGACGCGGCCCGAGGCGTCACCACCGGTATCTCGGCTGCGGACCGGGCCCGGACTATCCAGCAGGCGGTTCGTGAAGATTGTCGGCCGGAAGACCTTGTTCGTCCCGGCCATATTTCTCCCTTGCGGGCTCGCGCCGGCGGCGTCTTGGTACGTGCCGGCCAAACTGAAGGAGCGGTGGACTTGGCCCGACTGGCCGGTATGACCCCGGCCGGGGTAATCTGCGAGATTATGAATCCCGACGGCACTATGGCACGAGTGCCGGATCTTATCGAATTTTGTAAAAAACATAACCTCAAAATGACCACGGTTGCCGCCCTGGTGGAATACCGTATGCAAAGGGAACGGCTGGTCAATCGGGTGGAATCGGTCGAACTGCCCACCGACTGCGGCATGTTTCATCTGATCGGCTATCAAACTGACGTGGATAGAAAGACTCACTTGGCCTTGTGCAAAGGCGACATTGGTAAAATAGGTGCTGACGGTAATGTCATCCCCCAACAAGACGATGTTGTTTTGGTGCGCGTACACAGCGAATGTCTGACCGGAGATATTTTTCATTCTCAGCGCTGCGATTGTGGAGCTCAGTTACACGAAGCCATGCAACGGATTGAAAAGGCCGGTAAGGGCGCCGTCATCTACCTTCGCCAGGAAGGCAGAGGTATCGGCCTAAAGGCCAAGCTGCATGCTTATCGCCTCCAGGAAGCGGGCATGGACACGGTACAAGCCAACGAATGGCTCGGCTTTATGGCCGACAAGCGCGACTATGGCCTGGGAGCCCAGATATGCCGCGACCTGGGCTTAAAGAAGATAGCGATAATGACCAACAATCCCATCAAGCTCTCTCGCCTGCAGATGTATGGTATTGAAGTAGTGCAGCAGATTCCTCTGGAAATCCCTCCCAACGAATACAACAGACGCTATATGGAAACCAAGCGCGATAAAATGGGCCACACCCTCCGTGATCTGTAAGTTAATATAGTACCCCACACCAATAACACATCCTTGACAGCCGCCTTAAAACAGGTATCATAATTAGGCCATATTACGACTGGGGCATTGCCGAGCCTGACGGAGAATTTAGGTTTTTAAGGCGAATATTGTTCCGCATATTTTCAGTTATAAGCCTTTGATGATGGAGGGATGCTGTGGCATGCTGAAGGAATGCGAAAAGGAATATCTGGTTTGTCCAAGGACCGGCAGACCGCTGCGGCCCGCACGCAAGAGTAAATGGAAATACCGGCTGTTTTTTTGGATATATCCTCTTATAAGCTTTCTGGCCCTTCTGTGGTTTCTGATCCGCGTCATACCCAAACCCACCAGGGCATTGTATCCCTGTCAACGCGTGGCGGCGCCTATGGCTTCCAGTTTTGTGATATTCCTTCTGGGGCTTTCGATCTCAACGACTATATTGCACAAGGTGCGTTTTTACTTATTGAAGTCACGTTACGCTTTTATTGCTCTGTGTCTGCTGGCCTTGGCTTTATCGGTTTATATTCCTGTGAACCTGACTGGTCGGCTCACTACTTCTGTTGATCCAGGCTGGTATGTTCCTTCGGATCCCGCCAATAGTCCTATGGGTGTGGCTCGGGGCTATTATCCCGGTCGGGTGGTTTGGAAGCATGATCCCAATGCGACCTCATGGAGCGGAGAGGGAGAAACCAATTACTGGTGGCTGGATGAAAATACCGATCAGGTGGTTGTGGAGCGAATGCTCTCAGAATCTCTCTGCGACCTGGTTCACGCCGACAATGACGGCCAGGCTTGGCAGCGGATATTTGAGTACTTCAATCAAACCCACGGATATGGAACCAGGGGTTATCTTGCGGGTGAGAAAATCGCCGTCAAGATCAACATGAATATGACCAGCGGTCATATTGAAGAAAGCAACGGAAACTTTACCGCTCCTCAGGTTATCTTGGCTCTTCTGCGCCAATTAGTTTATTCCGCCGGTGTGGATCCCTGTGATATTACTTTTTATGATGCCTGCCGTTTCGTTCCCGACCAGATATACAACCGCTGCCACCCGGAGTTTCCCGGCACCCATTTTGTGGACTGGATCGGCGGAGACGGTCGCGAACAAGTCACTCGCGACTTGCAGTGTCCGGTTTTATGGTCGGATGATTTGCAGGATCCTACCGAATACTATGGGACCGAACCCACCGGCTATCCCACTTATCTGCCCACTTGTGTTTCTAACGCCGATTATATTATTAACCTGGCCAATTTGAAGGGACACCGTACAGCTGGCATTACAGTATGCGCTAAGAATAATTTCGGTAGTATTTGTGCTGGTCCCGACCCCGGCCCCGGTGTCGATCGCTGCGTCCCCAAATATGCCGGCATCCATCCCTATGTTGTCACCCATGATACCTACTATAGTATTCCAACTTGGCAATGGGCCCGCCGTGACATGGGAACTTATAATCCGCTGGTTGACCTTTCGTCCCATCAGGAGTTGGGCGAAAAGACTCTGCTTTTTATGATCGACGCATTATACGCAGCCAATCACATGGCTTATGAACTTGCTCCGGAATGTCGTTGGCTCTCAGCTCCTTTTAATAACGACTGGACCAGCAGTCTATTCCTTTCCCTTGATGGGGTGGCGCTTGATTCGGTAGCATTGGATTTTCTGCGTTCCGAGCCGGTTATCCAGAATGAATTACATGTGATGGATCCTAACGATACTATCGACAACTACCTCCACGAGGCTGCCCTGGCTAACGATCCCCCTTCAGGTTGCCTTTATGACCCTCAAGGTGATGAACAGCCCCCGGCCAGCCTGGGTGTTCATGAGCATTGGAACAATGCCGCCGAAAAACTCTATTCCCGCAACCTGCGTACCGGAGACGGCATCGAATTAGTGCAATCTCCCCGCTGCCCGGCGGATATAAATGGCGGTGGTGTCAACATGGAAGACCTGCTTATCTTGGCCGAGCACTGGCTCGATAGGAATTGCGGTGTTACAGATGGCTGGTGTTACGGCGCCGATCTTAATAATGACGGCGGGGTGGATTTGAATGATTTTAACCTCTTGACCTCATATTGGAATTAGATATGAGCGCAACAATTTTGCCTTTGGCGCCAGACTACCCCAGCTAAAACCTGTGAACATTTTTCCCTTAACTTCAGGCGGGCATTGGATGCTGTAAATACACATTAGAGAACCGGGGAAATAAATATTGTACCGTTGCCGGAGAAAAGCGTATAATTGGCCTTGGGCAGCAGGTGGATGGAAACTTCGATGTCAATGTAGGCAAACCAGCGAATGCGAATAATAGCCTTGACTAATCAGAAGGGGGGTGTCGGCAAGACCACTACCACTGTGAATCTGGCGGGGAATCTGGCCGCCAGGGGCAAAAAAGTGCTCTTGATCGATTTGGACCCCCAGGCCCATCTGACTACTTTTCTGGGTATTGACCCGGTAGGAGTGACTCATTCGAGTTATACTGTGCTCGTCCAGTCCGAGCCTGTCACCCAGGCCGCCCTGCCGGTACGCGATAATCTAAAGCTCCTGGCGGCGGAATTGAATTTAGCCGCGGCTGAGCAGGAACTGGTAGCGGTTGTAGGCCGTGAAACTCGCCTGCGCGAGGCCCTGGAGGCGTATGAGAAAGAAGAATCCTGCGATTACGTCTTGATCGATTGTCCGCCTTCGCTGGGGCTTCTCACCTTGAATGCCCTGGGAGCGTCTCGCGAAGTATTCATTCCGATCCAGCCGCACTTTCTTTCCCTGCAGGGACTCAGTCAGCTTTTGGAGACACTTCTGCTGGTACAAAAGCGGATCAATCCGGAACTTAAGGTCTCGGGCTTGCTGTTCTGTATGTTTGATTCGCGTACAACTTTGACCACGGAGATTGTCCGGGACATCGAAGAATTTTTCAACGGGCAGCGCGACCACGATAGCCCCTGGAGTAAAGTGAGAATTTTTGACACCCGGATTCGTCGCAACGTCAAGTTGGCCGAGTCACCCAGTCACGGCCAGACGATCTTCGAATATGAACCTGGTTGTCATGGGGCCCTGGATTATAACGCGCTGGCCGACGAAGTGGAGTCTATGATAGCCCCAACCGATGACAAGATGGATGTGGCCTCTGAACCTCAGAAACAGGTAGAAGAAGCCCCGGCTCCTGAATCTACTCCTCAAGCAGCATTGGTAAGTAAGCCAAAAGAGAAAAAGATAGTCCTCAAACACAGACAAGCGGATCAGCACAGTAGTATCGAGGAGATTACTGAACCCGCGCACACCAGTGACATCCAGTCTGAAAGGACACAGACTGAGACAATAAATGAATAATTGAATTTGCATATGAGTGGAATAGGGTGATTTTGGATCTTTACCCAGCCGCTCTTTTTTTGTGTATCAGGGTTTATGAAAAAGAGCAATAAGTTACGAAAAAAACTGGCCTGGATACCACTGGGAATATATTGGCCGGTGTTGTTTGTGGGAACTCATATACCCTTGGCCAATGTTGAGTTGGGAGCAAGTGATAAGCTGCTCCACTTTTCATCGTATTTGGTTCTGACTGTACTGTTTTGGCTGGCACGGTTCGGGACCAGTCGCCCCAGCCTCTTCCGTGCCCGGGTATATAAGGTTATTCTCCTTTTTGCTCTGTATGGGATGCTGGATGAGGTTACCCAGAAGTTTGTGCATCGGCATTGCGACCTGGCCGACTGGATAGCTGATATGGGGGGGTGCTTAGGAGCTGTGGTATTATTATGGGTATTGCGAAGACCCTGGCAGTTACTGGCGGCATATTGGGTGGGGTTAAGTTTGTTCAGTCATTGGCCCGGCTCCGAAATGCCGTTTGAAAAACTGCCCCCTTCCTTACAGCAATTCCAGGTGGCCTATGTAATGGTTGGGTATCTTATTCTGACCTTATTATTGTGGCTGACCTTGAGCCGTCAGGGCCATTTTGTATTTAATTACCATATTTTGCTAATCACTTTGACCATCTTACCTTTTTATGCACTGTTGGACGAGACGGTGAATCTGTGGATTGGACGAAGTTTCGACTGGACGGATGTTTTCAGCGGCTTAGGTGGTATTGTCTTGGGAACTGTATCGGCGTGGATGCTGGCACAGCATTACCTGGTCAACCAAGTTACACAGACAAAACCAGAATAAATGCTCAGGCGCCGGATGGTAACGGTTTATTGATAAGCACAGATCGACTTCACCTTCTAAGTATCCGAGTTGGGTATGGAGGCTAAATTATGCGAAGCTGGACATATAAGTTTCTGTTGGTGCTATTTATTGTTGGTTTTCTGGTAAGTACCTCTCTGGCTAAAGTACAGCACCCTGCCGAGAAAACGGCATCGCTACCTGCCAAAGAAACTTTTATAGTCCCCATGAGCGACGGGGTTCGGCTGGCAACGGATTTGTGGCGCCCGCAGGCAGAAGGGGCCTATCCGGTTCTCTTGGCGCGAACGCCCTACAATAAAAATTTTAATAAGCGGCCGGGACTGGTAGATCAGGGTTATGTATTTGTATCCCAGGATATGCGAGGACGATTCGCTTCGGAAGGAGAAAATATCCCGTTCATAGGCTGCGGTTGGAAGACACATCAGGACGGCGCCGAGACGATTGCTTGGATCCTCAAACAGAAGTGGTGTAACGGCAAGGTTGGCACGGTAGGTGGCTCGGCCTTGGGTATCGCTCAAAATCTTTTAGCCGGAGCCCGGCCGAAAGGATTGGTCTGCCAGTATATTCGCGTAGCCGCGGCCAGTTGGTATCATGATGCGGTCTATGTGGGCGGAGCCCTCCGCAAGAGTCAGGTCGAAAAATGGCTGGAAGCAACCAAATTTGATCCTAATACCCTGATACAGTACCGGGCCCATCCCACTTATGGCCCCTTCTGGTACAGTACAGATACCACCCGAAAGTTTGATGTGATGAACACACCGGCTCTGCACTTTGGAGGTTGGTTTGACATTTTCAGTCAGGGCACGATCGATTCATTTTGTGGACGCCAATACCACGGAGCAAAAGGGGCCCGGCAAACTCAGAAACTGGTGATGGGACCATGGGCCCATTCAGGCTATAAAATGAACGGCAAGGTGGGAGAGTTGCAATTTCCCAACGCCGATATTCCATCTGCCTACTCACAATCAAATTGGCTGCGACATTATTTGAAAGGTGAAGATGCCGGCATCGAAAAACTGCCCCCCGTGGCGTATTATGTCATGGGTGATATTAACGACCCAAAGGCGCCGGGAAATGAATGGCGCTACGCATCAGCCTGGCCCATTCCCGCTGAAAAAACAAAATATTATTTGCATCCGGACGGAAACCTTTCCCGGGATAAAGCCTCAAACCAGACAGCTAAGCCGACGTATGTGGAATACACTTTTGATCCCCAGGATCCCTGCCCGACGATAGGTGGTTGCAATCTGGTTCTGCCCCCCGGGCCAAGGAATCAAAACCCGATCGAAAATCGTGCGGACGTATTGTGTTTTACCACCGAACCACTTACTGACCCTGTGGAAGTTACCGGTAACGTTCTCGCTCAGGTGTATTTGTCATCCTCGGCTGTCGATACGGATTTGTCGGTACGGTTTTGTGATGTCTATCCCGACGGGAAAAGCTTTTTGATGGCCGAGGGCATGCTCCGCCTGCGCTGTCGGGAAGGATTCGATAAGGTATCCTTAATGCAACCACAAGAAGTGTATGAAATTAGCGTGGCATGTTGGCCGACAAGCGTGGTGATTAATCAAGGTCATCGAATACGCATTACCCTGACCAGCTCCAACTTCCCTCGCTTCGATGTAAATCCCGGCACAGGCCAACCCCTGCACAAAGGCGGTCCAATGGTAAAACAGACCAACCGGATTTACATCAGTGATAAGTATCCCTCCCGGGTAATTTTCCCCGTAGTAAAGCCGTGACCAAGGACATAAGTTTTAGGCCTCAATAAAGATAAGCAACTCTGAAATGCCTATATCAGGGAGTTCATAATCAATGGGGTTTGATTCCCTATTATACAGTATCATTGGTTTCTTGCACATCAGTGGCCGGCTTATTACTGGCGGCATTAATAGCGCGAATGAGTTGATTGTGTATTTTTAGCGGATTTTTTACATGCCGCCAGATCGCCTCGACCTCGCCCGTACCCGCGGTGGTAAAGGCGATATTACCCAGACGCAGAATCCGTTGAGGCAGGGTCAAGACCAGAAAAGTATTCTGAATCCGTAGCAAAGCGCATTGAAAAACATCGATGGTAAATACCCCGCGGATGCGGATGACACGTTTATCTGTCAGCACATAACTGCGGCTGACCCACTGGAGGAAGGCAAAGCCCACCCGGATCAGCACCGCTGCCAGGCATCCCTGCAGAATATAACCACCCCAATACCCCAGGGACAGTAACGTTTCCAAAAAAAGCACCGCCCCGGAAATCACGATGCACACGATCACGGTACGAAAACTTAGAAAAGCAATCGTCCACAGTGAAGGCTTGATGGCGAAAATAACTTCCTCATCTTCGCTGAGCAGATCACCAGGTAGCACCTCGTCGATGGGGGTTGTGGTTTGCGGATGTTGTTGCTCCGGTTTGGATATTTCCATACCGTAATTATAAATACACGCAAAACAATAGACAATTAAAAATAGGCATATACCCTTTGCTCTACGGATGACCTGGTAATATTAATGGAGTGCATTTCATTGGCCCCTGCTGTAAAATCAGCGGGTGCGTAATCAGCTTGATTGAATAGCGACTGTAACAATAACGTCTTTACAGCATATTATTTATATGAGAGCTATCATTACTGGAACTGTTGGTTTAGACAAGGCGCCTTTCCTTGAGCAGGTATGCCGTCTGGCCCAGCAGCAGGATTGCCAAATCAATCTCTGTCACGTCGGCGCGCGGATGTACGAAGAAGCACCCGATGTGGCCCCGGGCAGAATTCTGGATCTGCCCTTGGCCCGATTGCATCAATTGCGGCGGAGCGTGTTCAAGGACATCCTGGCCCTGGCCGAACGAAGCGAGAACCTGATCGTCAACACCCATGCCACTTTCCGCTGGAAGCACGGTCTGTTTCCTGCCTTTGATTTTGACCAACTAGTGCAATTCAATGCCGACATGTACATTTGCCTGATCGATAATGTCGATGCCGTACACTCTCGGCTCCTCCGGGATCATCAGTTGGACCATTCCTTAAAGGACCTGCTCGTCTGGCGGGAGGAAGAGATTCTGGCCACCGAAATGATGATGATGGGTTGTAACCTTAAGCGCACCGCCCCCATGGCAAAATTTTACCTGGTCGCTTTGGGACATAATCACAATACCGCTACCAGTATGTCTCGATTATTGCTGCATCCGGAGATTCCCAGGGTTTACCTGAGCTTTCCCATGACGCACGTAAGCGCGGATAAGGAAATCATGGACGAGATAGAACATTTCCGACGCAGTATGACCGAGTGCTTCACCGTTTTTGACCCGGCCGACCTGGAGGAACACCAATTATATCTGGATGCCTTGGCCGCTTCCGAGCGGGGCCAAAAGGCCATGGAAGTGGAAATTCTAGGCAATCGCTTGCGACTCGACGTAGCCGAGATATTACAGGTCTCTGGTGACATTCATGCCCAGATTTACGCCCGCGACTTTCAATTAATTGATCAGTCGGACATGATAGTCAGCTACATCCCTGAGCTGCCTGATGGCAAACCGGCCCTCTCCAGTGGCGTGGAACGCGAATTACAACATGCCTACGAGGCCACCCGCGAGGTTTATGTTATCTGGAGACCCCAGGTTACCCCCTCTCCCTTCATTACCGAAACCGCCACCAGGTTATTCTCTACTACTAAAGAGGCTTTACGTTACTTCAAAGAGAAGAATTATATAAACTAATAGGCTAAGTTAAGGACCACAGATAAACCCAATATTCTATACAAATACCACTCGATGATTAGATTGAAAAAGTTAATGAGGAGATAATAATGCAATATCGTAAATTAGGAAATTCCGGAATCGAGGCCTCAGTGGTAGCTTTGGGTGCCTGGGCGATCGGTGGCTGGATGTGGGGTGGCACCGAAGAATCAGACGCCCTGAAAACTATCCAGGCGTCTCTGGATCATGGTATGAATTTCATCGATACCGCAGCTATCTATGGCTACGGTAGATCCGAGGAAATCCTCGGCAAAGCCATCAAATCGCGCAGAGAACAAGTAGTTTTGGCCACCAAATGCGGCCTTCGCTGGGACCTTAATAAAGGCGATTTTCACTTTCACGGCAGTGAACTGGGCATAACTAAGGAAAAGTCAAAATTTGAGGTCTATATATATCTGCATCCGGATTCCATAAAAGAGGAGCTTGAACGCAGCTTAAAACGCCTGGACACCGATTACATCGACCTCTATCAGACACATTGGCAGGACTCGACTACACCGATAGACGATACAATGGCAGCTTTGATGAAACTTAAGGACCAGGGCAAAATCCGTGCGATTGGTGTCTCCAACGCCAAATTGGAACATTTAAAGGCCTATGGCCCAATCGATGCCGACCAGGAACGCTACAGTATGCTCGATCGGCGTATGGAGCAGGACGGTACTTTGGAATTTTGCCGAAGCAACAACATTGCCGTCCTTGCCTATTCTCCCCTGGTACACGGGCTGCTGACGGGAAAACTCACCCCGGATAGAACTTTCAACCAGGGAGATTTACGCCGGGAAAATCCGCGTTTCAGTGCTGAAAACCTTAAAAAAGCCAACCTGCTTTTGGAGAAATTCCGACCCCTTGCCCAAAAACACAACGCCACCCTCAGCCAACTGGCCATTGCCTGGACATTTGCCCAGCCCGGCGTGACCCACGTCCTTGCCGGGGCCCGTACCCCCTCTCAGACCCTGGAAAATGCGGCCGCCGGAGATATTTGCCTCTCGTCCGAGGATATCAAGACCATGGATGGTTTCATAGAGGCATCAGATGTCGCATAGAAACTTAGGTGGAAGCTGGGACCCTTTGCTACAATTTTGCACCTTGTTTGTGTTAAAAAAGGCATAATCGCGCCAATTTAACATTGGCCGGAAAAGTCTTACAGTAAATTATCCCCCCGGTAATTGCCGATAATCACTTTGTATTTTACATTTTAGAGAGGCAGGTTATGCCCTTGTAAACGCAGTTACGATATAGCTATGGAGGAGTGATACCCAAGGGGAAAACGATGCACTACCACACCTTTAATGAAGAAACTGACTTATCTGGCAGCACCCTCATTCTGGAGAAGGACAAACAGGCTCCCGCCCACTATGCTGACCCCCACTCGTCAGATTACATACACACTGCCTGCGCAATATATGAATCCCTGATCCACAATTACCTGGCTATCGCTGATGAGTTGGCTCGCCGCAAAGGCCTGTCCTTGCTTTTCCCCAGGCATCAGGACCTTGACCCTTGATTGACATCTGTTAAAGGCCTCAAAAAACCATAAAACTAGTTTTTTAAGCTGAAATCGCTGTTTTAAGTATAGGGGTATATATCACACCGCTATTTCAATTATGATTTACGATGACGAGTTTTCCACCGGGCACGGCGTTTTTTGCTGCCTACTTTACGACGACGTCTGGCTTTGCCCATGTAATCCTCCAATAATTCGTTATCTATATAATATTTAATATCTATATCGTACAAGCTACAATATACCCTAAATCTCAAAGGTTTTCAATGACGTAATAATCAGCAATATTTATTGATTTGCCCATACCGCCAAAAGTCCCAAAACAGAAATATATCATGATTTTATTAACTAATATTGAGACGACCTTGAACTTTTGACGTTGGCCTCTGATTTGCCCATTTACGCCCGGTAGCATATTTTTCCGCGATAATTTGCCCTGGGATTATCTTGACATTTTCCGGGTATAGAAGCTAATATTCGCTGGAATTTGATATTATGCTTAATATAGTACTGATATAATTTCTGCTGGCCTTTTTATTTAGACAATACCTCCTCGGAAGGATTTGTTATGGATTCATTCGATTACGCGATTCAAATGGAACGCGACGGCTGCGAGTTTTATTCTCTGGCCGCAGATACCATCCAAGACCGGGCCGCCCAGAATATGCTCGAGCTATTAGCCCATGACGAAAAACTGCACGAAGAATATATTGAGCAGATGAAAGCCGGCACCCAGGCTGATGTTGTTACAAATGTTGCGCGGGGTATTAAAAACGTATTTGAGAAACTAATCGAAACTGACAGTCAGTTTATTGATG
>Ga0272443_10001783_pt1 | contig 29732 bp, 25 predicted proteins | sample SSMAcet12_FD_193581 | JGI IMG/M metagenome (GOLD analysis project Ga0272443, IMG submission 193581) | Marine sediment archaeal communities from Little Sippewissett salt marsh, Falmouth, MA, United States - SSM-Acet-12 | ecosystem: Environmental > Aquatic > Marine > Wetlands > Sediment ... | reverse complement strand
CGAGTTTGGTAGGGGAATCCCGCAGGCTGTCCCGGCGGCTTCCAGCTTGTGGAAGCGGAACCCCCTTCCGCGCCGGCTGGGTTCCCCAAAGAAAGCCGCGTAAAGCTTCATCACACAGAAAAAGTGCTTGTCGTCCATGGGCCAATCTAGCCAGTAGCGGGCGTGGGTCTGCTTCATCAAGCGCAGGTCAAAATCGGCGTTGTACATCCCCACGAATCGGCTTTCCATCACGCCCTTCAGTGCAGGCCAGATCTCCGTCCACTGGGGCGCGTCCGCAACCATATCATCGGTGATATGGTTCACGGCCATGGCGTCCGGCGGGATAGGGATGGATGGTTTGACAAAGGTCTCGAACAGAGTTTCCACGCGCAGGTCCACCACGCCGACCTCAATGACCATATCCTCCGGCGAGAAACCGGTGGTCTCGGTATCGATGAAGATCGGGTCGTACGCTAAAATCTGTTTGGCTCGCTGGATGACTTTCGGGTTGGCGGTTGGGAACATAGGTTGTCCTTGTCCTGTGGGAGGTTTCGTTCAGCAAGTGTACCATATCTAGAAAGGTGGGTTAATAAAAGAGATATAAGCCATGAATGGTGATGCTTTTTTATTGAGTTCCGCCTGTATGATAGAATAACCTTGTCTTGTCATGATGGTTACAATATTTGTTACCTAGACAAGATTATTCAAATATTTAATATGGGAAAACTTTTTATGAAAACATCAACGATAACTATAGCGCTTACTTCTATCATCGTGATATTAGCAGCAATTGCAACATCGATAGGTTTATTTTTAAAAGATGAGGGCTCTTCATTTGAATTTATAACTATACGTGGACAAAAGGTGAGGATTCTGGGGCAAGGATTATATAAATACGACACAACTTTCTTCGGGGCTGGCTTTAAGGGTCAGGACTCGGTTGTGCTTTTTCTTGGCATCCCCTTGTTAGTTATTTCACTAATCCTTTCAATACGCGGTAATGTTATTGGTCAACTTCTACTGACTGGAATGTATGGTTACTTTCTCTACATTTATGCATCAATGGCGCTTGGTGCTTCCTATAACTTCTTTTTTCTTCTTTATATCGCAATATTCTCCGCCAGTCTTTTCGCTTTTATCCGTTCATTTACAGCAATTGATCTTAATCTTATCGCTACTAGGATCCCTGGCCATTTACCTGTTCGTGGCATAGCCATCTTTATGTTCGCTGCAGGTATAGTGACCCTTTTTGTTTGGGGTTCACCACTGATTACAGCCTTGATCCAAGGGCAAGCACCTGAAAAAATGGATAGCTACACAACCATGGTAACATTTGCATTGGATCTGGCAATCATCACACCAGCCTCTTTCCTGTGTGCAGTTTTGGTTCTGAAAGGTGAGCCTTTAGGATTCGCTATCTCGATTCCACTACTCACGATCATCATTCTTCTTTCCCCACAAATCATCCTTAGCACAGTTTTTCAGAGAGCTGCCGGAGTGCCTTTATCGACAGGTGAAATCATAGGTCCTATCTCCGGATTTATAGTTCTTGGGTCATTTGCCGCTTGGTTGCTTTGCGCTCTTTTTAAAGGAATTAAATAATTTGCAGACATCTAAGAAAATAAACAATAATCAAGAGAATATGGTGATTTGAAGCGCAATGTCCCTATCCGTGATCATCCCGGTCTATAACGAAGTCCAAACCCTGGCGGCGGTGGTCGAACGCGTCCACCAGACGGGGCTGGCGGATGAGATCATCGTGGTGGACGACGGCTCCATTGATGGCACCTGGGATCTGCTTCAGGAATTGAAAGGGAAATACAACCTGCAGACCTTCCGCCACGAACGCAACCGCGGCAAGGGCGCCGCCGTGCGCACCGCCATCGAACACGCCACCCAGGATATCCTCCTGATCCAGGATGCCGACCTTGAATATGACCCCCAGGACTACCCCCGCCTGCTGGCACCCATCGAAGAAGACCGCGCCGATGTGGTCTACGGCTCGCGCTTTCTGAGCGACACCGGGTCAACCGGCATCTTCTGGAGCATCCTCGCCAACCGCTTCCTGACCCTGATGACGAACGTGCTTTATAAAAACCTGCTCAGCGATATGGAGACGGGTTATAAAGTCTTTACAAAAGAAGTTGTGACGGATATGCCCCTGAGAGCGAAGGGATTTGACTTCGAGCCTGAGTTCACCGCCAAGGTCCTCAAGCGCAAGCTCAGGGTTTACGAAGTGCCGATCTCCTTCAACCCGCGCAAATACAACGAGGGAAAAAAAGTGCGCCCCAGGGATGCCTTCATTGCACTCTGGACGCTGTTCAAGTACCGCTTTGTTGATTAACCCAAACACATCAATTTTCATTCCCGGAGGAACCATGAACCAACCCGAATTGACCCAAGAAGCCCTGGCGATCCTGCGCACGGGCGAGAACTTCCAATGGGTGGTGATCACCCTGCTGGCGCTTGTGATCTATGTGTATACCAACGAATACAGCAAGAAGAATTTCAAGGGGATCGCTGCCGGCCTGTCGCTCTACCTGGTGCACTGGTTTTTTGAGATCATGAACGCACTCATCCAGCACTTCAGCGGGCACGCCCTGTGGACCGTACCGACGGGCACTAGTTTCCTGATCCTTGTCGGCGTGGGGATCGAACTGAGCTTCATGTTCGCCATCGCGGGCTTGCTGCTCAGTAAGCTCCTGCCCGAAGACCCGAAGGCGAAGATATTGGGAATTAACAACCGCATCTTCATGGCGGTCGCCAACGCAGCCCTGTTCTCGGTCATCGAGATCTTCCTCGCCAAAACACCCGCCTTCCACTGGATCTATCCCTGGTGGGGCGCTCTGCCGGTCTTCGTGACGGTTTACATCCCCTTCTTCGTGGTTTCGTTCCTGTGCTACGACTGGAAACCCAAGGTCCAGCGCTGGGTGATCGGTGGCCTGTTCGTAGTGGACCTGGTGATGATGGTCGTCTTCGCCGGGATTTTAAAATGGATTTAAAATATTGACCCCGATTTCAAACCGATAATTCAAATATCCGTAGAGACGTTGCACGCAACGTCTCTACGCCAGTTTTGTGAATTCCGTCTTGAAAGTCAAGAAGAACAATTAAGTTGAGCACCATATTCGGATCAAATGCAAATTGATTTTATCGGACGCGGCAAGCTATCTGCAGCAGCTTGTGTATTGCAGTGACAATGACCTATGGCTTTCTAAAAGCTGTATGCTTGTCGATTATTGATCTTTATTTACGCGACAATCAAGGTTCGACAACGGGGGCTTTTTCTTTACGTTTGCCAAAAAGGGCAATCAGCAGCAGGACCCAGCTTACAGCGGTCATGATATTGAACAACACCGAAGTGACGCTGAAAATAATGCCGATGGTCGAATAGTCAATATTGGAAGTGTACAAAATCTGCGGCAAGAAGCTGTTGGAAATTACACCCAAAATGGTGACTATCAAAATAATCACAATGGCAATCAGGGTTAAAAGCGACGTGCGAGGGTGTTTTTTCCACCGTATGATGGCGAATATGAGCCCAACAATTAGGACGATCAAAACGGGAAGCTGGTACGCCAGGTTGGGCAGAAAAACCTGCAGGAACATCTGTCCGAAATCATTCATGGTAGTTCTCCTTTTTCTAGCGATGGATGAAATATTTGATCTTACAGCACCTATTTTACAGGCTTTTCAGATGAGAAGTAAATATATTGGTTTAATTATTTTTGTGCCACCAGTTCACCGATCCGTACCAGGGTCTCCACGGCTTTATGCATGGCGAAGACAGGGATGAACTCGAATTTACCGTGATAGTAGTGTCCGCCGGTGAAGAGGTTGGGTGTTGGCAGGCCCATGTACGACAGCCGGCTCCCGTCCGTCCCGCCCCTGATCGGCTCGATGATCGGCTCAAGGCCGACATCTTTGACCGCCTGGATGGCGACTGCCATGATCTCCGGATGCGGCTGGACCATTTCCCGCATGTTGTAATACTGGTCGTCAAGCTTCAGGTCGATCACCTTTGCGCTATATTTTATGTTGATGAAATCAACGGCCTTTTTAATGAGGTCCTTTTTCTGTTCGAACTTGTCCCGGTCGTGGTCACGGATGATGTAGGTCATGGTGGCTTCTTCGACGGTGCCGTTGAACAGGAACAGGTGGAAGAATCCCTCGTATTTTTCCGTGAATTCGGGGCGCTCGAACACCGGCAGGAGTTCATTGAGCTCCATGCCGATCAGGAGGGCGTTGCGCATCTTCAGCTTTGCCTTGCCTGGGTGGACGTTGCGGCCGTGGATGGTCAGCTCTGCGCCGGCAGCGTTGAAGTTCTCGTACTGCACCTCGCCGGCCTCGCCGCCGTCCACGGTGTAGGCGAAATCTGCCCCGAAGGCCTCCACGTTGATATGGTCCACACCGCTGCCGACTTCCTCATCAGGTGTGAAGCCAATCTTGATCGGCCCGTGTTTGATCTCAGGGTGTTCGAGGAGGTATTCGACAGCCGCCATGATCTCTGCCACGCCGGCCTTGTCATCTGCGCCCAGCAGGGTCGTGCCGTCCGTGGTGATCAGAGTCTTGCCGATGTATTTCTTCAAATCCGGGAACTCTTCGGGCGACATGCGGATGTCCTTCTCTTCGTTCAACACGAGGGTACCCCCATCGTAATCCTCGACGAACTGCGGCTTGACATCTTTGCCGGAGAAATCTGGACTGGTGTCCATGTGCGCCAGGAAGCCCACTACCGGGATGCCCTCCTTGCCAGCGCTGGCGGGCAGGGTGGCGGTGACGTAGCCGAACTCGTCCGTGGCGGCGTCCGTCAGGCCGAGTTCTTTCAACTCGCTCTCGAGCAGCTTTGCCAGGTCGAATTGCTTGAGCGTGCTGGGATAGGTGTCGGACTCCCGGGCGGATTCGGTGTCGATCTTGATATAGCGGATGAAACGGTCAATCACAGATTGCATGGGGACCTCGAAATGAAAGTGAATGGTGAATGGTAATGCATTATCGGTACCTGGAAACCATTGTAACATAGAGAGTTTGACTTGGAATACCACAAGGTGGCTTCGTCAGTTTCTTCCAATTTTCCTGCGCATTCCACAAAGCGTATATTGAAAATAACAGTAAATTTTGCTATGCTATGAACAGGAGATGACATGATGGAAACAAAAATCGGTCATATCACACACTTTTTCAATCGCATCAGTGTTGCGGTGCTATCCCTCACGGAAAAGTTAGAAACCGGAGACAGGATCCAAATTTTGGGGCACACCACAGACTTCATTCAGAATGTCTCTTCCATGGAAATCGAGCATAAGAAAGTTCTCTCGGCTGGTCCTGGGGATGAGGTGGCGCTCAAGGTCAATGAACCTGTTAGAAAAGGCGATGAGATCTTTAAAGTCATCGAAGAGACGGAATAGACGCATTCTCTTTCTTCCAGACTTCTCTGCGAATCCGACGATGCCATAAAACGATGTATGCGTTATTATCATTTAACTTTAAAGTCTCCTTATCTACATGGCCAGCGTTGTTTCTGATGGATTTCCTGTGAAGGTCTCACATTAAGTGATTGATTTGACTTTCCTTGTGGAGAACTAATGCAGAGCCGGTGATATTCTGCATGTTTTCTTGTTGTTTGATTAAATAAGACCCAACAACGAAAATGGCAGTCAGATTACCCACGCATTCAAATTCAGTCATTCTTCATGTGAATCTCATGCTTAAATGCCTCATATTTTATGAGGTATTGGGGGCAAATCAGCAGTATAATGGCTCCAATTTGCTTTAAAAACGAATACAGGTGAGACTATGAACAAGAAAATACAATTCCGCGATATAACCCTGCGCGACGGCCAGCAGAGCCTGGCAGCGACGCGCATGACCACAGCGCAATCACTGCGCGTTCTCAAGACCATTTCAGAAGCTGGCTTCCCATATCTGGAGCTGTGGGGCGGGGCAACCCTGGACAGCGCTATCCGGTTCCTGAACGAAGACCCGTTCGAACGGCTGGAGACATTCAGGGATGTCTTGGGTGAAGATGCTGTCAAGATCCAGGCGCTCCTGAGGGGACAGAATCTGTTCGCCTATCAACCTTACCCGGATGATCTGGTGATCGCTTTCATCAAGCAGGCGGTGGAGTCTGGCGTGCATGTGATGCGTATCTTTGATGCCCTGAACGACTGGCGCAACCTGCAGATCCCGCTCCTGGCGTCGAAGGCGTACGGCGCTGTGGTGGAAGCTGCTCTGTCCTATACCGTCAGCCCGGTACATACCGAAGATTATTACATCAAGTACGCCCGTAAGCTGGAATTGGAAGGTGCGGACCAGATCGTGGTCAAGGATATGGCGGGCATCCTGCGTCCCTGGGATGCCGCGCGCTTATTTGACGGGTTAAAGGCGACACTTTCCGTTCCGGTGGGTATCCACAGCCACGATACAGCCGGCGTGGGCACTTTCAATGGCGTCCTGGCAATGCTGCACGGTGTGGATATCATCGACACCTGCATCACCCCCTTTGCCTCGGGGACTTCTCAACCGCCCATCGAGTTGATGATCGTGTTTGCTGAGGCTTTGGGGCTGGACCATGGGCTGGATAAGGACCTGATCCTAGCAGCGCAGAATGAGCTGTTTTCCATCTTCGAGGAACTGCAGGAGACGATCCCGTATTACGGAAAATATTATCACCCTGTGACCTATGCGGACTTCGACCAAGGGATTGTTGATGAAATTATTGAACTGGCACAGGAGGGGAGTGAGGAATCGCTGCGGAAGGGGATGCAATTGACCCGCGCGCTGCTCACCCAGAATGGCTACCCGCCGCATGATGAACGCATCTTTGAAGCTCAAATCCCAGGTGGGATGCTCACCAACCTGCAGAACCAGCTCAAAGATTTAGGGCAGCTTGACATCCTGGACGCAGTCATGGCCGAAGTGCCCCAAGTGCGGGCGAAGGCGGGTTACCCCCCGCTGGTGACGCCCACCAGTCAGATCATCGGTTCTCAGGCGACTTATAATGTGATCACCGGTGAACCTTACAAATTTGTCTCCAATGAGTTCAAGATGCTTTTGCGGGGGGAATTCGGGAAAACGCCAGTCCCACCTGACCCGGCGCTGGTCTCCCGGGTGCTGGGAGCAGGCGAGAAACCGCTGGTCTATCGTCCGGCAGCTTATTTAATGCCCCTCCTGGAGGATGAGATATCCCTTCCCTATGTCCATACACAAAAAGAACACCTCCTGCATCTCATGTTGGGGAAGCCGGCCGATGATTTCCTAAAGTCCAGGTATGCTGAAGTAGGGGAACGCCTGGAGCATATGCTGGAAGATGTCACCGCAGCGATTTAAGCCCGGGAACGATCCATCCTGAGAAGCGGTCGGACGCTGTATAATCTCTATAGCGCAGGATTGTTATTGATCCATTAATCTTTCTTGGGATGGGATAGATGTCCTCTCGATGCAAGCAAAAAAACACCCCTGAGCAGGGCCGCTGGCGCATATTCATATTCATCGTGCTGATCCTGGGGGTCCTGTTTTTCTTTTTTGTCCCTATCGATTGGGGCAGAGAAACTGCACTGCCTGACACCCTGGAACCTTTTATGACCTATCAGGTGCTGGCTATCTATCCGCACGACCCGACCGCATTCACACAGGGATTGGTCTATATGAAGGGTTTTTTATACGAGAGTACCGGGATATATGGCGAATCAAGCCTGCGTAAGGTCCTTCCGGAGTCCGGGGAAGTCCTCCAGCAGGTGGACCTTTCCGGCGAATACTTCGGGGAAGGGCTGACTGTATGGGAGGAAATGCTTGTCCAGCTCACCTGGCAGAATGGGCTGGGCTTCGTGTATGACAGGGGGGACTTCAGCCTTGTGGACCAATTCACCTACGCCACAGAGGGGTGGGGGTTGACCCAGAATGGTGAACATCTGATCATGAGCGATGGCTCCTCAACTCTGTATTTCCTGTCACCGGAGATCTATGAAGTGGTCAGGACGGTGACGGTTACCTATGACGGTGAAGAAATCCAAAACCTCAACGAGCTGGAGTATATCCGGGGAGAGGTGTTTGCTAATATTTGGTATGCGGATGATATCATCCGCATCAACCCCGAAACAGGCGAGGTTGCAGGGTGGATTGACATGGCGGGCATCCTGCCGGAAGAGGAGCACACCGCGACGACCGATGTGCTCAATGGGATCGCCTATGATGCCGTCCAGGATAGGTTGTTTGTTTCGGGGAAATGCTGGCCGAATCTGTATCAGATTCGCTTGATCCCAATTGAGGATGGAAATTAATCGAAAAGCATGAGATACGCAGCGTCTTTCTGCGCGCCACAATTGGTGCTGGTACAAGCACATTCTACTCACCATATTGATTTTCTATTTTATTTGTTTGAAATCCTTCACCCCAATTCGGATCATAATATCCCTCTTGAACATATGTATGGAAACTTGAATCTTTCCATTCTTGAACGCCATTGACCAAGCCATGTTTTACAGGATTGAAATGAATATAGTCAATATGCTGATGTAAATCTTCTTCATCATGAATTAGGTGTTCCCAAAACCGACGCTGCCAGATTGGTAATTCTCTTCGTTTTTCCTGCGACTTTCTCCTATCCACAGGCATTCCTTATTTCTCCACAAACGCTTTTGAGAAGCGACGTTTAATCAGACCAATTCGCATGGAGTAATTTGCATCATCCATCGGTAAACGCCAAATCAGATGAATATGATCCGGCATAATGCAATAAGCAATGTTTATGAAAGGATGCAATCTTTGTACATATTCAAAGGATTCGTAAAATAGAGATCTCACATCTTGTGATAAGAAGATATTCTGTCGTTTGTATGTTACAAGAGTGAAAAAATATGTTCCACCCTGATATCGTATTCTCCTGTACTCTGGCATGGAGATATTATAAATCTTAATTATTTATCATTCATTGTGCGCAGGGTTTCTTACGCGCCATGATTGGTGTGCACAAAGGAGGTGCACACCCTACCACCGAGCAATCCATCGTAGGATGCGCAGCGTTTTTCTGCGCGCCAATGATGGTGCGGTCAAAAATGGCGCACATTGGCGTAAATAAACACAAAAGGTGACCCTGATTTAGGTCACCTTTTGATGTGGTTTAGAATCGAGCCTTATTTGTTCTTCAATTTACCTTCGATCACGTTCTTTTTTTCGCCGCCTTTGATCTCAATTCGGCGGGGTTTGACTTCCTCTTTCTTGGGAAGGTGGATCATCAAGACGCCGTTCTTTGTTTCGGCCTCGATCATATTCACGTTCACGCTGCCTGGCAGTGAGATCGTGCGGGAGAATGACCCATAGCGACGTTCACGCAGGTGATAGCGTCCCTCTTTGCCTTCCTCTTCCCGTTCAGTAGACACTTCGCCTTTGATGGAGAGGTTGTTGTCCGTATAGGTGATCTCGATCTCTTCTGGGTTGATCCCTGCGACATCCGCTTTGACGATGAATTCATCGGCATTCTCGATCACATCCAGGGGCATACGCAGGTTCAATGGCTCGCCATAGCCCAATTCCCCATCGCTGTAGAAATCATTGAGCATCCGCTCCACACTACGGTTCCATGAGAGCATTTCACGAAAAGGATCACGTCGAATTAAATTAGCCATTTCTTCCTCCATATTGATTAATCTATTTGAATCTTTAAATTTAATCATAAGAAGGGGATATATGAAATGTGTCAAAAAAACGTTAGCGATTTGTAAAAGCTTGTATTGCCCATGGACTAGCCCTTAAAAGGAGTGGTTAGGTTTTTTCCACCACCCAGAAATGAGACAGCCCAAAGCGGTGGAAGGGTGTTTTTTCCAGCCACTGCAGCACCCCGCGCAGGAACTTGCCCAGGAGCGGCCTGCGGGCGATGATATTATCGTAAGCGCCAAAGATTGTGGTTCGTTGGATAAATTTAACCGGAAAACCTTTAAAGAGGATACTCAAGTCTCTGCGTGTATACACCTTGACGTGCGGCGCGAGTTTGTCTCGCCAGGTACGCGGAAGGTAGTTGATCAGCGGTGTATTACCGAAGTGATACTTTCCCCGCCAGTAGACCCCGTGCGTTTCAAAAGGATATCCCCGATTCGGGCAGAACAGGGCCAGCCGGCCGCCTGGTTTCAGGGTGCGCACAATTTCATGGATCGCTGCCCGGTCATCCTGGACATGCTCTAGAACCTCATGACTCAGGATCAGGTCGAAACTGTTGGTAGAAAAGGGGAGCGCTTCACCAACGCCATTGACCACGCGATTGTTGAGTGTTTTTGATTCCTGCAGGCGTTCAAACTCGATATCCAGCCCGATGATGTCTTTGACATACTCAGCCAGATGGAACTGGTACATACCCACACCGCAGCCATCCACCAGGGTGCGTCCCGCAAGACGGGATCCGGCGGCATCCAGGATCATCTCCAGGCGGCGGCGCTGCCCATCCCGCCAAACGTAGGAAGGTTCGCCGCGCAGGGCTGCTTTATGCAGGTTTCGAGGTTCAGACAAATGCGCTTCTCCGGTTTTCTAGTCAGCATCCTTTATATAGGGCATCCAGACCATGATCGTGGTTCCCTTTTCCGGTTCAGACGTGATCTCAAGGTCGCCGCCCACATTGTGGGCACGGGTTTGCATATTAGAGATACCATGTCCGAGTGTCAACTGGATATTTTGGAGGTTAAAACCCCGCCCATCGTCATGCACTTCCATCAGTACCCGCTCAGATGTTGCCCAGACTGTCACCTCAACCATCTTTGCCTGGGCGTGCTTGGCGATATTCGCCAGCGCTTCCTGGCAAATGTGGAAAAGGGCAATTGCATAGGCGTCTGGCAGTTCCTCCAGACCTTCTGAAGGTCCGATGAGTTTTGTTTTCACCAGTGAATTGGCTCGGAATTCGTTCACCAAGCGTTTCAATCCATCCATCAAGTCCTCTTCATAGAGCTGCCGGGGGCGCATATCCATGATGAAGGCGCGCAGGTCACGGATTGTGCTGTTGAGGTCCTCAATCGATTGGTTGATCTTCTTACGAGTCTGTTCGGGTTCATCACCGAGTAATAAGCGGGCATGTTCGAGCGTCAGACCGACTGCATAAATGGATTGAATGATGCCGTCATGCAGGTCCATGCCGATTCGGTCGCGTTCTTCAAGCACAGCCAGACGCCGCCCTTGGATATTCAATCGGACATTTTCAATGGTGGTGCCAACCCAGGATGCAATGGAGGAAAGTAGCTGCTGATCCATGCGGTTCAATAATTTTCCCTTGCGTGGGGCAATGCTGAGCACGCCGAGGACTTCGCTGCGGCTTGTCAGCGGGAAACAGGCGATTTGTGTAATACCGGCTTCCAGCAGGATATCGTTCTGCAGATAGGGGTCTTCTGGATAGGGAAGATTGATCAGCGAGTGTTGTCCGCTGCTGGCGGTTAGCCCGATTAAGCTTTCTTTACGTGTGAAGCGGCTCTTATTCCACAGTTCAGGTGTATCCTCGGACTCGTGGAGAACTTTGCTGAGGAGGTTCTGGTCTTCTTCACTCAGATGGATCTCGCCAATGCTGAGGTTGAAGTAATTCATGATCCGGTTCAAGGCGGTCTGCAGGAGTTCATCCAATTCGGCAATGGTAGCTAAGGTAGAGGCGAGGTTATTCAGCAGTGCCAGGTCCTGGTTGCGGCGGGTCAGGGTACGGTCTCGTTCTCGCAGTACATTATAGGAACGGGCATTAGAGATTGCGACGGCAGCGTAGGCTGCCAATGTCGCGATCACGCGTTCATCATCTTCATTGAAGCTGCTGCCATCAATCTTATTGGTCAGGTAGATCTGGCCCAAGCGCTGCTTGCCAGACCGGATTGGCATACCCAGGAGGGAGGTCATCTCCGGATGACCCTCGGGGAAGCCCACATGCCGGGGATCTTTTCGGATGTCATCAACTCGCACGGGTTCTTCTGCTTCTGCTAATGCGCCGATCAACCCCAGACCAATCGGTGCGTGAGGCATTTTTGCAACAGCCTGGTCATTCATGCCTGAGGTAATGAAATTAGCGATGTGACCGTCATCTCCCATCACGCCAATCGCAGCATAAGCTGCACCGGCTTGCTGACAGGCGATCCGGGCGATGCGCTGGAGGAGGGAATCGATGGAGATATCCTGCACCAGTTCCAGGCTGACTTCATGCAGCGCTGCTAGGCGTTCCTCGAGCTGCTCGCAGGATAATGTCGTTTCAAGGTTCATAGCGCGCTAATTTTACCCTGAAAGTGATTGAAATGTGTTTTTTGATTGCAGCGGTGATGTGGAATCTCTGAGTTTGCTGAACCTGATAGTTTTTGGGAGGCTGCCCCCAGTATACATTAACCGGTATAAAATCGGATTGACACCTCTATTGGTACAGCCGAAGAAAAAAACATTCAAACCAGAATGGATGGCATAATGAAGGATTCTGAAATCATCAATAAACCTCTCAGGCCGGTTGGGATCGTAGGATATGGCGCGTATATCCCACGCTACCGACTTCCGGCCACAGAGATCTCGCGTGTTTGGAAAGGTGAAGCTTTGCCAGGCCCTGTGAAGGAAAAAGCTGTCGCAGGATTGGACGAGGATGTGATCACCATGTCCATTGAAGCAGCGCGCAATGCACTGGCGCGCTCGGGAATCGGTGCGGAGAAGCTGCGGGCGGTATGGGTCGGGTCTGAATCACATCCTTATGCCGTCAAGCCCAGTGGGACGGTTGTGGCAGAAGCCATCGGCGCACCGGTGCATATCCAATCCGGTGATTGGGAATTTGCCTGTAAAGCCGGTTCGGAAGCGCTTGTCGCCGCGATGGGATTGGTCGGCTCACAGATGGGTGAGTATGCCCTGGCGATTGGGATGGATACGGCTCAGGGGAAGCCCGGAGATGCCCTGGAATATACAGCGGCTTCTGGTGGGGCGGCCTTTGTCATCGGACCGGCCGAGGAAGCCCTGGCGACGATTGATGCTCAGTATTCCTTTGTGACGGATACACCTGATTTCTGGCGCAGAGCTTATCAGAAATACCCCGAACATGGGCAGCGCTTCACCGGGGAACCGGCGTATTTCAACCATATCAAGTCTGCAGCCAGGACGGTCATGGAGGGTGAGGGACTATCCCCAGAAGATTTTAAGTTCGCTATCTTCCATCAACCCAATCAGAAATTTCCTATCCGGGTTGCCCGGCAGCTTGGCTTCAAGCCGGAGCAGATCAAGGATGGCCTGCTGTCACCGGTGATCGGGAACACCTATGCGGGTGCCGCATTGGTAGGCTTGACGGCGGTATTGGATATCGCCTCTCCGGGAGACCGAATCCTGGTGACGTCTTACGGTTCGGGAGCCGGCTCTGATGCATTCATCCTGACCACGCAGGAAGCCCTGCCACAACGGCGGACGGCTGCGACGAGTACGCAGGAGTATATTGCCCGCCGGACGGAAATTGATTATGCCATGTATGTCCGCTTCCGCGGCAAGATCGCCATGAAATGAGGGCTGCCATGAACCAGGGTCATCCAGATGTGATTGTTGCCGGGACCGGGCAGACGCCAGTGGGGGAGCATTGGGATTTGTCCCTGCGCGACCTGGCTGCTGAAGCGATCCTAAGCGCTATCAAGGATTCTGGGGGATTGACCCCGAAGATTCTATATATCGGGAATATGTTAGCCGGATCTGCGTCCCGTCAGGCGAATCTCGGTGCGCTGATAACTGAGAACACTGGCCTGACCGGGATCGAGAGTGTGACCGTAGAGGCAGCAGATGCTTCCGGCGGCGCAGCCCTGCGGATGGCTTATATGGCGGTGCTTTCCGGCGCAGTGGATACTGCGCTGGCAGTGGGGGTTGAGAAGTATACCGATGTGATCGGTGAGGAATCCGAATCCTACCTGGCGCAGATGCTGGATGCCGATTTTGAAGCCGCACAGGGATTGACGCCCCTGAGCCTGGCGGGGTTGCTGTTCCAGCGTTATCTTTATGAATACGGCTCTGACCGGTCGGCATTTGCGGGTTTTGCAGAAGTCGCACACAGCAATGGGGTTACGAATCCAAATGCGATGTTCAAGCGCGCCCTGCGCGAAGGGGACTATGAAAACGCCCTCCATGATGGGGAAGCGCTGAACCTTTTTGATACCGCGCCATATGCTGACGGTGCCGCTGCCGTTCTCCTGACAAGGGCAGACAAACTGCTTACCATCGAGGATCGACCCTCCGTACGCATCCTTGGATCGAGCCTGGTGACTGACCGGTTGTCCATCCATGACCGCCCGAACCCGTTAACCTGGGATGCAGCGCGGTTTTCAGTTGAACGGGCCTGCCGGAAAGCAGGGATCATGCCGAAGGACCTGGATTTCTTTGAATACCATGACGCTACAACGCTTCATGCTGTCCTATCGCTGGAGGCTGCTGGATTCGCATTGCAGGGTCAAGGATGGAAGCTGGCTCAGCCGAATGTGATCGGCCTTGAAGGGCAGGTCCCGGTGGCTACTTTTGGCGGTTTAAAGGCGCGTGGAAACCCGCTGGGTGCCGCGGGGATATATCAGGCGGTGGAAGCGACTCTCCAGTTGCGAGGCGAAGCTGGCAAGAACCAGGTCAGGGGTGCTAAACTGGGTTTGATCCAGAGCTTGGGCGGGATGGCTGCCACAGCAGTGACACATGTCCTCTCAAGTTGAGGGATGCAGTTAATCTTTGTGTTTTTATGAATTTAACTGGGCAGGATTTATCTTGCTCAGTTGATTAAACAGCAGGTTTGATGAGTGACCCAAATCAATGTTAGAATCTAGGGTTGAGAAAACTAGCTGAAATGGAGATTACCCGATGAAAGTATTGATCACTGGCGGCGCAGGATATATTGGGAGTACCATCTGTTCGGCCCTCAAGGACCATGGACATACGCCTGTTATCTTGGATTCCTTGATCACGGGGCGGGAAGAATTCACCCGCGGGCATATTTTCTACAAGGCGGATATTGCGGACCGGGCGGCCGTCGCCCAGGTTTTCTCTGAGCATCCTGATATTTCCGCCACGATCCACTGCGCAGCGTTGATTGTGGTCCCGGAGTCGGTTGAGAAACCATATGAGTATTACCACGAAAACGTGGTCAAATCCATGAAGTTCTTTCATCAGCTTGGGGAATTGGGATTTCCCCGGGTTGTCTTCAGCTCATCCGCGGCAATCTATGATGTCGTCCCCGGATTTATGGTCACCGAAGAATCCCCGCTCAAGCCAAACAGCCCCTACTCGCGCACAAAGTACATGATGGAAATGGTCCTGAAGGACTTCACGCATGCTTATGACCTGAAGGGGATTGCCCTGCGCTACTTCAACCCCATCGGCGCTGACCCGCAGATGCGATCCGGGATGCACATCAAGGAACCCAGCCATATCCTCGGCAAACTTGTTGAGGTTGCGCTGGGTGTGCTGCCCGAATTCGATATCACCGGCACGGACTGGCCTACCAGGGATGGTACCGGCGTCCGGGATTACATCCATGTTTGGGATCTTGCATTGGCGCATGTCAAAGCTGTGGAAAAATTTGATCGGGTTATTACTGCAGATACAGAATCAGGTACCGCCTACACGGTCATCAACCTGGGAACCGGAAGAGGTGTGACCGTGCGTGAAATGGTGGATGCATTTGAGAAGGTTATTGGTAAGCCGATCAACAAGCGTGAAAAGCCGCCCAGACCCGGCGATGTGGCAGGCGCGTATGCGAATGCGGATAAAGCAAAGCGGCTTCTGGATTGGGCAGCTGACTTGCCGATCGAAAAAGGCATTGAAGATGCCCTCAAGTGGGGCGAGATCCGGGGAAAAATTCTGGGCTTTCAGAATTAAATTATCACGATGAGGAATTTATATAAATAAGTCCTCCCGGAACGATGATCGGGAGGATTTTATTGTGATCTTGGTCTGTTCTCGATGATTAAAGGCGTGCGGCGTTTACGCCGCAGGATTAGCTTATTCCTTTAAAAATAATTTTACATTGGGGTGGGCTCCCAAAAATTAGTAAACTGAATGCTATTCAAGCAGCCTTACTCGCTTCGGGAGGCAGGCAGGCTGCACTCCTTATGATTAAGGTTGCTCTTATAGATTTATTTGTGGTGGCTCCGTATTGTGAGTCAATAAAATCATTTAGAAATCCCTACATGTTATAATGAGTCTCACTTCATACTAAGAGGCTTTCCGATTGAGACTATGTTTCCTAATTTCTCCATTCCAGTTCTGCTCACCCGAATAATCACACTGCTGATTGCGTTCACGTTCCATGAATTCGCACATGCTGCGGTGGCGACAGCTCTGGGCGACACAACACCAAAAGCCCACGGGAGATTGACTCTCAATCCTCTGTCGCATCTGGATCCAATCGGGACGATTTTATTGATCCTTTCGGGATTCGGGTGGGCAAAACCCGTTCCTGTGAATCCCTATGCGGTGACAAGGAAGACAAAAGCAGGGATGATGCTGGTTTCACTCGCCGGTCCGGTTGCAAATATAATCCTGGGGCTCTTGGCGGCTATCCCCCTGCGTTTTGGGTGGGTGCCGCTGACGATGTCCACCAGTACTATCCTGCCTTCCTGGGGTGAGTTTCTGCTCGAGTTCCTGTACCTCAACCTAGCTTTATGCCTGTTCAACCTGCTGCCACTGGCACCCCTGGACGGTGAAAAAATCATTACTTATTTTCTGCCCGACCATTGGGTTGAGCGCTATGAGCGCATCCGTCCGTATAGTTCATATATTTTGCTGGTAATCGTTTTTATCCTGCCGATGTTGGGGCTGAACGTGATTAATGTGATCGTTGGCGAGCCTGTCATGAACTTGACGCGGTTCCTGATCGGATTGAGTTAAAACCTGGTTTTGTGGTAATGAATGCACGGAAAAAAGGAAAGCATTGAAGGATGTCGTATTACTGTTACATGGTACGTTGTGCGAATGGCGCTTTATATACCGGGTGGACGACTGATCCCCTGCGGCGGGTGAAGGAACACAACGCAGGGCGGGGAGCCCGTTATACCAGGATGCATGGGCCTGTAGAATTGGTCTATGTGGAAGAAGTTGAAGATCACAGCTCGGCATTAAAACGCGAATTGGAAATCAAACGGATGACCCATACCCGCAAGATTGGGCTTGCAGAATCGAACCCTTTTTCCGAGATGCCTGATTCTTGATTGTTGGGAACAAACAAGGAATTAACCTATGACACCAGCAAAAGCCGTATCTAAACCTGTGACCATTATCGCTCCGGGACGTGTCAACCTTTTAGGCGAACATGTGGATTACAACGACGGAGCAGTCCTGCCGGCAGCCATTGACCTGACGATGAAGCTGACCGTCGAAGCTTTGGATGAACCGATCATTGAATTGGACGCACTTGATTATGGAAAACAGGTCGCTTTCCGAATCGAAGAGCTGATTGAAAAAGTGGACCTGGAAGGGAAGCCTTTACCCCACTTCGCGCTTTACCCGGCCAGTGCTGCCTGGGCGATCCAACAGGCTGGGTTCCCGGTTCCGGGGCTGCGAGCGGTTTATACTTCGGATATCCCGATCGGTTCTGGGCTGAGTTCGTCAGCAGCCGTGGAGGTTGGTTTTGCGAAGGCGTTTATGAGCCTCAGCGACTGGGACGCAGATCCAATGACTCTGGTGAAACTGACGAAGAAGGGGGAAAACGAATACATCGGCGTTCAATCCGGGATCATGGACCAGTTTGCGTGCATGTTCGGGGTGGAGAACCATGCGCTCTTTCTGGATACACGCAGCCTTACTTGGGATACAGTCCCGCTCCCTGGTGATGTCGCCATCATCGTCGCCGATTCCAATATTCCCAGGCAGCTTGCGGATTCGGCCTATAATGACCGGCAGAAAGCCTGCGCCGATGCTGTGAAAGCATTTCAGCAGGTCCTCCCCGAGGTCACTGCCCTGCGGGATATCTCGATTGCGGATTTCGAGAAATACGCACATCTTCTGTCTGAGGATGTACGGGCGCGCGCTCAGCACGTGGTGACAGAGATTGCCAGAGTTGAAAAGGCAGTTCGTCTCCTAAAAGCCGGGGATGCCCTGGGCTTTGGTAAATTGATGGTTGCGGGGCATGCCAGCCTGCGTGATTTATATGAGGTCAGTTTGCCCGAACTGGATGAATTGGTGAAGATTGCACTGCAGCAGGAAGGCTGCTATGGCGCTCGTTTGACGGGTGCGGGTTTTGGCGGCTGCACCGTCAACCTGGTGCGGGATGATTGCAGCGAAACCTTCATTACAGCCGTTGGTGAAGAATATTATCGCAGGACAGGGCGGCAGGCTAAACTTTATCGCACGCATGCTGCGAGAGGTGCGCATGTTGCGACCGGTTGAATGGTTCGTTCTCTGGATTTAAAAAGACTAGCTGAAGAAGATATCGCGACTCAGATGCTTGAGATAGTAATGTCAGCGCAGCCTCGCTGAGGTGAACAGCAGCAGGATGAGTCCAAAAACGCTGACCGCAATCAGGCCGATCCCGACCCAGAGTGTATCGCCGCTGAAGATGTTTGCCAGGATGCTGCCCGGCGAGTTTGGATTTTGCGTGGGGGTTAATGTTGCTTCTGTCGGCGTAAACTCAATCACCTCTGTGGGCGTTGACGTGAGGGTGGGTGTCTGCGCCACTGGTGTGGGCGTAACTTCGGTTGGTTGCTCGGTCTCAATGCTGGCGGGAATGATGAGTAGGACATCATCAGGATAGATGGAAGAATCCTCCGTCAGTCCATTTAACGATAAAAGGTCATCCAGAGATATCCCATAAGCTTCCGCGATTTTCCATAGTGTCTGTCCATATTGGACGACATGGGTTACAGAGCCGTCTTCACTCGGTGTGGCTGTGGTCACAGGCTGGATGAGTGGTTCGGGTGTGTCAGTCGGGCCGGAAGGCGTGGATGTGTACGTCGGTTCGTAGGGTGAAGTCGTCGGTTGGACGATCGAACTACCGCTGGAATGGCCGAAATTAACCACATATATGGTCATCCCGTTGATATCCAGGGCGACACCCGCCCCGAACTCGTTATGCCATGTGGTGAGCATATTATTGATATGGTCTGTGGACGGTTCCCACATGTCATGGACGCAGTCGTACGCCGACAGGCTGTATCCCTTGGCCCAGTTCTCTGTGACCCAAACCTGTGCGCCTTCGCCATAACCGACCGAAAGCGCCCGGTCATATGCGGTCGTCCCCCCTGCGCCGGTGTGGCTGCCGATGCCTGTGGCTGCAATGTAATCCGCCTGCATCTGGGCGGCTAGGTTCAAGTACTGGTTCTCAGCAAGCCCGTCCAGCCCATAGGATGCACGCAGTGCGTTGATCTCAGCCAGCACTTCATAGGCTGTCCCTGCCTGCGCCTGGGCTTCTTCGGAAGGGATGAAATACAGGATGCCCAGGCTGAGGATCAATAGGAATGAAAGGTAGTGTCGTTTTTTCTTATTTGTCATAATGATGCTTGAAAGATAGGTGCAGGTAAAAACCTGATTTTAAACGGATTGGTTAAATATATCCTTACGCGGCTGGATTCTACTCATAAAGTCAAAATTTGACAAATCCGCCCCGCTGATGTATGTTGGCTAATCAGCAATCAGGTGAGAAGTCTTCTGGACTTCTCACCTGAAAATTTCGTCGTTATCGCATCTTGTGTTTACGATTAATTTAATAAATTATGAGGAAATCCAATGATGCTAGGGTTCGACTGTGGATTCGAGGGGGATATCGGTGTTTCCCAGGTTATCCACTGTAACGCCGTATTCGTCAGAGAGAGGGAAGATGAAAGGGGCGTCATAGGGCAGGAACATCACTTTTACATTCGGAGAGAGCTTGGTGATGTACACGTAGGTCAACAGGTTGGGGTAATCTTCCAGGACTTCCGCCTGAACCTGGAGGGCTTCAGCCTCAGCTTCCGCTTCCAGGATACGGGCAGCTGCTTCGCCTTCTGCCTTGATCACGGCTGCATCCGCTTCACCCTGCGCTTCCTGGCGGACTTGTTCCGCTTCCTGTTTCTTTTTCTCAACCAGCAATTCTGCTTCCTGGGATTGCTGTTCTGCGATCTGTTTCTGTTCCACGGCTGCGGCATATTCATCTGAGAAGGTGATATTCCGCAGGACAAAGTCCACCATCAGGAGTCCGTTCTCTTCCAGAACGACATTCATTTCCTGGTGGATCTGATCAATCAAATCAAAGCGTTTTGTGCTGACGATTTCATTGACATTAAATTGAGAGACCGCATCGCGGATGATACTGCGCGACTGCGCCCGCACCAATTCCTCTTCATATCGGTCCTGCCACAAGATATGCACCTTGATCACCTGCTCGGGATCGACCGCGAAGATGACGGATGCATCCACAAGGATTTCCTGACCATCTGCCGTACGTGCTGCTATTGAATCGTCGCCCTGCTTTTGGCCTTCTTCCGTCGCGATGGACATGGTATATGTCTGGTAGGAAATGGGGTAGATCTGGACATTCTCAAAGAATGGGATCACCCAGGATAAACCAGGTTGAAGTCCTTCCTTCCTGTACCCCTCAGGGGCAAAAGCCGAGATGACCACACCGCGTTCCTGCGGCTGGATGAAGACTAGGCCGCTGTTGACGATCGTTAACGCCAGGGAGGCAACCACCAGACAAATGACGATGGTTACACCGGCTTTAAGAGGTTTCTTTTGAATGTTGCGGAAGACGGTGAACACGGTGAATAACACCGTCGCAACCCAAAGAATGCCGACAATCCAGGATAAAACGATGGTTACATCCATTGTAAATCTCCTTATATTTGATTTTCTTTAATTATACATTCGGCGCTGAAAAGGGCTGTATATTATCTATTGTTCTGTCCGCAGCTTGAGCCGAATATACTGATGGAGAGTAAATCGCAGAAGCTTATCCGCCGTGTCAGAGCTTTTGCATCTCAGTATTCGCCTCCAGGAGGTCCGCCAGCCTGCAAACGGCTTCAATCCGACCTTCTTTGAGGACGATGATCTGATCTGCTTTGTGGAAAGCGGGTTTGCGGTGGCTGACGACCGGGCAGGTTGCTTCCAGTTTTGAAGAGAAGATGCGCTCTGTTTCTCTCTTATCCTCCGCTGGCTGCGATAAATGCACGGAACAATTTTTTCATATCAGGATCATCTATCAGGCACTCGGGATGCCACTGCACACCCATGGCGAAATCCGCACCTTCAACTTCCAGACCTTCGATAAGACCGTCTGGTGCGAAAGCGGTCGCAAGCAGTCCTTCACCGACCTTTTCAACGCCCTGGTGGTGCAGGCTGTTAACCCAGATCTCACCTTTCCCGAAGATCGCGTGCAGTTTACTGCTTTCAGTCAGGCTCACGCTGTGGGCCAGCTTAACCCGGGGAAATTTCGGGTACCAGTCATGCTTCAGAGCTGACTCACGCTGGTCTTGGATATGTGTATAAAGGCTGCCTCCCAGGGCGACGTTCAGTACCTGGAATCCGCGACAGATCGCAAGAATGGGTTTATTGGCATCCAAAGCCTTTGCAAGCAGGGTGAATTCCATTTCATCTCGTTGGTGGGAGATACCGTACACCTTGGGATGGGGTCGGCCGGTAAAGCGCTGCGGGTCGATATCCCCGCCGCCAGTGAACAGCAACCCATCAATTTTTAGTAAGAGGTTGTCGAGTGAAATGGGGGATGATCCCACCGGGATAACAATAGGGGTTCCACCGGCTGATTGGACGGCTTGGATATATGCCTGTCCCACCCGGCAGATGATAGAGCCAGCTTTATTAGACGTCTGGCCGCTGGTGATACCAATCAGGGGTTGGTAGGATTGCGACATTGTTTACTCCATAGAAATAAAAGAACCTCATTGGGAATCAACATGGTTTGTGAGTCATGCTGTTGAGCCCTGATGAGGTTCAGGCTTGATGGGCAGCTTATAAACGCCCAGTAAAGATTACGACGTGCTTACTAAAAACGCTGTTTAAGCCGGGCACGCTTGCCGGTGCGCTCTCGCAGGAAGTACAACCGGGCTCGCCGGACTTTTGTGTGCCGGTCCACAACAACCTTTTTAATCCGTGGTGAGCGCAGGAGGAAGGTTCGTTCAACGCCGATGCCATTGCTGGCGGTCCGACGGACGGTGAAAGTGGCGTCGTTGCCGCTGCCGCGGACAAACAGGACCGTGCCTTTAAAAACCTGGATGCGTTCCCGATCACCTTCTGTGATCCTGATGTGGACACTGACGGTATCCCCCGGGGACAGCTCAGGGACATTCTCGTTGACAGGTGCTTCAACTGATTTTAGGAGTTCAGCTTGGTTCATCTTACGTTCCTTTTCATTAACACGATAAGTACAGCATCTTCCCAGACGCGAAGAAGGATTATACCACGCTCACAATGAGTCAGCAAGGTTTCAAACCTATAAAGTTTTAGGTAGAACTCGTTATTGTGAATACGATGGTATGGTGTGTAGAAAATCATTGATCAGCATCATAAATATAAATAAAAAGGATGAGAAGTAATGATTCTGTAACGATACAGAAACGATTAGGGAGGTAAATGATTAAATTGTAATGAAAATAAGCTTGCTAAAAATTTAATTATGGATTAGAATCGAATTTGCACCTGAAGAAAAATATTATTGGTGGGAAAAATTGAGAAAAGAAATAATCTAAATTGTTAAAAACTTTAGGATTCAACAGGACTATTAATGAAAACAAGCGATGCAGTTAAGTGTCAAAAAATGCTTGTAACATAGCTGGTTGGTTAGTGCTGGTTGGATTCCGACCGGCTTTTCTTTTTAAGGTAAGGAGGTGAAAAAATTAACCGATAAAAAAAGGAAGTTCATGGAAACCATCGAAGCCGTTCTCATTGACGGATTTCCCAAGCGCACAACTCTCTGATTGATATAACCTGGATCGAGGGTGGGAGTATCCACATAGTGGGGACAGCAGACGAATACAAACTCAAGCAGAAAAAACCGATTTGATGGCATCGTTCCTATGCTTTGTTTTGGTGCCTGAGTTTGGCGTCAGCAGGAAAGATTAAAGGATAGATATTAAATTTTATAGCCAAGTGTACGATTGAGGCTGATGTCTTTGGTTCTTAAGGGGAGGATTTCTTTTTCCCTGGGTATGCCAAGGATAAGGAAATTGCGTGCATAAGTTTACACTAATTATTTGGAGGGATAAAAAGATGGATGTAAGAAAGATAGTTGTAAAATGCTTTGGAATATTGGTGGTCGTCGCGATTTTGTTTATTGCTATGCCGATGGGCAAAGTAGAAGCAGCATTTAATGAATATTGGGTGGCTGCTGATGGTGATTGTGGCGGTAATTCACCCTGCACCACAAGCGTCCAGGTTGCGATCGATGCTGTTGCTGATGGGGGAACCGTTTACGTTGAAGCAGGTACGTATACTGTGCCCAGCAGCACGAGCTTATTTCAACTGAGCGATGGCAAGAAATTGTTGGGTGAAGGTGCTGATGTGACAACACTGCAGGGGGATGGTACTCGTGAAGTCATCAGTGTCAGCAGTGATTCGGTGCTGGACGGATTCACGATCACCGGTGGTATTGGACAATCAGGTAACGGCGGTGGTATGAGCATAAACAGCGGGACGCCGACAATCAGCAACTGTTATTTTACGGGAAATAGTGCTAGTAACAGTGGTGGCGCGATTTATGTAAGTAATGCTTCACCTTTTATTGAAAATTGCACTTTTGAGAATAACTCTGCTGGTAATAGTGGCGGTGCTGTATTCTTTTTCCCTGGGGCTGGAACTTTGAGATTCAATTCTTTTCTTGGAAATACGGCGAATTTTGGGGAAGAGATATACTCTCAGTATCCTGCTGGAGGTGTCGACGCACGTTATAACTGGTGGGGCAATGAAAGTGGACCGACGGTAGGTCTTCGTGATCAAATAAATAGCGCTGCCAATGTGCTTTACGAACCATATTGCACGGATATTAGCTGTGACTTTCCTGTTGCGAACGTGACTCAGGGCACATACTTTACTACCATTCAAGCTGCGATTGATGCCGCCAGCGCTGGCGATACGGTCAATGTATCCGCAGGTGAGTATGTTGAGAATGTGGTAATAGACAAACAAGTGACACTGATTGGTGCTGGCAGCGGATATGATGGTCTTGCGGAAAGCACTGTTATTTCTGGTTCAGGTGACGTATTAACAATAACAACTGGAGGAACAGATGCTACCTTGAGACAGGTTGTTAAGAACCTACAAGTTACCAATAACGGTGATACTGGAAACGGACTTGTTCTTGTAGATGGAACAAATACAATTGCACATCTGACCCTAGATAATGTTGCTTCTATCAAAAACGAGCATGGCATTCGGATGGGATTAGGTAAAGGCACTTCTCAAAACACAAAATTTGAAGACATTGTATTTACTTCTTGTGTTTTTTCAGAAAATGCAGGCATTGGGATTAATCCTGGCGGGGCGGATGCGATTCGAGGATTTGATCTTATAAACTGTAATGCCAACCAAAATGGTGTCGCTGGTTTTCAGAGTTATCAATACAGTGGGGGTATCACTGGGATAACCATCAGCGGAGGGTCATACGCGAATCAATCAACTGACAATTGGGATAATAGCGGCATCTATATTGGCGGGCAGTACGGCAACGCTGGATTGAATTCCAACTTTTTGCCTGGAGATCTCCTTCCAAACACATTCGAGAATTTTGATGTCAGTAATACAAGCCGTGGGCTATTTGTTTGGATTTTCGGTGATTCAGCGATATCTGTGAAAGGTCTTACTGGTAGTAATCTGGGTTCTGAAGGAGGGTACGGCGCGATTTCTTTACTAGCCCATAATACTGCAGTGAATAACATCGAGATAAAGGATTGTACATTTTCTAATGTCACTAGTGACCCTGTTGTAGGTGCCATTCTGGTCGAAGCGTTCTATAGCTCTAGCGCAGTGGGTTATGGTCATGATACATTTGGCAGTCTTGACCAACCAGTGATTAATAATTGCAGTGTCAGTAATTCAACTGTAGGTATTGCGCTTAGGGCTACAGAATCGACAACCTATCCTGGATGCAAGACAATTACAAATGCAATTGTTACCAACAATACACTTACCGGAAATGATGTGGGAGTTTCTGTTTTAGGTCTTGTTTCTGATGGTTCAATTAATCACAATAAGATTTTTGATAACATTACTTCCGGGCTTGATGCCTCAACAGCAACGTCTACCATAGACGCCTCACCGAACTGGTGGGGGAGCTTTACAGGACCTACATCAGGGCAGGTGGTTGGTGATGTGGACGTTACGCCCTGGTGCGGTGATGAAGCTTGCAGTTTCACCGTCCCGGATGAGAACGGCGTCATTGAACTGTCCGGCGATGTCAACATCCCTGGTGGGATTGTAGTAAACGTTCCCGGTCTGACCTACTTGCTAAAAGATGGCACGGTGATCGAGAATGATTCCCCCTGCTTTGTGGTCAATGCGGACAACACGACCATCAAGGCTGAAAGTCTCGGCGGAGCGACCTGCGTCGCCACATCCGGTTCGAGCGGCATTGAAGTCGCTGATGGCGTAATGGGTGTGACCGTTGAAGGGCTTGAGATCACCGGCGATGGATCGGCAGGACAAAATGGTATTGCTTTCCTGGGTGCGATCACCAACCTTCAGATCGTTGACAATTTCATCCATGACCTGACCGGTGACGGTATCTTCTTTACCGAACAGCCGGCTGCTGAGACTTCCGTTAGTTTTTACATTCAAGGTAACCTGTTCAAGAATAACGGTGGTGTGGGTGTGAATAATTCCAGCGGCACTAGTGTTGATGCAACCTACAACGCATGGGGTGATTATGATGGACCGACTGGCGGAGATGGTGACGGTGTCAGTCCGAATGTGGACTATGATCCATGGACGCATGTAAGCCTGTACATGGTTTCGACCAACCCGGATGTTGACAATTGGCCCAACCAGGTGTTTTTAGGCGAGGATATCACCTATCAGGTAAAAGCTCAAATGGCGAATGTAACCGCTGCCTCCTTCGAACTCAGCTATCCGATCGCATTATTGGGCAGCCCAACGATTGCTAATGTGACCACGCTCTTTGATGCTGTTCCTACCACGCCACCTTCTGATCTGGTGACCGTTGATGAGGTTTCGGGTGTGATCAGTTTTGATGGCTCCACATCCACGGCTGTAAATGGCGATGTTGTCCTCTTTGAGGTGACGTTTACCAGCCTGCAGCCTGGTGTAGCTGACCTGAATTTCGATGATGATGGAGATGTGTTCGGCATGTCACCGGATGAAGGACCATCGTTGAACATCTACGCTGATGCTCTTGTAGACAGCCAGCTAAAGGTCATCACCCGACCCACACTCACGGCAACAGGCCTGGATGGACAATATGTGGCAGGGATAAGCCATGAAATCTCGACAGAGATCTGCAACGCTGTGACGGGTGGCGAATGGGTCGAATCTCCAGGCGAGCCCGATGCCATAGGTTGGATCCGCATTTCAGATATTACGATGGGTGAAATTGCCAGCCTGCAATTCCTTTATGACGGCATATGGTACGATTTCTCGGTTCAGGATGCTTACGGCGGTCAGGCTATCCAGCAGAATGGCGATGATGTGATTGCCCGCTTTGGGAATTTCAATGTTGGGTTCGATATAGCCGTAGACTGGTGTGATTATGACGCCTTCAGGGTGACTTTCGTCAATCCTGGCTCCCATGATATTACGATTGAAATTTACGATATGATGGACACGGCCTATGACGGAATTGATCCGAATGACATTTTATTGATGTCACTTGGGCCCGTAGGCATTACAGTAGAAGGCAACTTTGGCGTAACTGGTACGGTCGCAATGCAAGGACGAGAAGTACGTTCGGGTGTACCGCTGACGCTGACTGATATTAACGGCGATCCAGTTTATGGGCCTTTCAATGCAACCTCAACCTTTGAGTTAGCTAATAATGTACTCTTCTCAGGCGTGAATGGAAGCATCTATCAGATCACAACGACCCAACCTCGCTACCTGAACGTGACTGCCGGCATGGAAAAACAGTTCCTTGTCAATGACGACTACGTGATTGAAGCGCTTGAACTCAAGGGCGGGAACGCGCTCTGGACGGACAATGTTATCAATGTGTCGGATGCGTCTATCGTTGGTGGTCAATATGGCTCTGGAGCGTTTGATGATGGCGATGTCAACTTTGATGATCGTGTCAACATTCAAGACCTGGCACTGGTCGGCGGTAATTATGGGCTGACATCTGAAGCCGCTTATGCAGATTGGTTGACGCCCGAATATAACGGCTATGTCTCAGGGGTCATCAGTTCGGATGAAACAGGTGCAATAACCGGATCGGTTTCGGGAGATTACAACCTGGTCATCACCGGTCAGATTTATGAAGATTACGGTCCTGATAACATCGCGTACTTCAACGCCACTGTCACCGGTGATATTGAAGGGACGATCGCCGGCGGTAAGGTCAGCAATATGGGGATTGATCCTTTGTATGCGATCATTGATGTCGATGGCACAACAGAGACTGTTAGGATGATCGGTAACTTTGTGAAAACAGGGATCAATGGTCATTTCAAAGGAAACGTCATTACCGGCCCGGAGCTTGATCCCGTTGAAAGTATTAATGTAACAAGCCCGGCGGACAATGTGAATGTAAGCGCTACGCTGCAAATGACGGCTGTTACTGTTCCGGCAGGTCGGGATGTACTCTGGTCGATTTACATCGATCCGACCAACCCCAATGCTGGTAATGCGGTCATAGATGAAGAAACGGGATTGTTGACTGGATTGGAACCTGGTCCGGTTACTGTTGTTGCTGTTGCCAAAGATGACAGCAATCTGTCTTATGCGAATAAGGTCATTACCGTAATACAACCATAAGACTAAGTTAGGAATAATTGCAGGCTGGGTTTCAAGCCCAGCCTGCAAGAAAAATGAATATGGAACAGAATCCAGGTGTATGCAACCTGGCTGGATGTTTATTGAAATAAATGTGGTTAATACCGTTTGATTAGAAGTTGACAGTGAAGATGATGATAAAAGTTGGTGGTTGGAAGCGGCTCGTTCTCTTGATCTTGACCGGGGTTTTGTTCTTGCTGGCGAGTTTTATTTCAATTACCAATACGCAGGCACAGGCAAGCGTCTCGCTTACTGTCAGCCCTGCTGTAAGTGATGTACCGGCAGGGAACGAGGTTTCGTTGCAGCTTGTGGTCGCTGGCGGGATTGATGTGAACGCTTATGATGTGACGATTGAATTCGATGAGGAAAAACTTGAATTGATGTCCTGGGAATGCGGAGAATATTTATCCAATCAATATGTGATCTATAAAGAGGACCAACCCGGTCATCTGCGTTTGGCTGCCACACAACTGGCAACGCCGGGCGTTTCGGGTGATGGGGTATTGCTTGTGTTGGTGTTCACCGCAATCAAGGCAGGAACAGTGAACGTTGAGATAACAGACGCGGAACTTGCTGATCCGGATGGTAATCTCACCTATCCTGAACGCGTGCCCGGTGAAGTGCAGGTAACAAATGATCCGACATATACCGTCACACCTTCAAGTACACCAACATTGACAAATACTCCAACACCAACGAAAACAGATGACAGTGCCGATAAGGGTACGCAAACACCAAACTTCACACAAACACCCACAAGGACTACCTTTCCATCAGCGACCCATACTCCCATATATACACAGACAACCGGGATAATTTTTTCAAACACGTTTACGCCATCCGCAACGGTAACCGCTACGGAAGAAATCGAAAGGGAAGAGATCGCAACGTTCACACACACTCCTACAGGAACAGATGTACAAGATAGGCCTCAGGGAACCGCTCAACAAATTCAAGAAACTCAAACCACTACGCCAATCATTGAAACCATCTTAAGCACTGACCAGGCAAAAACATTGAACCTGTTCCTTTGGGGAATATTGGTTGCAGGATTGAGTGCTATTGTAATAATGCTGATCGCCTTAGTCAGGCGCAAGATAGATGATCACGAGGATTTATTGTTATGAGACTAGCGAAATATCGGAATGCAATGTTCGAAATTATTATTTTAATTATTCTCGTTATGCCTGTATACACAGCAGCAGCTCAAGATGGCGAGGAGCCCCAGGTTGGTATTTTTAAAGACCATGAGCTTCAGCCGGGAAGCCGCATTGAGGTGCCGGTTGAGGTAAAGGGCATTGAAGAATTGTATGCGATCGATATTGAAATCAGGTTTAATCCTGAAGTATTGCAAATTGAGGATGCGGATCTCACTACAGACGGAGTCCAGCCTGCGTTGGGAATGTTTCTGGATGCGGGGCTAATCCTGTTCAATACGGTTGATAATAACGCTGGTGAGATTCGGTTCGTAATGAGTCAAACGAATCCCAGCGAACCGAAATCCGGCGACGGGGTCATCCTGGTTTTATTCGTTCAAGGTTTATCGGAAGGAGAAAGTGATCTGGAAATCACGACTCTGGACCTTTCTACCCGGTCTGGTGATTTGATCTTTGCAGAGCCGGTCAGTGCTCATGTGCAGGTATCGGAGGAAGCAGCTGATAAGGAATCAACCTCGATCCCAATTCAGGATCCTACATCAGTGATCCTGGTAAATACTGCAGCACCAACACAAGTACGTCCCTCGTCCACATCGACGATGACACCACTCTCTGCAACGGATGAAAGCGTAGAAACAACGGTGATAGATGGCATCGCTGATAACACGCTTATGACTGCCACGTTTACCCCTGTCGGCTCACAGGAGAACAGGGATGAGAATCTTGCTGGCGGTGAAGAAG
>Ga0272443_10001782_pt1 | contig 29743 bp, 25 predicted proteins | sample SSMAcet12_FD_193581 | JGI IMG/M metagenome (GOLD analysis project Ga0272443, IMG submission 193581) | Marine sediment archaeal communities from Little Sippewissett salt marsh, Falmouth, MA, United States - SSM-Acet-12 | ecosystem: Environmental > Aquatic > Marine > Wetlands > Sediment ... | reverse complement strand
TTTGATACCAATTCTTCAATAGAGGTAATCCCATTTATAAAATCCTCTTGGATATCTTTCTTCAATGTATTAATTTGATATCGATATAAGCGAAATGATTTTCCTGTTTTCTTTGGCATTATCCCTCCTTAATAAATAAACATTCCATAACACAATTCTACACTATCTGTGTGTGTAATAAAACTAAATATTAAATATCAGATACGCCATTGATCGGAGATAAAGAGGTTTGGTATATTGCAATAATCTCCTCTGCCTCTTCCCTTACTCTCTCCACCAGCTCCGGCGGCTCAAGCACCCTGACCGTCCGGCCCCAACTGAGCACCCAGCCCGTGGCCCAATTGAGATTATCCGCTTCAAAGCGCACGATGGCGGAGCCATCCGGCTTGTTTTCCACCTTGATCCAATCCCCGGCGCGCTCGTTCATCTCGGCTGAGATCAGGGGCGAAGCCCAGACTACGATTTTATAGCGATTCTCCCAGCGCATGGTCGTTTCGAGATAGATTTTGGCATCAAAATCCTTGGGGAATTCAAAGGTTGCCTCGAGAGGGACCAGGTTGCTGATCCGGTCAATCCGGAAAGTACGCAGTTCCCCGCGCAGATGGCAATAGCCCACCAGATACCAGTTGCCCCAGCGCAGGCTGAGCGCATAGGGATCCACAACACGCTCCGTTTTCACCCGTGAGAAGGAATGATAGTTCAGGCTGACCTGTTGGCTGTGGGCCATGCAATCTCGCAGGCTGGCCATCAGGTCGTGGTAGGGGGCATAGTCGCGGGAGGTGCCGGTGACCACCACCAGGCTGCGCTGAGCGCGGCCCGCTTCCTGCCGGATGTCATCGGGCAGGACATTATCCAGCTTGGCGGTCACGCCCGTGACGGCGTCCTGAAAGGTTTTGCCCCAGATGTCATCGATCAGCCGCGCGCCCATATAGAGCACGGTGGCTTCTTCGGGTGTGAAGATCAGCGGGGGAAGTTTATAGCTGCGCAGCAGTGAGAAACCGCCGTACGGACCCCGCTCGGAGTAGAGCGGGATGCCCATTTCCTCCAGCATCCCGATATAGCGGTGAACTGTTGGTCGGAGACATCCAGTTCCCTGGAAAGCTCCGCGACCGTCCACCGCCGCCGGGATTGGAAGAGGAAGAGCATGGAAAGCAGGCGGGTGGCGACATTAGCCATAAGCCCATTATACAGCGGAATATGACATAAATTGACATATAAAAGCAGTATGCTGGGGATACCGAGTGAGCGGGGGCGCATTTCAAAGAGAATCAGGAGGTGGAATATGGAGAAGTTGATCGCATTTTGCGGTCTGGATTGTGCGGAATGCGAGGCCTACATCGCGACCCAGGCCAATGACGAGGCGGCTAAGAAGGAAATTCTGGAGAGATGGCGGGCAGATTTTGGTGGCCCGGATATGTCACTGGAAAAGGTGACCTGCTATGGCTGCAGTAGTGATCGGGTAGGAGGGTATTGTTCGGAGTGCCCGGTGCGGGCTTGTGCAATGGCAAAAGGGCATCCAAATTGCGCTTATTGTGATGAGATCGAATCCTGTGAAATTTTGGATGGCCTCATCGCTGTAGATGCCAGTGCGAAGCAAAACCTTCTTGCAATCCGGGCTGCGATGTGATCTGAAACAGCACGTATGTGAGATGCCCTCCATCCGAGTTCCCGCGGGTGGAGGGTTTGTTGTTTTGTTGGTGTTGCGAGGAAGAGAAAAATTCGGTATTGAATTAGTTTCCCCCTCATCAGTCTGCTCCGCAGACAGCTTCCCCGCCAAGGGGGAAGCCTTTACGGCTGTAAGGTGGATTGAGACTTATAAGGGGCCAACCCACCATGAAGATGGTCAGGATTGGAAATTTAAATAATCAGAATAAAGGGATTGTGGTGGACCCTACGATTTCCGTTTGTAAGCCTTCCCCCTGGCGGGGAAGGTGGCACGTAGTGCCGGATGAGGGGGCACGAGTCTTCACTTTATCAATCTGCTAAACCGATAGTTTTGATCCCCGCCATTTCATTTCGAGGGCTGTTGCGCTTCGCGCCTTGAGGTGGCAGGCAGTGCCGGATGAGGGGGATTAATGACGGGAGAGAGAATTATTCAGCCGGGCGTAATTTTGGCAGCAGGGGGAGCAGGAAAGGCGCGCCAAAGAGAAAGAACAGGAATTCGAAGAAGGGGCTGCTGTCCTCGGCTTTGATCCCTTTCAGGCGGCTGAGGAAGGCGTCAAAGGTATTGCCCGAGAGATTGCCAAAGGTGATCATGCGGATCACCATCTGAATCTCATCGGCTTTCTCCGGGCCATAGGCCTCAATCAGCTTTTCAGTCATCTCGGGCGAGGGCTTGCAGTGGGTTTCCGCGTAGTGCTGGGCGTAGAGCAGGGCCATCAGCTCCTCTTCGCTGGCATCCGCCTGGAACTGGAGCTTCATCATCTGCTGGACTTCCTCCTGCGGGATTCCGCTGGAGACAGCCTGCCGGGCATGGAACCAGGAGCAGTAACGGCAACCGTTGACCGCTGTGACAACCGTCATGATCTTCTCAACGAAGGCCTGATCCAGGTCCTGCATGGTTTGTTTGATCAGTTTACGGTGTGAAAATATGAATTTCATGTCCTGCCGGAAGGACTTGAAGGTGTAGATATTGCGATTGAAGTGTTCCATCATGGTAATTATGTCGCTCCATTAACACGCAGAAATGAGTGATGAGAACATCAGAGGTCATCACCATTATGAGTATACTCGCAGGGGCAAGGGGGAATTTCAGGAGAGGGTCTTGGCGCTGCCGTTGACGATGATGGCTTTGGGCCAGCGAGTGAGCGCCTGGGGCAAGAGGGCGGAGCGGATCACGACTGCGGCGACCTTGTAGTCGCCCGAATCGAGTCTGGCCAGTCCGGCGGTCAGGCCCTTGTTTTGAGCAAATTCCAGGGGACCCAGTTCATCAATCACCATCAGGTCGGATTCGCCTGAATCGGCCAGAGTCTGGTTGGCCCAGGCCATTACCTTGGAATCGAAAGCCCAGCGGGGAGTCTGCATGCCGGCGACATTGTCCTCTCGCAGGCGGGCCAGTTGGTGGTGGTCGCCTGAATGGAGGTCCACGATCTCAATCCCCACCTTTCGGCCGTTCTTGAAGATGCTGGGGGAGAGCAGCCCATTGACCGACAGCCCGGCTTCGCGGGCCAAACCGATCAACTGGGTGCACCAGGTGGTCTTGCCAACGCCGCTCAGTCCGGTCACCAGGATCAACTGGGGTGCCTTTTGGCTGCGGGCGAAGATCTGCCCGAGGGGACTTTGGGGGTCCCGCAGAGCGCCAAGATCCAGGGCAATCGGCCGCTGGGTGATCACAGCCAGGGGTTTCCCGTCGTTATTGCTGAGGACTTCGGTGCGAATGCCGTAGATGGCCGAGAGCATCGGTTCCGTCAGTGTTTCCTGCGGCGTGCCATAGGCTCTGACCTCGCCGGCGGCCAACAGCAACACCCGGTCGGCATAAGAGAGGGCGTTATTGGGGGAGTGGGAACTGATGATGAAGGACAGTCCTCGATCCGTCAACTGGCTTATGATTTCCAAAATGCGATGCTGGTTGGAAAGATCTAGGTGGGCGGTGGGCTCATCCATCAAGAGCAGTTGGCATTGCTGCGCCAGGCCGCGGGCAATTAATGTAAGCTGCTGCTCACCGCCGCTGATCTCGGTATAGGGCCGGTCTCGCAGTTCAAAAAGGCCCAATTGGGCCAGGGCTTCATCCACGACAGCCTGATCTTCGCGATTGGGGGAACCCAGCCAGCCGAGATAGGGCGCGCGGCCCATCATGACCATCTCGTTGACGGTGTAGCCAAAAGCAGGCGTATGCATCTGGGGGATCAGACCAACCTTGCGGGCCCGTTCAGCGGGGCTGAAGGATTGGAGGCTGGCGCCGTCAAGCAGGACCTCACCCGAGGCGGGCTTGAGCAGCCCGGCCAGACAGGACAGCAGGGTGGTCTTGCCGGAGCCGTTGCGGCCCAGAATATAGAGCGTTTCGCCGGGTTCGATCTGGAGTGAAACGTCATCCAGAACGGTCTTTTCGGGCAGGTAAGCGTAGTGGAGGTGATTGGCCTGAAGCTGCATGCTCACCATCCCGTCCGGCCATGTCGTAGGAGCAGCGCCAACACCGGCACCCCAACCAGACCGGTCAGCACGCCCAGGGGAATCTCGCCGGGCAGCAGAGTGCGGGAAATATTGTCGATCAACAGGAGGAACGCTGCCCCCAGCAGGATGGAGGCCGGCATCAGATGCTTGTGATCGGGGCCGACCAGCAGACGCCCGGCATGGGGGATCACCAGCCCGACCCAGCCGATCACTCCGCTGACGGAAACGGCCGCGGCGGTCATAAGGGTGGTGGTGGTGATGATCCAGAGTTTGGCACGGGTGGGATTGATGCCCAGGGCGCGAGCTTCCGCATCGCCGAGGGAAAGCACGTTCAGCCGCCAGCGGATCAGCCAGAGAAAAACCAATCCCAGGAGGGTGATGATGACCAAGGCGGGCAGGCTGGACCAGGTGATGGATGCGAGGCTTCCCAGCAGCCAGAAGGTGATTGCCGGGAGGGTGTCCAATGGATCGGCTAAGTATTTCAGCAGGGCGGTCAGCGAACCGAATAGCGACCCGACCAAAATGCCCATCAACGTCAAAACGAGCAGCGGGGAGGATTTATAGAGCCGGCTGCCGAAGAAGGCCATCCCCACGGCCAGCAGGCCAAAAGCGAAAGCGAAGATCTGCACCTGCCATTGGCCCTGCATCAGCAGGAGGGCCAGGGCTGCGCCGAAGCCGGCCCCGGAAGTGACCCCGAGGATATTCGAATCGACCAAAGGATTTTTGAAGATTGCCTGGAAAGCTGCCCCCGTGCTGCCATAGGACGCGCCGATCAGCAAGGCGGCCAGGGCGCGCGGCAGACGGACTCGAAGGACCAGCCGGCGGGCGACATCCGGGATATTCGCCCCAAGTTTGGGAAAGATGGGCGAGAGCAGTGAGCGGCCAACATCCAGCGGGCCAATCGGGTATCGTCCCAGCAGCAGGGCCAGAATGAAAAGGATCACCGGCAGGACAGCCAGTGCCACGCCGGTGATCGTATTTTTTAATCGGGTTGTTGCATCAGTCGAAGGCACAGATTGAGTCTATTTCCTCAGGCGTAATAGCATAGTTATAGAATGTATTATAGAAGAAATTGGCTTGTTCTGCGCAATCTGGTGTATCCAATTCGGGGAAAAGAGTCTGAGCCATCCAGATGATGCCCAGAACAGAATCGGGGGAGGGAGTGTCCCAGGGAACGACCATTTTCGGCATCTGGTAGACCCGGCTTTCCTGCACGGCGGTTAGGATCTGCCAGTCGGGGTTTTCGGTGATGGCTTCAACGGTGGCGCCGCCATAGGGCGGGACGATGATGATATCCGGGTCCCAGGCTGCGATCTGTTCCAGGTTGACATCGTTCCAGTAACCGGTCAGTTCCGCGCTGACGGAAACGCCGCCGGCGATTTCGATCAGGCTGGTCTGATACATATCACCACTCGCCACACGCAGGGGGTTGGTTCCGGTGAACAGCACCTGTGGGCGGTCGGCATCCGCGATTGTTTCAGCCTGGTCGAGGATGGATTGGGTGAGCCAATCGTAATATGCCACCCAGGCCTGGGCCTGTGCTGTGGCATGCGGGCCAAACAGCGAACCGGTCATCAGAATGGCTTCTGTCAGGCGTTCAGGGGTCTCGGCGTCATACAGGATAAAGGGAATCCCGAGTTCACTGGCGGTATCCAGCCATGCCGTCCGTGCGCTGGCGATGATCAGGTCGGGGTCCAGTCGGGCGGTCTCTTCAATGTTGAAGTCCTGTTGGCTGAAGAGACCTTCGCCGGAAAGTTCCTGGAAGCGGGGGTCAATGGCTTCCATGGCGGCCGCGCCGGTGGCATCCCGTGCGCCGAGATAGGCCGCAGCGACCAGGGACACTTCGCTATCCACGCCGTAGACCATAGCTGTGGCGGGACCATAGGCGGAGATCACCTTCTGGACGGGCTGGGCGATCTCAACGGTATTGCCGGCCTGGTCGGTGATGGTGATGGCAGCAGGGAGCAGGCCGGCATTGATCAGCGCTTGCTGTCCGTCAATGGAAATGGCAAAGGCGATGAACTCAGCCACATCGGGAGAATCGTTTTGAGGGATCAGGACGGCATCTGGTATGAAGACGGCGGGGATGTCGCCGGGAACATAAGCTTCATCGGAAACGGCTGTGACCACCAGGTCAGGGTCCGCTTCAACAAAAGCAGGGGACTCGCCGGCGTAATAAGCCTGGTAGAGTGAAGTGATGGCTTCCTCCAGGTCAGGATCGGCCTGGACGGTGAAGGGTACTTCGCCAGCATCTTCCGTGAGGGCAAGGGGTTCCTCAGTTACGGCTTCAGTGGGCGCCTCGGTGACGATGACCTCGGTTGGCGTCATTGCGGCTGGGGCGCAGGCGGAAATCGCCAGGACGATGACCAGCATAAGGATTGGGAGGGCGATTCTGTTCTTCTTCATATTGAATCCTTTTTCGGTGATAGGTTATTGTTTGGATGGCAGCCCGGCTGCCTGAGATGATGAGTGAGCGTTGGTTTGATCCGGGATAATCAGGGGGTATTCACGGCAGTGCTTCAGCCATTGGATTGCCGAATCCAGTTGTCCCGCCACATATTCCAAAGTCAGTTTTTCCACCGGGGAACGGGAGGTGCGCAGGCTTGCCCGGACTTTTTCAAACTGCGCCACACAGACCGATAACTGGCGTTCGATGATGCCGTCTGTGGGCTGGCCCAGCAAAGTGGCGATGTAGAGCCTAGAGAGAAAGACCACCCGGATGCGATGGATGCTGATGGGTGGGTGACTGTCGGCCAGCCAGGCTGCTAAGCTGTCCTTGCCCTGAGTTGTGATGTGGTATTCCGTTCGGGCGGGGGCATCCGGTTGGGGAATGGGCTGACCGACAATCGCACCTTCACTTTCCAGACGTTTGAGTACGGCATAGATCTGACTGGTGCTCATATTCCAGATTCGACCCAGATGGGCCGGATCTCGGAAGCGTTCCAGGAGTTCATAGCCGTGGGCGGGCGCTGCCTGCAGCAGGCCCAGGATGACTTCGTCGGGAGATAATCTTGACATGACCCTATTCTATCATGGAATAGGGTGAAAAGAAATTTTCGAGGTGGATTTGGATTGAATTGTGTAACTGGAATGCCTGGATGTGATTGACTGATGGGGGAACCTTTGCTATAATGACGTCCACTACAATAGACCCTGCAAAGGGTTGATGGTTAGTAGGGCGCGTAGCTCAGCTGGTTAGAGCGCACGGTTCACATCCGTGAGGTCGATGGTTCGAGTCCATTCGCGCCCACTTTGTGTTTAATTTATTATTCGCAATTAATATATTTCTCCAAAACAAAAAATTGTAGTTTGATTGGTACACGATGATATAATTTTTAGGGATCATTTGCACTAACTTTTAAATTTGAATACCATTAGACAAGGGAGAAATAATAATGATAAATTCAATTGAAGAACTAATTAGCAAAGTAAAAGATGATTACGCTAATTCGGGTACAAAAACACTTCCTTGGTTTCGTGGAGAACCAAATAACACACCAACGCCACTGCTTCCAAATTTATATCGTCCAAAGGAAGATGGTAGTTCACATAATGAAAATCAGCTACTACAACAATTCAGAATGAAAGCCCCATCTTTAGGATTAATGAATACACCTCCACATACCCAAACAGACCAATGGTTATTTCTTGCACAACATGTTAGATTACCCACGCGATTATTAGATTGGACAGAGGGATTATTCATAGCGTTACATTTTGCTCTCCGTGAAAATGAGCCTGTGGTATGGATGCTAGACCCCATTGGGTTAAATAGACTTTCATGTCCTGATAATGAATTAGCAGATAATTCGTTTCCATTAACCTGGTATAGTGAAGAAACTTCGCCGATATTTAAAGATGATTTATTTGCCTTAAAAAAGTTTATGGACATTGGTGAGGAGGAGTTTAAGAAAGCGCACCCTGATCATTATTTTGTCAAACCCATTAAAAGAAATATTGGACATATGAATATACAAGGGGCTTGGGAGTTTGATGCTGTTGGTACTGACCTTCCTGTTGCAATTCACCCAACCTACGTACATATAAGAATGAGTATGCAGAAAAGTTGCTTCACAATTCAGGGAAAAGTTAGGCGTAGTTTAAATTGTCTAGTTGAATCGTCAATTCTAAGAAAATATGTAATTAATAAAGATTCAGTCTTAAAAATGAGAGATGATTTGCGAGTTTTTGGAATAACAAACACTTCAGTTTTTCCTGATTTAGATAATTTATCGAGAGACTTATCTGAAATGTTTTGAAAATTTATATCATGCGACGTCTTAAGATGTATTTTTCTTATAAACTTGATATAGTTCCAATACTATTTTCTGGTCTTGTGGGGGAATTTCTTCTAACAAATTTATTCCTTTTGTGTCGTGTAAACCGAGATAATGATCTTTAATGTCCTTCTCCCCGAAAACGCCATAAATTGACTCGGTTGTTTGGATATTGGAATGCATTAGATTTTCTTTAAGCGCTTCAATAGCGCTAAAATCCTTGTCATAAAAAAATAACGAGCATTGCTCTTTGCATGAGCAATGCCCGTTTGTCATTACCTTCCTTATTTGCTCTTCCCTATTTCCCTACTCCCCCACACTCTGCATCAGCCACCGGTTTTCCACCTTGCCGCTGAGGGGCATACTGAAATTGGCGATTTTATCGCTCACCAGCAGGTAGTCCAAAGAATAGGAATAGGGGATGACGCCGAAATCTTCGAGCAGCAAAGCTTCGGCTTCCTGGTAGAGCGCGAGCCGTGCCGCAGTGTCCAGGGTGGTGGCGGCTTCGTCCAGCAGTGCATCGAAAGCCGGATTGGTATATTCCGTGAAGTTGAATTCGCTTTCGGAATGGAAGAGGACTTCCAGGAAGTTCTGCGGATCAGGGTAGTCTGCGCACCAGCCATAGATGATCATCTGACCGTGACTTTCGTGAATGGTTTCATTGAACAGGTCCGGGTCAATGTATTCCAGGGTTATGTCGAGGCTGAGGGTCTCTTCCCACATATTGATCAGGGCATTGACGAGCGGGCTGTCCGAACCAGCGTAGCCATGAACGTTTACGATGATCTCCGGCATATCGTCGGCATACTCGGATTCGGAGAGCGCAACCCTCGCATTGGCGGGATCAGCCTCGGGCAGCGCCATGTCATTGCTGTGCCCGGGCATAGCGGGCGGCAGTACATTATAGGCCGGCATATACAGCCCGTCGAAGATCTGAGTGTTGATGATCTCAGGGTCGGTTGCCAGGGCAAAGGACTTGCGCACATTGATGTCATCAAAGGGCGGCGTGGTATTGTCGAGCCTGATCATCGAGGTGCACATTGAGGTTGAATAGTAGAGGAAGGGGTTGAGCGGATCGTCTGGTTGCATGGCCCGCTGGATATCTTCTGAGCCGATGCCGCTGATATCCAGTTCGCCTGCTTCAAAAGCGCTCACGACCGCTCCGGTCATCAGAATTTTATAAATGGCATATTTGAACTCGGGCGGATTATGGAAATTCGGATTCTGCTCAATGATCAGCACTTCATCTTCCGTATACTCCTGGACCTGGTAGGGGCCTGATGCGTTCGGCTCTTTCCACCAGGAATTTTGGGATTCGATCTGTTCGTTATCCACCACGAAGCTGGTCGGGTAGGTTAGTTTCGCCAGGAAGTAGGGGACGGGCTTTTCAAGCGTGACTTCCAGAGTCTGGTCATCAATGATCTTGATGCCCTCAATGGTGTCCGCTTCGCCGTCCAGTTTGGCCTGGAAACCCAGGATGTCGCCCAGATAGGTGCTGGCTGTGGTTGAGTTGGTTGCGGGGTCAGCCGCCCTCTCCCAGCTTGCCGCAAAATCGGCAGCGGTAATCGCTTTGCCCGAGGAGAACTGGATGCCGTCTCGCAGGGTGAAAGTGTAGACCAGACCACCCTCGGTGATTTTCCAATCATTGGCAAGGTCGGGGATGATGGTCAGGTCCGGCTGCATCGCCACCAGGCCGGCAAAGAACTGCCCGACATAATCCTCGGTGGAGGAGGTGGTTGTTGCCGGGTCCACTTCCTTTTCATCCAGATTGTCGCCATAGCGATAAAGTGTGTCTTCGGCTGGCAAGCCGTGGGGTAAGGGCTTGAAGAAGTCGATGGCATTGACGAACTCAACAATGACCGGGTCCAGGTCCCCTTCAGTGGCGGGGAAGAAGATGATGAAGTCATAGTAACGTTCATTGATGAATATGGATAGAGCTGAAGCGCTTATATTGGAGAATTCACCGTCAAATATGATGTCACATATCTGGCCTTCTGTGTCATATTTTGATAGGAGCAAGGCGATTGGGCGGCTGATGTCGCCGCTTGTGGCGCCTATGCCGGCGGCAAATTCCTGGGCGATGGCACTTGCCCTTTCCGAAAGAGTCAGATCGAATCCTTCCGTGGAAGAAGAAATGGAGACAAATAATTTGTCACGATACAGGTAATTAGAAAAACTAGCCGTGGATTCATCCGCATCCCAGCCCGCCGGGAGAATGAGACTGAGCCCGACATCCAGGTTTTCCGAATAGCCCATGGGTGTGGCGGTCGGGGTGATCGTCGGGGTGGCAGTAGGTGCGGGAGTTGAGGTCGGGGCTTGCGTGGGTGTTTTGGTCGGTCCGGTGGTGGCGGAGGGTGTGGCCGTGGCCTGGGAACCCATGCCATTGCAGGAAGAAAGCAGTATGACAATGATGGAGAGTATGATGGTGGCTTTTGCAAACCGGGACATAGTTTAGGCCTCCTGATTGGGGTCTTGATGATCGTGGGCAGGGTGTTTTTTGTGGGAGAGGATCAAATACAAACCAATCCCAAGGACGATTAGGACAAGAACGCCGGCCCCGATCACGATTGGGGAGAGGAAGGATTGCTCAGAGGACGGACTGGCGGCCGACGGGGTGCAATTCTCATTTTCAGGATCAAGGGTGCAATTGGGGGTAACGGCAGCCGTAACGGTGACAGTGGGCTGTTCTGCCTGGAACAGGGGCGTGGCGAGGGCCAGGGTGGGGATGGGGGTGTTTTCAAGCTTAGGCGTTGGGCTTGCTTCCAGGTCAAAACCGGGGAGGGGGGCATAGCCCATTGAAATCCTGAACAGGCTGTCCAGTTCATTGGTATTAAACCCGTAGGTCTCTTCCAGAAGGGAGTTGAAATTGCGCCCGGTTTTCACGGACTCCAGCAGGAGGGCAAGGTTTTCCTTGCCATATTCATCGATCAGGAAATGGACCACCGCGCTGCTCTGGATATAGGAGAGATGGGCAGCGTTGGTATCGGCTGAGAAACCGCTTGAAAGGGATAGTAATTTGGGCAGCCGATCATTTTCCAATGCCTGGATCACCAGTTCCTCATCCACCACCTGGTAAGGATCTTCGGCGAACTTGGCGATTCCCTCATCCAGCCAGGTGGGGATGGCGCCGCCCACGCAGTTGAAAATGGTGCTGTGGGTGATGAGGTGGCTGATCTCATGGGCGATCACGTTTCTGGCCCAGGTCGTTTCGCCGGGGGCAATGGCGAGGATGATGATGTTGAAATCCGGGTAGGCCACACCGCCAACCCATTCCGGCAGACGCACACCGGCTTCGGCCAGGTCGGCCGAGGTGGGGTAGACAACAAATTTCAGATCGCCTTCCAATTGGAGCCCCGCATTTGCGGAGAGTGAATCAAGGGCATCGGTGATGATGTTGAAGAGTGATTCAGCGAACTGCTGATCGCCTTCTGCCCATTCGATTTGGATCGCATCTTTCTCCAAAAGCTGCCAATCAAAATTTGAATCATCAAACTGGATGGATTGTTCTTCGGTGATCAGGCTGTTTCCCTCAACATCCGTAATCTTCCAGTGCCAGAAGAGGGTTGCGCCGGGGGGAATGCTGTAGGATTTGGTGAGGTCCCATTCCCAGGCGGCCCGGCCATCCTCTTCCGCGTCGGGTTCGATATGCACCCGGGCCTGGTCGGCGCAGGAGCGCTTGTCGATCGCGTAAAACAGGCTGATATCCTCAATTTCTGCGGTGCTTTGATACTCTATTTGGAATTCAATGGCAGAGGGAAAGTCCACCACTGCGGAATCGGAGAGGATTTCAATGCTGCTGGATTGCGCATAGACGGGCGCGGTCTGGGAGAGCAGCAAGATGATACTTGTAATGATCAGAAGGTGTTTTTGTTTCACATCATCCCCTTTATCAGGACTAATTTTACCAATATGGCGTAATTATATCAGTTTTGACCTCTTCGCAAGGCGAACCCCAGTTCAATTTGGGCGTGAAGAAAGAACGGACTCTTTGTCTTCCGGTAACTTTGTGGTAAACATATGGCGTTAATGGTGTTATGGCGATGAGTTTTGAGAGAGTTTTTAGACTGTTGGTCAATATAATGAACGAGCAGGTTGCAAGAAGGCGGCCTGGATGAAATTTGCGTGTGCATGGAGGAAGGTTGAATGAAATCTAGAGCATTGTTAATCGGCCTGGTTATGGTCTTACTGGTTGCCCTGCTGATGGCCCCCATCTCTGATGCGCAGGCGCAGGATGATACGCCGCCAGACCCCACCCCAGCTTCGGTTGAGGTGGGCAATGATTATTTTTCAGTTGTCACCACCACCCTGCCAGATGGAACCGGCCTTACCACCCAGCGGATCAACGGCCCTTCCGAACCGCCGGATCCGGCTGCCTGGGAGGCGTCACGAGTAAGCGTTTTGAATCGGGCGGCCACCTTGCTGCCAGGTTTCCCGTCTTATGATTGGGTTTTTGGTTGTTCAGCGGTTTCCGGCGCGATGATCGCTGCTTACTATGACCATAACGGCTACGTTAACATGTATGATGGCCCGACTAATGGGGGTTTGATGCCGCTCACGGATACATCTTGGGAAACGTGGAGCGGGTATCCGAACAATCCCTTGGTTGCATCTCATAAAGGGATTGATGGCAGAGGTATTACTGAATTGGGATCCATTGATGATTATTGGGTTAGTTATTTTAGTTCGGCTGATGATCCTTATATCACTGGCTCCTGGACTCAACACACCTGGGGATCGGCGATTGGGGATTACATGTTCACCAGCCAGTCAGCTTATGGTCCCATAGATGGAGAGACGTGGTTTTACAATTACACCAACAGTGCTAACCGCCTTTATTGTACAACGATGGCAAGCTCGAATCTCGCTGACGGTACACTGGGCCGTAAATTATTTTACGAAGCGAGAGGATATGACGTCACGGATTGTTATAACCAAATTTCAGATAATGTGATTGCCGAGGGTTTTTCCCTTGCTGACTATCAGGCTGAGATTGATGCCGGGCATCCGGTCATGATCAACCTGGAAGGGCATACAGTCGTAGGGTATGGATACGATGGATCAACGATTTATATTCGGGATACCTGGGATAATAATCCTGAGCATGTTTATCATATGGAATGGGGAATGTATTATCCTTTGACAGACGTCATTGAGGATCGTATGTATATGCTGTCCGTCAGTATTGTTCATCTTGATGATGATCCGGGTTTCTCCAAGACCAGCCCTTCCAACGATGCGACATGGGTCAATCCGAATGCCGTCACCCTTGCCTGGGAGGAGAGCATTGGCGCTTCGAGTTATGAGTATTGTATTGATGTTGATACCAACTGTACAAACTGGGTGAGTACGGAAATGGATACCTCGGTTGCCTTAGCTCCTCTGGCTGACGGGCAGACTTATTACTGGCAGGTGCGGGCCAACAGTTCTTCAGGAATAACTTACGCCAATGGCGGGGAGGGCATGCTATGGTCCTTCACGACCTTTGACCCGGCCATAATGACCGAGACCAACTTTGTTCCTCTACTCACCAGATGAGGTGGAGCAGTTGTCAGGATAGAACTTGAAATGAAGGAAACAGCCGGGGTATTCCCCGGCTGTTTTGGAAAATTAAGGTTTGAACACGTTTTATTGATTCGAGTTTTTTTGTCGTAGCTTTTGATTTGGCAAAGAGTATCGATCCATTTTGTCCTCTCGCTGTGAAATTAAGGACTTGCCTCATTTTGACAGGACTTTATTGATAATTGGAAAAACAAATATGATTAGTAGTACATATAAATGTTTTATTGTGGCATAAAATAATTTGCTGGTTGGCTTGGTGCCCAGTATGCGCTATGATATGATTCAAGCAAACCTCTTGGATGTTTCATATAGTTGGATTTTTTATTGTTTGGAACGGATTTTGCAACGAAGAGATTGAGTAATCAGTTTTCCAAGACAAATACATATAGTAAATAAATGGATTGGCGAATAATTTGCTCAATTAACACAAAGAATCAAGTCCCTTCTTGGGGCAAAACGTTTCAGTATTTAGAAATTAGTTGTGGTGCGGATTAATTTCATTTCTGGAATAAACTATGCTTAATGGTGATCAGAATAACCCACAATATAGATCGGATGACTATCTTCGTGATTTGATGGCGGAAGTTGAAGATAGTATGCTGGTGATTGATCAGTTAGGGGATATTCGCTATGCCAACCCGGCAGCCGAAGCTTCCATATTGCCAGGCTTTGGGGAGTTGACCGGCTTCCATTTTGGCTTTCCCGCGTTGGAAGGCAAATTTCAATTTCACTTAATTAAAGCACCCCACAGCATGGGAATGATGCAGGTCAGCCGGTTAGGAAGCTCGATGTTGGTCATTATCCATGAGTATACTGCCCCTGTCACGCAAGAGACAGTCCTGTTCTCAGTGTCGAGCGTTGCCCGCGTTGGCACCTGGCGTTTGGATCTGGTCGGGGGTCAGTTTTCATGGTCAGACCTGGCGAAAGACGGTTTGGGGCTTCAGGTATTTCGCTCTGAAAGCCTTGAGGATTTCTTCGACCTGGTTCCAAAGGCTACCCATGAAGAAGTCCGAGATATTATTAACCGGGACTGGGTTGAAGGTGAAGTGGAGGAGTTTGATTTGCCGATCCATACCAGAACCGGCGAAAATCATTGGCTCCATGTATTTTGCCAGTCCGAGTTTATCAATGGCGAACTAATTGCCATTCAGGGGACTTTTCAGGACATCACCAAACAGCATGAAGTGGAAATTCGGCTCTCGGATAGTGAACAACGGCTAAAGGCGATATTTGATAATTCGATCAATGGATTCGCCCTGCATGAAATTGTTCGAAATCAGGCTGGCGATGCTGTTGATTTTCGTTTTTTGGATGTCAATGCGGCGTTTGAAGTGCAAACCGAAATCAAACGTGAAGATGTGATTGGAAAGTTAGCAACTGAAGTTTTTCCAGGGATTGATGATACCAACCTGATCCAATTATATAGCGATATTGCAAGAACCAGCGAAGCCCAGCGCTTTGAAAGGTTTAATGAAACTCTGCAACGTCATTATTTGATCACTGCCTTTTCGACTGCACCCGATCAGTTCGCTACGATCTTTATGGATATCACGGAGAGTAAAGAGGCTGAAGAAGCTATTCGTCAAAGCGAGGCGGATTTCAGGACTCTCTTCGATTCGATGGCACAGGGTATTATCTATCAAGATAGGGCCGGAAGGATCATCTCGGCGAATAAAGCTGCGGAATGTATTCTGGGCTTTTGCCTGGAAGAAATCAAGGGACTTAGTTCGTTTGATACCTTCTGGAGATCCATAAAAATGAATGGGGATCCGTTGCCGGGAGCGGACCACCCTGCAATGATTGCTTTGCGCACCGGGAAAAGCGTTACAGGTTATGCGTTTGGGATTTACAATCCGAAGCGCAATGACACGGTTTGGATTAATGCGAATGCCATCCCCCAATTTCATGAGGGTGAAGAAGAACCTTATCAGGTCTTCACGACTTTCCTGGAAATCACGGATCAGATCAGGATCCAACAGGCTTTGGAAGAGCGGATTAAGGAACTGCGCAGCCTTTCGAGGGTAGGTCGCATTATCCATCAGGAAGATGAGCTGGAGACTATTTACAGATTGATTGGCTCTGAACTGGTCAATGGCATGCAGTATCCTAAGTTGGCTTTTGCGACGATTGAAATCAATGGTCACAAAATCTCCACCAATGAGGATCTTCCAGAAACCCCCTATCGGATGATTGCACCAATTCAAAATCAAAATGAGGTGTTTGGACAGGTTTCGGTTTTTTATACCGAGGAAAAGCCCTTCATCCTGCCGGAAGAGCGTACCCTTCTGGAGGGTGTTGCGGAATGGATTGGGCTTTGGTTCCAGCAGCAAAAGACGCAGGGGCAGTTGGTTGAGAGCGAGCGGCGGTTCAGAAATGCTATTATGAATGCGCCAAATCCGATCATGATCCATGCTGATGATGGCGAGATTATCGAGATTAACGATGGCTGGCTGAAAGAGTCCGGATATACTCGGGAGGAATTGAAGACCCTTTCCGACTGGGTCAGGTTAGCCCATCCAAATCATATTGATGAGATTACCCGGATGGTAAAGACGAATTTCGCCGATTCCCTCGTGGGGCATGAGGGCGAGTATCCGGTTATGTCCAAATCTGGGGAACAGCGGAACTGGCATTTCAGTTCAGCTCCTCTGGGAAATCTTGCGGATGGTCGAGTGGTGGTCATCACGGTTGCCATCGACATCACCAATAGGGTGAGAGCGGAAGAGGAAAAGCGTCAATACTACAAGCGCATCATGGCTTTGGGTGAAATTGACCAGATAATCGTTTCCACCCTGGAGCTGGATGAAGTGCTGGACCTGATAACCTCTCATCTTGGAAATTTGATCAAATTTGATTCCATGGCAATCCTGGCGATTGACGGGGATTATTTGCAGGTTATTGCCTGCAAAGGCTTTACCAATACGGAAGAAATTATGCGTTATCGTTTCCCATCTGCGCCCGGTTATCCAAATTATGAGGTCATCAAGAACCAGACCCCGATGGCCCTGACCGACGTGTCTAAAGAATATCCCACTTTCCAACAGCCAAGCCGTTCCAATTTGAAAGGGGATATCAAAGCCTGGTTGGGTATTCCCCTTATCAACCGGGATGAGGTGATTGGAATGTTCACCATTGACCGTTGTGATGAGGACCCCTACACGGAACAGGACATTGAAGTGGCGATGCAATATGCCAACCGGGCCGCCATTGCCATCACCAACGCCCGCTTGTTTGAGCAGACCGTTGACCATTTGCAGAAGTTGGAAATCCTGCGGAAAATTGATGGCACAATCACTTCCAGCAAGGACATGTCCGATGCCTTACATACAGTGCTGGAACAGGTGAAATTGGGGTTGAAGGCTGATGTCGCGTCGGTCTTCCTCTATGATGAAGATGAACAGTTGTTGACTTACCAGCAGAGTTTTGGCTATCGGACGGAGGGAAACCCCGACAACAAGGTGCCGATCGGGCAGGGGTATGTGGGGACGGTCGCCGCCCGGATGGAATCTCTATTTATTCCGGAAGTGAACATCGTTGATGACGGGCATCATTATCCTTTTAGCCTTGCGGACGAAGGAATTGTTTCCTATTATGGTCTGCCTCTGATCACTAAAGGAAAGCTTCAGGGGGTCCTACAGGTGTTGCAGAGGACAAAGCTGGATCCAAGCCCCGACTGGATTGAGTTTGCTGAAGCCTTGGCAGCCCAGACGGCCATCGCAGTGGATAATTTGACGCTATTCAAGGGGCTGGAACGGGCAAATGATGAACTGCGGGAGGCCTATGACGCCACCATTGAGGGTTGGGCCCACGCTCTTGAAATCCGCGATAAGGAAACGGAAGGTCACAGCCGCAGAGTGGTCCAATTGACGGAGCAGGTCGCTCTGGCATTTGGGATTGACCCTAAAGCGCTTGTCCATATCCGACGCGGTGTATTGCTGCATGATATTGGCAAAATGGGCGTTCCGGATCAGATTTTACATAAACCAGGACCCTTGGATGAGGCAGAATGGGAGATCATGCGACAGCATCCAGTCTATGCCTATGAGATGTTGAAACCCATTGATTATCTGAAGCCGGCTTTAGCTATCCCCCATTATCACCATGAGCGCTGGAATGGTTCCGGTTACCCGGAAGGCCTGAAAGGTGAGGCGATCCCTTTGGAGGCCCGGATTTTTGCCGTGGTAGATGCCTTTGACGCATTGACCTCCGACCGGCCCTATCGGGGTGCCTGGTCTGTTGAGGAAACAGAAAAGTATCTCAAGAAACAAGCCGGCAAGGAATTTGACCCGGCGGTGGTCAAAGCGTTTTTAAAGATTGTTGATAAGCATTGAAATCTAATAGATTGTCTTCCTAAGGTCAATTATTTTCAGGGATATTAAATTATGGACGCATTTGAAACACTGGTAGCCCAACTAATGCAAAGAGAGGGCTATTGGGTAATTAATTCATTTAAAGTTGAGCTGACAAAAGCAGAAAAGAAAGAAATTGGCCGGCCATCTTCACCAAGGTGGGAATTGGATTTGATTGCATATAACCCACAAAAAAAGAATCTAAGGATTATTGAATGCAAGTCTTATTTGGATTCAATTGATGTAAAAAGCAAATCTTTTTCGGATGGCGCAAGGTTGAGTGGGAGATATAAGCTGTTTACCGATATAAAGTTACGTCAGATTGTTTTTTCAAGATTGAAAACTCAGCTGGAAGATATGGGGATGATCCTTGAAAATACAAATATACAACTTTGTTTAGCGGCTGGAAAAGTCGCTACAGATATAGATAGGAAAGAACTGCATGAGATTTTTTCGGCTAAACAATGGTTGCTATTTGACGAAGAATGGATTATCAGTCGCCTGAGGATTTTATCATCCGGGCGATACGACAACACTGTTGAATCCATTGTGTCTAAACTTATTTATCGAAATATGAAACTCTAATCTTCTCTCATAAAAGCTTAAATTGATATTTTTCCTTATCAATATAGATCATGCATGGTCAGACTAGCATTCTAACCTGCATGACCTTGTATCTTTAAAGAGGGTATATACATCGAAATGGAATTGTTTAGTAAGCATCAATCTCAGCCCAGTCGCCGTTGAAGTTGGCCGCAGCTTCGTCTACCAGGTCCTGTGTGAGATAGGATTCGACGTCCTTCTCCCAGATGAAGGCGGATTTGATTCCATGGGCAGCGTATCGGGCGATCTCGGTGGCGTCATAGATCCCGGTGCAGATTTCGACATCATAGCCCTGGGTGTCGATGATCTCCTGCATGGCGAAAACGCCCTCCATCTTGGAGAGGATATTACGCTTTTGGAGCATGCCGCTGTAGGGGGCGATGGCGACCGCGCCAGCCGCGACGGCGAATACCATCCAGGTGCTGGTTGGGACGGCCGTGGCCATCACGGAGATGCCCTGCTCGGTGAGCCTGCGGATGACGGCCAGTCCGTTACGGGTGGCCGGGACTTTGATCCGCATCTTGGCGGGGTCGATGGAGAGCATCTTATCGGCTTCCTTGAGCATGTCATCCACTGGGCCCGCGTGGAGCTGGAAATAGGCCGCCGGGGCGATCTTGACCAGATCGGTGAAGAGGGAAACCGGCTCACGTTTTTCCAGAGCGACGACATGGGGATTGGTGATCACGCCCTGGAAGACGCCATAAGCCAGGCATTCTTCGGTTCGTTTGAGATTGGCAGTTGCCAGCCAGAATTTCATGCGTTCCTCCTATAATTTTGCGATTAGGTTTTTATGGGCTTCAAACAGGGCCTGTTCCTGTGCGATCACATCTTCGAGATCGGTGCTGACATTGTGACTGGGGTAGATGTGGAAGGGGATGTCGGCTTCAATCAGCAGGCGGATCGTCTCGACAACGATGGCGTTCATCACGACCATCGAGGCAATCGTAGAGCCGCCGCCGGCCTTGACACCACCTGCGAGATCCACAAGCGCATCGCCTTCGCGGACGTGCGTGTCAATGTGGATGTCGGCGATGTCCATCAGGCGCTTGCCAAGGGGATTTTTTGGTTTGTTGGCCAATGCGTGGGCGGTGGAGCCGATGCTGATGGTGGTCAGTCCCTGCCGGCGCGCCAGATCGCAAAGCTCCACGGGGAGAGCATTGATGCCCGAGTTGGAGATCACGATCAGGGTATCTTCGGGGGTCAGCTTGTAATTTTCGAGGATCACCTCGGCGAAACCGCTGGTCTGTTCGAGGAAGGACATCTGCCTTTGGCCGCCCTTGCCCGTCACGAAGCCGTTGAACCCAAGTTCCGGTTCGGTGATCTGCACGAACCCGACGATGGAGCCGATGCGCGGGAAGGCTTCCTGGGCGGGGAGGGCGCTGTGGCCTGCCCCAAACATCAGCACCGCGCGGCCGGCCCCAATGGAGGCGGCGCAGGCCCGGGCTGCCTTTTGGATGGCTTCCTGCTCATTATGTTCGATGGCGCTTAAAACGCCCTGGATTTCCTGAATGAAGGCCATTACCTTTTCCCTTCGTCTTTATTTGAATTTTACCGCAACACTTATTGGATGGCGCACCCATCCAAGCGGTTACAAATTCGGAGGCATTTCTGGTAAAATCAATACAGACCAATTGTTCGATAAATCCAAGCCAATTTGAAATAAAGGAAAGAAATCCAATGCAATTTGATCTGCATGCACCCTATGAACCCACCGGCGATCAGCCTGAGGCTATTGCTGAATTGGTGGCGGGGCTTCAAAAGGGATTTCGCGACCAGGTGCTGTTGGGCGCCACCGGGACGGGTAAGACCTTCACAATTGCGAACGTGATCCAACAGGTGCAGCTCCCGACCCTGGTGATGGCACATAACAAGACCCTGGCCGCGCAGCTCTATGCTGAGTTCAAAGAGTTTTTCCCGAAGAACGCGGTGGAATATTTCGTTTCCTATTACGATTACTACCAGCCCGAGGCCTATGTTCCCCAGCGGGACCTCTATATTGAAAAGGAAACCGACATCAACGAGGAAATTGACCGCCTGCGGCTGGCCGCCACGACGGCCCTGATGTCTCGCAAGGACGTGATCATCGTGGCTTCGGTTTCGGCGATCTATGGCCTGGGTGACCCGGATGCCTACCGGGGGAACCTGATCCGGCTGGAGGTGGGGGAGATCTACCGGCGCAACGCGCTGCTGCGACGGCTGGTGGAGAGCCAGTATTCCCGCAATGATTTTGAACTCAAACCCGGTATCTTCCGGGTGCGCGGGGACACACTGGAGATCCTGCCGGCCTATGATGACACCCGCGCCTACCGGATCTCCTTTTTTGGTGATGAGGTGGAGCGGATCATTGCCGTTAACCCGCTGACGGGTGAGGTGTTTGAGACGATGGAGGCGGTGGACGTTTACCCCGCCAAGCACTACATCACCGAGGAAGAGCGGATGGCGGCAGCGATTGCCAATATTGAATTGGAGCTGGAGAGCCGCCTGAGTGAGCTGCGCGCCAATGAGAAGCTGCTGGAGGCCCAGCGGCTGGAGCAGCGTACCCGCTATGACCTGGAGATGCTGCGGGAGGTGGGGTATTGCTCGGGGATTGAGAACTATTCCCGGCATATTGACGGCCGCCCGGCGGGCTCCGCCCCCTGGACGCTGATTGACTTCCTGCCGCAGGATTACCTGCTGGTGCTGGATGAATCGCATATGATGGTGCCGCAGATTCGGGGGATGTATAACGGGGACCAGGCACGCAAACGGGTGTTGGTGGAATACGGATTCCGGCTGCCCTCTGCCATGGATAACCGCCCCTTGAAATTTGATGAATTTGTGCAGCAGATGGGGAAGACGATCTACACTTCCGCCACCCCTGCCGCATATGAATTGGAGAAGGCCGACCAGGTGGTGCAGCAGATCATCCGCCCAACCGGCCTGATCGACCCCGAGGTGATCGTGCGGCCAACCGAAGGCCAGGTGGACGACCTGGTGGGTGAGATTCACCAGCGGCTGGAGAACGGCGAACGGATTCTGGTGACCACCCTGACCAAGCGGATGGCCGAGGACCTCTCGGATTATCTGTTGGAGATGGGCTTGAAGGTGCATTACCTGCACTCGGAGATTGACACACTGGAACGGATCAGTATTTTACGCGATCTGCGCCTGGGCGTGTATGATGTGGTGGTGGGCATCAACCTGCTGCGGGAAGGGCTGGACCTGCCCGAGGTATCGTTGGTGGCGATTTTGGACGCGGACAAGCAGGGCTTCCTGCGTTCGGGGACTGCACTGGTGCAGACTATCGGCCGCGCGGCCCGGCACGTGCACGGGCAGGTGATCATGTATGGCGATAAGATCACGGATGCGATGCGCTACGCGATTGATGAGACCAACCGCCGCCGGGAGATCCAGCGGGCTTATAACGTGGAGCATCATATCGAACCGGCCAGCGTGGTCAAGGCCGTGCGCGACCTGACAGACCGGTTGGCGCATGAAGTGGGCGGAGATGAGGGTGAGGGCCTGCGCGGTAAGGCCAGCAAGCTGGAGCAGAAAGAATTGATGCGGATGATTGGGGAGCTGGAAAAGCAGATGAAGGCCGCCGCCAGGGAGCTGATGTTCGAGCAGGCGGCACTGCTGCGGGACCAGGTCTATGAATTACGTACGATGCTGGCGGATGAATCCGACCTGCCGCCCTGGAAGAAGGTCACCCTGCTGACGGGTGGTGGGGAGGAAGAGTAAATTTGGTGTCGCGACGAGGCGTAGATTGGATGGATAAGTGTTATCTGAGATCGCTTCGTTCGTCCTTTGGACTTCCTCGCGATGACAAAGTTAGAACGTCCCCAAGACCCCAAACTGCTTGAATTCCCCCTGGGAATCTGAAAACTCATATTGCACGTCATCCACCTGGGCGCTGATTGGACCACGGCGCAGCCTGAGCAAGAGTTGGTTGAGCGCGTCGTGCGGGCCTTCGGCGGTCACTTCCACGCGGCCGTCCCAGCGGTTGCGGACCCAACCGGCCAGTCCCAGTTCCTGGGCTTGCTGCAGGACGAAGAAGCGGAAGCCGACGCCCTGGACCACGCCGGTGATCAGGGCATGGAGGCGATAATCTTGAGTTTCGGTCATGATTTGTTTTCCTAATGAGCTTGGTTAGAGATATTTTACCCGAATGAGAGGAATCAAAAAGGGTGGGTCATTGACCCACCCGATAATTTATTTCCTAAAGATCAGTCGTCTTCGTCGTTAAAGTCCTCGTCGTCCTCGAAATCGATGTCGTCGTTTTCATAATCACCATCATCGTAATTCTCGTTGTAATCATCAAAATCATCATCGTCATCATCATAGTCATGATGGTGGTGACCCCGGTTAAAACCGTAGCTATTCCCGTCTTCATCCACCCATTTGCTGGGATCATCTTCATCCACAACCAGCATGTCAAAGGAGTTGACCTGCTCGGTGAAGTCGAGATTTTCGAGGGCTTCTTCCAGGAGCTGGACTTCCTCGGCGTCCTCAGCTTCTTCGAGGTTCATCTCAATCAGGTTACGCACGCCCCGTCCACCGATCTTGGAAAGCGCCCAGATCGCGGCGAAGTAGATTTCGTCGTCATCGGTGCCTTCTTCCAACAGGTCAAAGAGGGCTTCGCGGGCGGAGCTTAATTCAAGCTCGCCGGCCGCGCGAATGGCTTCGTAGCGGACGATCAGGTCGGGATGTTCGAACATCCGCAGCACCATCCGGGCATAACGTTCCTGATCACAGGAACGACCCATGGCAAAGAGCGCGGTTTGGAGCCAGTCTTCCTCGTTGGATTCATAGGCTTGCTGAATGAAGACGGGGACATCGGGATGGCTGGCATAGCCCAGGGCTTCCAATGCCCGGCGGCGAACCAACACCTCATCTGAGCCGCGGTGGGCTTCGATCAGGCCGGTCAGCACCTTTTGATAGGTCTCTGCGCTGATATCTTCCAGCTCGCCGAGATAGACGAAAATGCCCAGCCCGGTGGCCGCGGCGGCGCGAACCAGGGGGTTTGGGTCCTTGATCAATAGTTGAAGAAGCCGGGGTGCCAGTTTTTCTTCTTCCGATTGCCAGAGCAGGCGGATGGCGGTGGAACGGGCGACCGGATCCTCATCATCGAGCGCCATCAGGGCGACATTGTCAAAGAAGAGCAGGGTGTCCGCTTCGGCCATGTTTTCCATATCTTCCAGCAGACCGCGGCGACGGTCGAGCCAGATCTGCGGCCAGACCTCTTTGAGCTTACGCAGGTCCGTGGGACTGATGTCGGAAAAGAAATAGAGCATCTGCGTGGGGAACGCTGAACTGTTATCCAGCAGAGCGGTTTTAACTTCGTCGAAGGTGTGATCTTTTTGATAAGGTGAGTCCATTAATCTATCCTCGTGCGAATGTCGTCAGGGTAGAACGACCGGATTAGTGAAATCCAGAACGGTGATAAAGACCATCAGGAGCAGTAACAGGATGAAACTGACCGTGTTGACGGCATTTTCCCATTCCTGGGGGATCCGCTTCTTGAAGAGCAGTTCCGGCAGGGTGAACAGGATCCGCCCGCCATCCAGAGCCGGGATAGGCAGCAGGTTGGTGATGCCCAGTGCCAGGGAGATGTTGGCGATGATGGAGAGGGTGTAGATGGGCAGCGGTTCAGCGGTGATGATGTCGTTCTCTTCGTCCAATGTAACAGCCTGGCTGTAAATATCATAGATGCCTTTATAGCCGACCGGACGAGCCTCCGCCGCGTCCACCGCGCCGGTGATCAAACGCCCCGGCAGGAGCAGGGTTTCTTTGACCACATATCCGGTGGTTTCAAAAGCAGTCCCGACCGCCTCAAAGAAAGGCGTTGGCTTGAGGGGGTTGGTGAGGCCAACACCCATGCTGCCCTCGCCTTCCGGCGGGTTTGTCCTTGGAATCAGCGAGAAGGTGAGCATTTCACCGGCCCGATCCACCGTCACGGTGGTCTCAGTGCCAACGTTTTCCAGGGTCGCCGCGCTGACTTCATTGATCGTTTCAACCTGCTCGTTATTGATTGCGGTGATGATATCGCCAACCTGAAAGCCGGCTACCTCAGCAGGGGAATTGGCTGCGACCTCGCTGATCAGGGCCTGATCGGAAGCGGGAACACCGCGGGCGGAAAAGATAACGATCAGCAAAACGATACCGATCAGGAAGTTCATGGCCGGCCCGGCCAGGGCAATTACGAAGCGCTTCCAGGCGGGAGCGGCGGCCATGCCGCCGTCGACATTTTCTTCGTCCTCACCGCGCGGGCGCACAAACGCGCCGAAGGGGATCCAGTTGAGGGTGATTTCGGTCCCTTTCCATTCGCCAAGCTTTACCAGCCGGGGTGGAAATCCGAAGCCGAACTCGTCCACGGGAATCCCGACGGCCAGAGAGGCCAGAAAGTGTCCAAATTCATGGAAAAATATCAGCACGCCCAAAACGAGTACGACCTGTAAAATCATCAGAAACACATCCATGTGTTAATACCTTTTCATATTGCAGCCGTAAATGGCTGTGGCTTTAGTTATTCAATTAGGAAATTATTATACCTTTTAGGGCAAAACTTGCGAATCGCCTTTGAGCAAGCGAGCCGGCCCGGCCGGACCCCCTTTGAGAACGTTAATCAGTCCGGGCATCTGGCGCAGCCGGGTGAGAACTTCATCAAGCGCTTCCTGGCGGCAGATCACATGCACATTCGGTCCGGCATCCAGGGTGTAGGTGACGGGCAGGCCTTCCACCTGCCAGCTCTTGACGGCCTGCATGATGGCCAGCGATTCGGGCTGCCAATAGAAGAGCGGCGGCTCGGAGGTCATCATCACGGCGTGCATCAGGTTGCTGTCGAGTTCGGTGATGGCGGCGAAGGCATCAAAATCCCGGGCGAGAATGGCCTGCCGGCAGAGCCTCACCCGCCGGGCCGAATCGGCCACGCGAGCAGACTGCAGTGGGCTGGTGCCCGCCAGGCGCATCCCGGCCTGCGAACCGGTCTTCTTATGGCTCTCACTGAGGACGGCAATACAGTCCACCAGGTCCCAGTGATCCGGCGGGGCGAAGCTGCTGGCGTAGGAATCGCCGGTTTCCGGGTCAGTGCGCCATTCCACGAAACCGCTGGGAATTGAGCGGCAGGCCGAACCGGAACCGTAACGGGCCAGGGAGGAAAGGGCAGGCTCCGGGAGAGCCAGGCCGAAAGCCGCCGTCCCGGCCAGCGCGAGGGCCGCGAAACCTGAGGCGGAAGAGGCAACCCCCGCCCCTATGGGGAAGTTGTTTTCAGATTCGATCAGGGCATAGGCACGGTTGCCCGCCAGCCGCCGAATGCGGTCCATGAAGTGCTGGGCGCGCTCAAGGCCTGCCCCGCTTGCCCGTTGGCCGTTGAGCACCAGCACATCGGCATCCAGGCTGGAATCCAGCGTCACAGTGGTGCGCGTGGAGAGGCCGGCGATGTTCATCGAGAGCGAATCGTTGGCCGGAATGCGATGGGTGACATCGCGTAATCCCCAGTACTTAATGAAAGCGATGTTGGGGTGGGCGAGGGCGGTTGCCTGGTTGGTCATATCCCAAAGGATACTATAGGAGGGTGGCGGGGTCAATTGAGGAGGAATAGTTTTTATTCGAATCTTTAATTTACTAAAAACCACCCCTTGACAGTGGTACCAATAATGGTACTATAATGATATGGCTTCTATCAATAATATTCTTGCAAAAATGGAGCAGAATTCCAAAGGGATAAAGTTTAGTGATTTGTGTAAAGTCTGTGATCATTATTTTGGCCCGGCGAGACAGTCGGGAAGCAGTCATCGAATTTATAAAACCCCTTGGATAGGAGATCCAAGAATTAATATCCAGAATGATAAAGGTATGGCGAAAGCCTATCAAGTGAGACAAGTGATAAAAGCCATTAAAAAGTTGAAAACTCTGTAAAAAGGTTTGGAGGTCGATAAAATGTTACAGAATGATTATTATACTTATCGAGTTCTTTGGTCGGAAGAAGATGGAGAATATGTTGGTTTATGCGCGGAGTATCCCTCATTGAGTTGGTTGGCTTCAGATCCGGAAAACGCTCTTAAAGGTATTCGTCAGGTGGTGGCTGATATTGTGACAGATTTGCAGGAAAGCGGAGAGCCTGTTCCTGAACCTCTGGGCATAAAGAAATATAGCGGTCATTTTATGGTCAGGGTGACGCCTGAGCTTCACCGGCAATTGGTGATCGAAGCCGCGGAATCCAACGTTAGCCTAAACCGGTTGGCAAACGATAAGTTAAGCAGAATCAGAGGTTAGGCGGATTCTATTTATAATCAGAATTGAAGGGTTCCATTTTAAGAAGTGATTGCTAACAGAAATGCAATCACTTTTTGCTTATTAAAATGAATAATTATTAATGGTCTTTTTTTGATTGTGGACTTTGCGGCTAACAATTATTACAATAGGACTATTAGCCTTTATCCCTGTTGATTCCCCCGGAGCGTCCTTATGCAAATAACTCCCGTCCGAACAAAAAAAGACCTGCGAGCCTTTATCCAGTTCCCCTATGACTTCTACCGGGAGGACCCGGTCTGGGTGCCGCCGCTGCGCTCGGAGCAGTGGTCCCAGTTTGACCCGCAGAAGAACCCCATGCTGGATCATTGCGAAACGGAACTTTTCCTGCTGAAGGAAGGCGAGCAGGTGATCGGGCGCTGTTCGGCCTTCATTGACCGGCTGGCGGTGGCGCATTGGGGGGAGCCGATTGGCTTGTTTGGGTCGTTTGAGTGTGTGGAGGATGAAGGCGCAGCCCATCTGTTGTTGGGCACGGCGCGGGACTGGCTGCGGGAGCGGGGGATGAAGGCCATGCGGGGACCCTGGAGCTTTGCTTCGCAGGAGTGGGGGCTGGAAATTGAGGGGCATGATCGCCGGCCGGTGATCCTGGCGCCCCATAATCCCCATTACTACCTTACCTATTTCGAATCCTTTGGCCTGGGCAAGGCGATGGACCTGATCGCCTATCTGGCCGATATGGGCGGTGGTTACCAATTCCCGGAGCGTTACCTGACCCTCACAGATCGGATTCGGAAGCGTTACGGCGTAACCGTGCGGCAGGTGAACATGGATGACCTGGAAGCGGATGTGGTCACGATCATGGACCTCTCTAACCAGTCGATTTCGGAAAACTGGGGCTATTATCCGGTGACGGACGATGAGGCCCGGGCGATGACGCATGATTTGAAGCAGATCGTGAACCCCGAAGCGCTGCTGATCGCTGAGGATTCGGCGGGCCGGCCGATTGGCTTTGGACTGTCGCTGCCGGATGTGAATGTGCTGTTGGAGGGGATGAACGGCCGGTTGTTTCCCTTTGGCTGGTTGAAGATGCTGACGGGACTTAAGAAGCTCAAGAGCTACCGGATGTGGGCGCTGGGCGTGATCCCGGAATATCAGGGCAAGGCAATTGACGCCCTGCTTTACAAGGCGACTTATGAGGCCTTGAAGGATTTACCGGTCAGCATGGAAATCAATTACGTGCTGGAAAACAACCACCGCATGAATAATGCGCTGCTGAAACTGGGGGTGGAACCCATCCGGCGCTACCGGGTGTTTGAGATGGCGATTTAGTTGGAAAATGGTCCTTTGAATGAAATTTAACCTGCGTTTTGCCGGATTGCTTCTCATTTTTTTCTCTGTTCTGTTGGCTGCTTGTCAGACTGCAACCACGCCCGAAGTGACGGAGATGCCAGAGCCGAATGAAGCGCTTACTCTAACTCTGCCCGCAAGCGTATCAATCGTCCCGGGTGCGGGGAAGAGCTTTTATGATCAGGTTTATTGCCAAATTGATGGTGTGGATTTGATCTTTGACCTGCACTATCCCACGCAAGGAGAGGGGCCTTTTCCCCTAATCATTTTCATTCACGGGGGAGCCTGGCAAATGGGAGATCGGCGAGGCGGCACAGGTGTGGCTTTTCGGGGTGCCTTATTAGATGCGGGGTATGCCTTCGCAGGCATTAATTACCGCCTGGCACCAGAATACACCTTCCCGGCGATGATTGAAGATGTGAAGTGCGCTGTACGGTTCCTTCGGGCGAATGCAGAACTATTGGGCTTGGATCCGAACAGGTTCGCGGCATTAGGAGGCAGCGCGGGTGGACATCTGGTATCGTTATTGGGTGTGACGGCGGAGCAGGATCTGTGGGAATCGGCCGGGCAATATCAAGGTGTATCCAGCCATGTTTCTCTTGTGGTGGATATGTTCGGTGCAGCCGATCTGCGAGCGTTGGCCGAACCGGAGAATCAGGAACAATGGAGAAATGTCTTTGGTGATTCGGTAGATGACCCGGAAGCGATGTGGAAGATCAGTCCTTTGGCTTATGTGACCAGTGATGCGCCGCCATTCTTGATCCTGCAGGGTAATTTGGATGATACATCCCTTTATCGTCAATCGCAGGAGATGACGGCCGCCTTGGAGGAGGTCAGCGTTCCGGTTGAGCTGATCATCGTTTATGGCGGTGGGCACGGCACTGAATTATTCCAGGAAGGGGCAACGCCGGACCAGACTTCGCTGACGGAATCCTTGCTGGATTTCCTGGGAACATACTTGAATTAATATCGGGGCTGGGAAGTTGTCGGATCAACTTAACTTGTTATTCCTTCCCATTCCGCTTTATTGATAGTTTGGAGAACGGGCACTTGAAAACACCTTTCGGACGTGCAATTCAATTATGGACGGCCTTACTGCTGGTATTGGGGGTGGTCTTTCCCTTCCAGGGGGCTGTCTCGGCTCAGGATGTTTCGGGTGACGGCCCGGAAGTGGATCCGGCGCTGTTGGAAGCGGCCGAACGTTCGGATTCACTGGATTTCCTGATTGTCTTTGAGGAACAGGCGGACCTCTCCGCAGCCTATGCTATG
>Ga0272443_10001781_pt1 | contig 29749 bp, 29 predicted proteins | sample SSMAcet12_FD_193581 | JGI IMG/M metagenome (GOLD analysis project Ga0272443, IMG submission 193581) | Marine sediment archaeal communities from Little Sippewissett salt marsh, Falmouth, MA, United States - SSM-Acet-12 | ecosystem: Environmental > Aquatic > Marine > Wetlands > Sediment ... | reverse complement strand
GTGACACTGAACGCACGGCAGATCTTTGCTCATTTCTCCCTCACTTTCGCTTGCTGGACGCAACATAAGAACGACTACCGGACAGCCGTCCAGTCATCCAGCACCCGGTCAGCCCAGTCTCCGACCAAGAATGCCAGGCCTAGGAAGCACATCCCGAGGAATACTGCGGCCAAGACCGGGCCGCGCCAAAGCCATCGGACATATTTCATTGGCCAACTCCCGTCAAGGCCTGCGCTCGCTGCAGCCAGCAGGGATACTCAGCGTCCCCGGGCTCGTTGCGAGCCAGGCCGGCAAGCACTTCGCGCAGCTCCTTGACTTCCCGCTGCAAGGAGGCAAGTCCGGCCTCTCTACTCCAGTTGTGGCGCTCGATGCTCTCGGCTGCGGAGGCGGCCACGGCCGAGACTTGGACGAGCTCTTCATGGCACTGAAGGAAGTCGCCCTCGAGGATCGCCTTGGCCGCCTCCCCAAACTCCTCGGCCAGGATCGTCAGCCACCAAGACGGATGATGATCCTGCCGGCCCCACTCCTTAACTTGCCGCTCGCGCTCGGCCTGGACGTTTGCAAGTATGCCGTTCATGCTCGCTTCCTTTCGTAGAAAAGGCACTCCCTGGTCTTGGGGAGCCAACCCTTACCCTTGCGCCACTCGAACCGCCAGCCCCGGCGGTAGTACTGGCCGATGGACAGGGCCCACGGCCCCACGTGAATCAGCAACAGGCATCCGTAAGCCTGGACTGACTTCATTCCCCTTCTGAACTTCAGACAGAACGCCGGCTCCTGCGCTTGCGGCATGGATGCCTCCTATTCTTGTTCGCGTAGAATGCTGACCCGGCGGCCGTGGAGCCCACAGCCTCCCGGATCATCCCCATTGCTTCGTTGGCTACCTGGCAAATGCGACTCTCGGTGAGGCCCAGGCTGTCCCCGATCTCCGCCATCGTTTTGTGCTCAAAGAAGTACTGACGGATAATCTCGCGGTGTTTGCCGAACACCTTCCGCATGGCAATGCTGGCCAGCTCGCGGTGCTCGGCGCATTCGCTGGCTGCGGGCCCGGCGGCCTCCAGCAGCTCGCGAACAGTCAGGTCATCCTTGACCGGGCAATCCAAGGGAACCTGCCGGACCTTGGCCTGCGTGCCCGCCTTAATCTCCAGGCGTAGCGCACGCGGGAGCCAGTCCATCCGGCGGAGCCCGTCAATGATCCGACCATGGATGAGATGGTTTGCGTAGGTCGCAAACTTGGTGCCTCTGCGCGGGCGGTATCGACGAGCGGCTTCGGCCAGGCCCACGAATCCCCAGGCGACGAGCTCGTCGCGGTCGATGCAACTGGGGAGGCTCGATGAGTGTGCTATCCGATTTGCGTAGGCCTCGACGAGCCCCAGGTGTTGCTCTATCAGGTGCTGCCGATCAAGAGGGGGTTGTGCGGCCATTCAACCCCCAGGCGGTACGATCTTGGGCTTGTTCATATCGTCGACAGCTACCTTGCGGAACTCCTCGAACCGCTCGACCGCCTCGAAAATCGTCTCGGCCTTGATCGAGAAGCAGATGGGGCGGCTGAACTTGTTCCCGTTCGGGAGAATGCCGGTCACCGGAGCGTAGCCCAAGAACGTCAACTGCTCGACGCCGGGATGCAGGTCCTCTCGTCGCGTGCCTGGCCACTGGACGTATTTGAGCACCTTTACCTTCCGCTTGGGCCCTATCTGATAGTCCTTCGCCTCGAAGATAACCGGGGGTGGCGGGTTCTTGGCAATCATGCCTCTCTCCTTGTGACTGTGAGCTCTACGCGCGGGTACTCGCGATCCAGCTCGAACTGCGGCTCTCCGCGCTTCAGATGACACCAGTCATCGTCGACGAGCAGGCCGGCGTCGACCAGGCCATCGTAGGCCGGCTTGAGCATGGCCATATAGTTGTCCGGATCACGGCGGCGGTCCACCCGGCAGAAGAAGGTGGCCGAGACGCTGGCCAGTGGCCAGGGAGCGCTGTCGATGGCCGCCTCTTGAGCTGCTTCCCGGGCAAGCCTGCGGAGCTTCTTCGCGGCTGCAGCCTTCTTGTAGCGCCCCCGCATGGTTGCCGGCGACCGGTTGGGTGACAGCACCCGGGCCGGCATTGGCAGCACCACGAAGACCGTTTCACTTACCGTCATTGACGTAGCCCCGGAGGCACCGAACCTCTTCGACCCCATCGATGGTGCGCCGGAGGGTGCCCGTCTCGATGGCCGTAGCGGCCAGGCCGACAACTCGGTAATCGTAGACTTTCAGGGCGCGGTCTACGATGTCTTGCAGCGTGGCTACTGCCTGGTGAGCGCCATCGTCTAGCGTTGTCCTTCCAGTCGGGTCTGCGTCCATCCATTCGTTAGCGATCCCGGCCGCCCATTCGACGTAATCCGGAACAGTGGCGAGCTTGTCGCTCAGCCCCTCCTTGACGAGCTCCCATCGGCTGCGAACGCCTTTCATCACCGCTCCTCCGTCAGGCAATCGAGGGCCCTGGAGGCAACTGCGCCGCAACCTCCCAGTTCCACAAGGGGGGTTGTGTCTGGGTATTTCTTGTTGAATTCCTCCTCTGTGATGCCCACGTAATTAGCAATTGTTCGCAGGGCGGCGACGATTCTTCTGTATTGAGTATTACTCAACACCTTGGGTCGATCTTCCTCGTAAGCCTCCAAGGCCCTCATTACCACCTGATCTAGATGGTGCCGCGAGGGCTCGCCCTCTGCTCTCAGCACTTGGTAGGCACGGATCTGTGCCCTCCTTAGACTGCTTTGCGGTAGCGGGAAAATCATGCTTGCTCCTCCGTCGTCATGTTCAGCCCGAACGGCGGGCAGAAGTAGTAGGTGGTCCGGTTCCTGACGAGCTGCACAATGTACTCGCCGTCCAGTAGGTTCTTGATGATGTCATCCCTCATCCGGAGGGAGAGGGGTCGGGTCTGTCGCGTGAGGTCCCGGCGCTTCATGCCCTTCGGGCCGGCGTCACGTACTAGCTTGTGAATCTTCTTGGCCCAGCGCTCGTTCTCGGAGTCGGCAATGCAAAGCGAGGTCGCACGGACGAACTCAGAGGTCACGTACTGCACCAGGGCGCACGCATAGGTCGCGTGCTCGAGGGTGATCCTGGCGCTCAAGGCTGTCATGCAGTCACAGCCGGCCAGGATCAGCCCTACCTGCCGTGCGTGCTCGCCGGCCCGAACCCAGAGCGGATGATAGGGCTCCCCGTTTCTGCGGCAAACCCGGGCCTTCCGGCGGCAGTCGTTCTCGAACTCCTGGAAGGCCCTGTTGGCGGACTTGTCGGTCGGCACGACCGTAGGGTAGACGCCGGTAAACTGCCGGATGTCCCCGGTGCCCTCCGGCGGGTCCGGTTGGAACTGGTCCCAGTATTGCGACCGCTCAATTAGTGGTGCCGGGATGGCCGAGAGCTTGCTGCCCTCGTAGTTGACAGGCGGGTCATCGTCCGTCACGCGAAATACGAGGAACCGCCCAAGCAGCCCGCTCTCGATCTCTGCGGAGGTCACACCGCTATAGAACTTGCCCGGCGTTGTTGTCCCGTAGATACACACGTGTGGCTGTTCAATGTCAGTCCGGTCCTCCTCGGAGTACTCCTTGCCCAGCAAAATCGTCCGGGCGCTGCCGGTCATCTGCATCAGGTAGGGCACGATGCCGCGGCGGTGCCCGCTGGCCCGCTGATCCATCATGCTTGCCAGTAGGTGCCCGATCTCATCCCAGCAGAACAGTACCGACGGGTGCCGCTTCAGCCTTGATCGCACGGCGCTATCGCTTGTGACCTCTTCGCCCCCGAGCAGTCGTTCGATGATTGCGGCCTCGATACAGAGGCGCTTGGTTACCTGCCTCGAGTGCTCCTTGCCGCACCCGCTCTCTCCAACCCCCAAGCAGAAGAGGTTTGTCCGGAGCCCCCACTCGTCTTGAATCTTCCGGCCGAAAAGCGCTCCGCAATAGGCCAGCGCGTTCCCTAGCGCCAGCAGCGGTTGCACCTTGCGGGCAGTCTTGTTGATGTAGGAGACAAGATCCCCCAGCAACCCCGGCGGGTACAAGATTAGCTCCGGCGGTGGCGTGGCCCCCAGGGCCAGCGACTCCGGCTCCGGCGCTGAGACGACCATCGGGGCAGGCGAGGGGGCCTGCGCCGACCGAATCAGCGCGTCGGCCTGATCCCGTGCGTGCCCAATCATGGCTGCATCGGCTTGGTGCATCTCCTGCAGCAGCCATCCGTGAGGCTTCTGCTTCTCCTTGCGGCCTTCTTTGATCTTCCGGAGGAACTCCCTCCTCTCAGCCGGGACGCTCAGGTCCCAAGGCGGAGAGCACCGCGGATTGTACTCCTCCGTGAGGAGTTGGTAGGCCGTGGAGTCATCGAGCTCGAAACCGTGAACCATCGCCGTGCAGGCCCACAGGAGCCGGGCGTGCCCGCCCTGGCCCTGTATTGCGGGCTCGCACTGCTGAAGGTAGGCCCGGGCCCGCTCCTCGACCGCAGAGTCAAGCGGCCGGGAGCTCGGCGAGGGCGGCGGCGGGGGAGGCGGGGCCTCGGCCTTCGGGCGACTGGCCAGCTCCTCAATGGCCCACTCCGGCATTTCCGCCAGCGGCGTCCCTTCGTTGACCCACTTGTAGGTGTTCCCCGTCTCGTGGACGGAGGGCGCGACACAGATGTAGCCCTTGTCGTTGCCGCGGGTGTCGATCCCCCGGCCGATCTTGGACTCGCTGTTGCCGACCCGGGGGTCCGGCTTGAACAGGAGGTGTAGACCGTCGCCCCCGGTTTGCTGCTTGAGGGTCGGTGGGAAGGGCCCGTGTTTGCTGACTAGCTCGTTGTAGGTCTTATCCCCATTGTGCTTGGGGTCGATGTCCACAACGCAGAAGGTTCGCTCCCCACAGGGAATTCCGATGTTGGCCTCAGGCCATCGCTCCCACCACTCCCGTATCTGGCCGAGGTTGGTAGTGGCTTTGTGGAATCCGCCGGCCATGATTGGCTTCTTCCCGTAGGGCTTGAGCGGAAAGACCGGCCAGCCTCGGCTAGCGTATTCTAGAGCTGCTTCAAGATGCGACATGCTTACCCTTCGCTACAGGCGCAAGGTCATGCGCGGTGATTTCTTTGTACTTCCCCTTTTGGACAACAGTAATGCTGCGGGTGATCTCCCTGAGCTGGTTGGCCAGGAACATGTTTTCCATTGCGGCGTCGACTGTGGGGGCTGGACTGCCGAAGCGCTTTATCCACCACCGCCGGGCCTTCTCGCCGGCAAAGCCGGGATGGTCGAGGCATATCCACTCCCTCGCCATCAAGAGGCCGCAACGATACTCAACCCTCAGGCTGTCCGGCATCCCGGACTTGACATGCCGGTGAACCCGGACATCCTCGACTGTGAGGTCCTCGGGCTCCCCGGATAGGATGTTCCGATTGCTGGCCTTGATCGCGTGCAGGCGCCTCTCGCGCTCCTCCGCCTCGGCCGCCTCAATCTCCTGAGGCGGGATTCTCCAGCCACAGTGAGGGCATACCCGAATCTGCCGGCTGAAGACATTGCCGCACTGCCGGCAGTCGAAGAGCGGAACCTCCCCGGCGTCGATACAATCCACGGGCCCGTGTTCGTCGATGCAGTGGGCATAGTCGAGGATGAGGCAGTCTTCCTTGTCGGGGTGAACCCGGAGGCCGCGGCCGACCATCTGAACGTAAAGCCCCTTGGAGAGCGTCGGGCGCAGCAGCACAATGCAATCGACCTGCTTGGCGTTGAACCCCTCGGTGTAGACGTTCACGTTGCAAATCGCGTGGAGCCGACCCTCCTTGAATGCCCGGGCGACGGCATCCCGCTTCTTGCGCGGCGTGCTGGCTGTGATATACGGCGCGTTGATTCCGTAGAGCTGAAGCTCCTTGCTGACCTTCCGGCAATGCTCAACGTCAACACAGAAGAAGATCATGTGTCGGCGGTCGTAAAGCCGGATGTTCTGTACTGAGTCATGCACCGCCTGGCTTACGATTTCATCCCGGTCTACCGCCTTAGACAGGCTGTTGACGATGTAGTCTCCGCCGTTGTTCCTCCGGACCTCGGAGAGATCGGGTTGGTGCTCCCCGCGGCGACTCCACAGTTTGCAGAGGAACCCGTCTCGGATCAGGCTGTGGATGTGAGCTTCGTAGCAGACTTCCTGCAGGATGTGGTCTTTGTGGCAGAGAGGCCCAGTCATCCGGAACGGGGTGGCCGTGAAGCCGATGATGAGCACGCCCGGGTTCTGAAGCCTCTGCATATCAATGAAGGTGCGGTACTTCCCCTCCCCGCTTGGCGGTATCCTGTGGGCTTCGTCGACAATGATAATGTCGAACGACGTGAACTCACCGCCCCGCTTGTAGACGCTATCGATGCTGGCGTAGAGGATGCTGTTCTCGGTGTCTCTCCTCTTGAGCCCGGCCGCGTAGATGCCGATGTCCGCGCCCGGCCAAACCTCAGCCAGCTCGCTACTGTTCTGTGCGACGAGCTCCTTGCGGTGCGCCAAGATCGCGACCCGGAGCGGCGGGTAGTCATCCTTCCAGCGTTGGATTGCCCAAGCCATCAAGACGGACTTCCCGCCGCCCGTTGGGATCACGACGCAGGGGTTGGTTTCCTTGTTGCAGACATGCGCGTGCAGAGCTTCCAGCGCGTCCTCTTGGTAGGGGCGAGGCTGGAGATTCGGTCGGCCAGAGGGAAGAGGGAGGGTAGCCTGAGTCATTAATCTCTCACCACTACACGCGCTTCCCCCCTCACGAAGCATCCATGAACAAATACGACTTGCCCCTTTTTCTTGGTGTATCGGTCTGCGTTGAGCAATCGGAAATGTCCGCTTCGGTAGTGAGGCGTAATGCCCCCGGAAGATTTGACTTCCCGGGAGATCACCACCGTCTTCGCCTTCTGAGTTTTGTCCCATTTTCCCTTACGCAAGTCAGATGGAATCCCGTGCCGAATACAGCCGGGAAAGCAAGAAGCGTACAGTCCAAAGCCGGCCACAAGTTTTGATGCGTAACGAACTTGGTCTATTACCGCTGACGAGGAATCCGTCAGGTATTCGAGCGGCTTACTTAACCCACCGACGGGAAGTATCACGGAACCCCACATGCAGGCACCATGCCCTGATGTTAAAAAGATGCCGGGCCTATTTGGGTTTGACGAGTTGCCCATGAACGTCCCCAGGAAGGATCTCAATCCTTGCCCTATCGGGAAGTGTAAGGCAAAGCGATTAGTGAGGATGTTGCACGCACGGTAAATCTGATTTGCGCCCAGCTCCTTCGGGCAGGACACCAACCAGTCGCAAAAGTCACGACTGGGCATGAAGTAATGAATGCAGTTTCCTAGAAACATATCGGCCTGGAGCATCAAGCCGAAAGCCCTTGCCTGTGCATCCTCATCACGAATGTGCTGCCAAAACCTCTCATTTGTTTTGTTTCTAACCAACGTTTTGCAGAGCGCCGAGACTGAAACCCCTACGGATTTCGCCTCCTCCTTCAGATCCGATAGGCGCATTTTCGTATATGAGCTCACCTAACTACCTCCCCTCTGATCTTTTGCTTGATATGCTTGATCCGCTCCCCGTCTTTCCCGTGCAGCGCAGACTTCGGAATCTTGGTCAGCTCCACGCTGGAGAACTGCCCGTCCTCGAGGTTGCTGCCGTTGCGCCAACTGGAGATTCGGTCGGCCAGAGGGAAGGGAGAGGCGAGCTTGGTTCATGCTAGGTGCCTCAGCGCTGCCTGCAGCTTTCTTATCGCCATGTGTTGAATCTGCCGGACGCGCTCTCTGGTAATCTTGTATTTTGCGCCACACTCCAACAACGAAAGAGTAGGCCCGTTAAGACCGTAGAGAGACTCCATAACGGACCGCTCCCTAGATGTCAACACCCCGCTGCGTAATGCCTGCCGCACACTGTTGAGTTGCTCGATCCTCTCCAGCTTCTCTATGGCGCTTTCCACGTGGACAGTCGGCCACCATTCCTTCCGAAGCGCAGCGATAGCCCGCTCCATCCTAATTCGACTCCCGTAAAGCTCAACGCTGCCTTGGTGCATGGCACGCCGCACATCGCTCATCCAACTACCTCCCCTCTGATCTTTTGCTTGATATGCTTGATCCGCTCCCCGTCTTTCCCGTGCAGCGCAGACTTCGGAATCTTGGTCAGCTCCACACTGGAGAACTGCCCGTCCTCGAGGTTGCTGCCGTTACGCCAAGTCGAATTGTCGGCCTCGTTCATGTACTCAATGAACATGCTCTCGTCGGGGTTCTTGCCGGCGTCGACGCACTCCGCAAAGGTGATAATCCCGGGAGCCCAAAGATGCTGCTGGCAGGCCCGGGACTGGTCGATGGCGCTCAGTCGCTTCTGGTTGAGCTCACACCACCAAGCGCCCTCGGCTATGGGCTCGGAGTGAGCGCAAGACCGGCAGGAGACAACGCACGGCGCGGCCACGCCGGCCGGGTTCCCATGACAAAGTGAGATCATCGCACAGTACTTACAGACGGGAGCATCGGGGCCCTCGCCCGCCCTCAGGGGAGGCTGGCCAGCCTTGACAATCCGGTCGGCCCGCTCCAAGAGGCTATCGGCGAACTCCCGGTCGAGCTTGACGCGCTCGGCGTAGAGGTCCTCGGTGTTCTTGTTGATGGCGAGATAGAGCGCTCGCTCCATCCCGCTCTTTCTCATGTAGACCTGCATCTGAGCGTAGTGCTTCGGCTTCGACTGCTGGACGCCTCGGCGCTTGAGGTCACCGAATGACTTAGCGTTGTGAGTCTTGAACTCCACAACATGCCAAGTCTTCGGAGCCTCGAGAACACCCAAGGCACAACCGTCCATGTGCCCGCCGCCGTGACCGTCGGCAAAGCTGATCGCGAATTGCTCGCCTGTCTCAGGGTCTACTGGATGGACTTCACAGCCGATATCCCGGAGGTCATTGACCATCCGGAGCTCTTCCTTGTCGCCGTGATCGAAGAGCCGGTAGATGCGGCCGGGGAACTCCTCTCGTCCGCACCACCGGAACTGATACCACAGGAAGCGGCTGCACTCATGACCAATGCTGCTGGCACCCAGGTAGGTCCTGGGTGCCTCAGCATCTCCGCGCTTCTTCCAAGCGTCGTAGATTGCTTGGACTGTCTTGGATTGCTGGGGGAGGAACTGCTCGAGGTTACCCACAGCGCACCTACGATACTCTCAGGTAGGTGCCCCTCTCGAGGAGCCGGCATCCGTCGACCTTCTCGCCAGCTTCCAGCTTGGCCCGGATAGCATCGGTGTTGACCTTGTAGCTGGCCGGGACCTCTGTGCGGAACTCCTCGGGTAAATCCTGCGGCTGGACGTTGCACTCGACGGGCGTCTTGCCCCCGGCTTTGGATACCGTAACCTTGAAGCGGAGGGTGTCGACTGTCTTGACCTTCCGGAACTCGAGGATGGTCTTCAGGTGCTCCTTCAGCTTCTTGGCCTTGTTCTCGTCGGCGGTCGCTTTCTTCTTCAGGCGGTCGCCTTCCTTCTTGCGGGCGTCCGACCGCGCGAGCAGGGTCTGAATGTAGGCCGCGTAGTTGTCGACCTTGGTTTCGAGGTTCTCCTGGACCTCTTCGGCCCACGCCGCCAGGGCGGCCTGAGCCTCCGGGCTCTCGATGTCCGCTACGTCCAGCAGGTCATCGAGGGCCTGCATGTCCTGACTGATCTCAAACAGGGTCTGTTTCGCCACAGCTTCGTCTCCTCATTGTTCGCTGCCAAGAGAGAGTGGGGCGGCAACTCGCCGGGAAGAAGGCCGTTCCGACCGGTCTGCTGCCGCCCCACGGGAGGGGCGTCTACTTCCGCTTCCAGGGCGGAAGGCTTGCGGGAGCTGCCTGAGTCGCAGCCGGAGCATTGGCAGTCGGGGCGGCCGGGGCCGCGGCAGGCTGGCCAGTGTTGGCTGCGTTCTCGGGAGCCTTGTAGCCTTTGACTTCGTTCTGAACGCCGAACCCGTCACTGTTCTTTACTGCGACCTTGATCTGCACCACCTTGTTGAGGATGTCGGAGCTATCCGTGATGGTGGGAACCAGAGTTGCCCTCCCAAGCGCAGACAGTTCCCCCCAACCGATGTCTACGGCCTTCTTCGTCGGGTGATCCAGTGTGATGTTAGCGAAGACCTTGCGCCCCCGGGACTGCTGGGGCTCGAGTACGCTGAGCTTCAGTGCGAGGAACACTTTCCTGGCTGCTTCAGTGCTGTCTTTGGCGAACTTGACCTCCGCCTCTTCGATGAGGGCCGTGTACCAACCGGCCGGGAGTGCCTCGAAATCCTGCGCGGGATTAACCTCGCTGCAGTTGAACTCATGGCCACCGAAAACGTCCTGAATGTCTCCCATCGTTCTTCCTTTCCTTTTCTGCCGCCGAGACTACTTCTTCGTGCCCTGAGCCTTCTTCGGCTGTGATGCCTGAGCCAGTGCGTTACTGAGGGCGTCCCAAGAGAGCGGGAGCTCGTAAGGGAGCTTGCCCCACTCGCCGCGGCCACCGCCGGGGTGCGCCGGACGTTCCTGGGTGTACATGAAGGGCTGGCCGTTGCCGGTATCCACGGCCCGGTTCTGCTTCTTGTTGAAGCCGGCGTCATCCTTCCGCACGATGGTCTTGTGCTGGATGAAGAGAACGCCATCGGCCCAGCGGGTGAGGAGCGCCGTGGCGTGCCTGTGGAGCTCTGCGCTGTAGCGGTCGTAGGGCTCGCACGCGGGGTCGTTGAACTTCTCCACCTTCACGTGCCCGATCAGGATGATCTGCATCCCGATGTCGTTCCTCAGGGCGTCCAGCCCCTCGAGCAGCTCCCGCCACTGCTTGAGGCATTCGTGGAAGCCCTTGCCGTAGCCGCCGCCGACCTTCTCGATGGAGTCGACGCCGCCGTTGATCCGGCAGGTTTCGTCCCAGATGATCGGCTCTAGCGCCGACGCCGAGTCGACCACGAACGTCTTGTACTTGTGGTCGCCGGAGTAGAGCGTGCCGATGGCCTCGATGACATCCGGGAACTTCTTCGCGACGGGGAACGCCGGAACGTCCAGCGCGTCAATCCCCTCTTCGCCGTTCACCGGCAGGAAAATCGGGGAGTCTGACTCCCCTGCGAAAGTCGACTTACCGACTTTCGCCCTGCCGAGGACCAACATCCTCCGTGGTCGGTCCTGCTTCGCGCTCTTGATGCTGCCAAGGTCAAAAGACATAGACCCTCCCTCTTACTGCGAGTCCCCGTTGAAGAGACTCTGTGCTACCTGGCGATTCCAGTATCTCCGGCCCCCGATCCAGCGATCGGGTATCTGCCGGAGGTCAACCGAATTTGTCTTCCGCTCGCGTGCCGGCCCGTCCTTCAGGATGCGGTACACGGTCGGCACGGAGATGCGGAATAGCTCCGCCAGCTCTCGAACGTCGAGCCAGTCCTTCTCCGCTGTCTCAGTTTCCATGTCTCTCCTTTCTATGCGTGAGGCTATTGAGCCTTTCTGAGAGTAGTATATCAGACGCTCTCAGGAGCGCAAGGGCAAAATTCTGGGAAATCCGGGCTAGAGTCCGAGGGCTCGCTCAGCTTTCCGGACCCGCTTGCCGTAGGGGGTCAGCTTGAAACCCCTATACATCCTCGTTGTCTTGAACCCGGAGCCCTTTGCAGCAGCCCTCATTAAGGCCCTGACGGCGTGCTTGTCGAGGTCGAATTCCGGGTTCTTCTTGAGTCTGCCCTTGATTTCGGCCAGGCGCTGCAGGTAGAGCTCCTCAGGTTCACCCTTGCGCTGGGCCACAGACAGCCTCAGGAGGTCTTTACCTGCCGCCTGCTGGTCTGCCTTGCGTCGGGCATCGATCTCTCCCTGAGAGAGCCTGAGTGCGTAGTATGCCTGCATTACGTCATCGTCGGCCGATGTCGTGCGGACTCGCTTATCCAGTAGCAGATCAAACAACTGCATCCGCTCTTCGGCATTGGCTAGGTGGAACACTCTGACAGCGTCCTCAAGGCTCAAGCGCTTGAACGAAGACTGCAGCTGGGTGAGCTTTGACTCTCGCTGGATGTCCTTAATCTGGTCGGAAGTGAAACCACTGAGGTCAACCTTCTGGCCGGAGCGCAATCCACGTATCGCCTGAGTCCGACGCCGGTAATATTCAGCCTTCTCCTTCGAACGGGAGCCCCGGGAGCGCTTGCTGGCCGCAATTTCACTGAGCAGCTTACGGGCGGGTGTTTCGGTGATGTATTTCGGAGCCGACGTAATCCCGGAAACACCTTGCAGGAATGCCTGAGTCCTGGATTCGCCAGCCTCTCGGAATCGGAAGTAGTTCCGCACGCTGAAGGGGATAAACGACTCCCCTATATGGCTGGCCATGTCAATGAGCTGTTGGGGTAAGGGATCCTTCACGTCTCGGATTTCGGTCCCGTAGTAATCCTCATTCGAAATGAGGTCTGCAATGGTGCCCCACAAGGGATGCAATTTGTGCTTAAGCGTGGTCCACGGTCGAGTGTACCAAGAAAAAATGTCTCGAGAGTAGGTCGGCAGCCCCAGCCGCTCCGCTGTCCCATCAGGGTTGACATTCCCGGTCTTGGGGAAGTAGTAATCTTTCAGCCGCTCCGACAGGGTATCCTCTTCGTCATCATCGTCCCAGGGCCACAGGCCGGTCAGCAGGTAGGTTATTAGGGCCCCCTGGAGCGCGTAACTTATACCTGCGCCAACAGCGTACCCCATCCGACGGGTAATGATATCATCACCCCGAAGAATACGAGCCGGGGTCGAGGGTAGATCAACGAACAAAGCTCCGCCAAATTCACGAAGCGAGCCAAGGTTCCATCCAGCCGAACGCAAAACTAGCATGGATGCTTCCTTCAACATCCGATGCCAGTTCAGATTGTCGTAGGTCATCTGCCCCATGCGGTTATCCACCGAGGACCAGGCAGACATGAGCTCGCCTTGACGCCGGGCATCCGACCATCCCTTCCGCTCGGCCTCCGCATAGATGTCCTTGGCCAACAACTGGAAGCAGCCCAGCTTGAGTGCCGGCACCTGATACTGCATGATCGGCCAGGCAGCCAGCTCTATAGCACCGAAGATCGTCTGGAACGGCAGCTTAACCGCCGCTGTTGCCTTGTTGCCAGCGCCCTCGACGGTGAGCTCCCGCATGGTCGTTGTCAAACCCTGCAGCATCTGATTGTGGTACATGGGGTCCATCTTGGCCCGGCCGCCGGCCTGGACTAGCGCCTCCACCATCTCCCGCATCTGAGGGTCTGCAATCTCGTTCAGCGGAGTCTGCACGGCCTTGAGGAGCTTGCGGCCGGCCATGAGGGCCGTTCCGGGGGCGAGGGGAGACTGCACTATGTTCTTCAGACCCTTGCTAAGCTGCAGTCGGAATAGCTGCTGGAACCCCAGGCCCATCTGGGTATTGATAGCATCTGTCGAGACGTTGATCGCATGGAACCCGCTCAGCGCCAGACTTGCTTGGTTCATCGCAGCGCCGACAAACCTGAGCCATTCGTAGGTAGAGCCCACCGCTGCAATCTTGTACCCGCGGAATCCTGGAGACAGGTAGTTCTCCAGTATTGTCCCAACCTCAGCCGGAACGTACCACCGGCCAAGGTTGAGCACTCCGGGCAACTTATGAGTAGTGGATGCCGTCCCCAGAACAACAGATCGATTGAGATGCAACAGGGGCTTGAGCCGTTCGTGAGCACTGAGGAACTCTTTCCACGCCTTCGTGATCTCAGGCGCCACGCGCTCCATTTTCTCGGGAGCCGCCAGCCAAGCCTCGAGAATGACAGCCTCCTTCTCCGCCTGCTTCATAAGATAGCGCAGGCGAGCCTTGCTAATTTGCCCGTCGTGCCCCTCAGCGCGCAGTCTGGCCAGTGCGCGGAATTCACGGTCGATGTTGCCTCGCTTCTTCTGGGCGTCCGACTTGCTGCGCTGCCCCTTGTACTTGCCTTTCTCGATGACCTTGCCCTGTGTATGCTCCCCGGTCCTCATGTACTCATAGAGGCCAAAGATGTCCCCAATCTGGTGCCCCAACTCGTGCCCCAGCACGCTCAACGGCCCCGCAAACTTGGTCTTGATCCGGGGTTGGCCGGTCATCGACAGGCCCCAGAGATTCGGCCGGCCAAGGGTCGCCATGCGCTCGTGGGTAATCCCCAGCGAGGCCAAGACCCCTTTGAGTTGATCGGCAAGCAGTTGGTCGTAGGCTTCCTGCACCGATATCTCTGGCGAAGCTACCACCTGAGTCGAGGGATCATCAACAGCCACCCACCCTGCCGGGGCGTAGGATTTGGTCAGGGACGCAGCCACGAACCGAGCCAGCCCCCGCGCTTTGAGCTGCTGCACGATTTGATGGTCGGCCAGGTGCCGGTGCACCTGATGCAGGTGCATGGCGACGATCAGCAGCGGGTTCCAGTGGGCCAGCTCAAGGTCCGGGTTGGACTCCATTGCCTCCTTGACGGTGAGGTATTTCCGCTGCTTCAAGAAGCCGGACGGTTTCAGGTGACGCTTTGACAGCGCGGCGACGATGGGGTCGCGAGCCTTGCGGGCATCCTTGAATAGGTGCGGGAAGTAGTTCTCGTAAAACTCCTGCAGTTTCCCGATGGCTTGCAGTTGCGTCCGTCCTTCGTCCAGCAGATTCCTCAGCGTATCCGCCAGGACCTGCAACTCGGGAATGTCGAGCGACTGGCCGGTTTCTATGGCATGAACGAAGTCGGCTACCTCGGCATTGGTCATCTTGCGGAATTTGATGCTGCTGGCCTTCTCTGCGTCATGCAGGAGCTTGGCAACGACAAGGTCCTTCCGGTGCATCTCCGCAACGGACGCAGCCTTGATCTTAGCTACCTGCAGTGCGGGGGCGTCCTCCTGGCCGGGGAGCGCGACTCCGCGATGGGCCGGAGACAACAAATGCAGTATGCCATCCACCAAGGTATTCGTCTTCATGGCTCGCTTGAATCGAGCTCCGAGCGTCTCTTCAGCTTCGCCTGGTGCGGCAGGTTCCGACACGGGCGGAGTTTTTCGCCCCCTCGACTTGGTCTTGGGGCGGTCGTCCTGGATCGCGTCGGGATTCCGGGGAAGGACATTCAGAGACGAAGTGACAGCCGCTGCCATCGCGTTGCCGCTGGCGCCCCCGCCGGGTTCCTTCTGATCCTGCTTCTGATCGAACAGGTCGCCCTGCCCCCCGGACGCCTGCTCCTGCAGCTCCTTGACGAGCTCCGGGTCAGTCCAGTAGTGCTCCAGCTTATCGATCTCGTTGTCGAGCGCTTCCTCGAGGGCGTTGAGGTCTTGGTCTGACTTGACCTTGATGCCGTACTCGGAGGCGACCTTCGACTGGTCAATGCGCGTGGCTCCGCGGATGGTCGCCCGGCGGCTACGCAGCTCGGCGATCTTCTTCGCCGCCTGCTTGGCCACCTTGCGCTGCAGCTCCTGCTGGTACTGGAAGTCAGTGTCGCCCGCGAAGAGCCCAGCCTGAACCTCTACCGGCTGGGCGCTGATGTACTTACCTGCCTCAATGAATCGGCGGATGTCCGAAGCGGTAGCTTCGGGCATATCCTTCACGTATTCGAGGGCTGATCTTTGGTCGGCTTCGTTTCCGGGGACTGCTGACGCAATGGCGGCAGCTTGGCTGTCTCCAAGGCTGCCGCGTCTCCATAGGTCGTAGACTTGATCGGCGGCATGGCGCCCGATTTTGTACCCGTGAGTCTGCTTCGGGTTGCCGCCGTACTCTTTCTCCGTGACTTCGAGGTCTTGCTCATCGGTTAGCCTCCACATTTCGGCCGCATCGGCAGTAGTGCCGCGGCCGGACTTGATGTTCTCGATGGCACCACGCAACCGGGCGTCCCCAGGAGTAACCCCGTCCGCCTCCCGAACTACAACCGCCCGGATGTCCTTCACGCCTTCGCGCTTGGCCAGCTCGATCCGATGATGGCCGTTGACAACGTAGGTGTCGCCGTTCTTCGCCTGCCACAGAAGCACGATGCCCGACACGCGATCATCCCAAGGCCCCTCCAGTCGATCACGAACACCCTCTTCGTCGGTGTCGATCTTGTACTGGAAACGCTTCGAGTCGATCTTGATTTCAGACACCGGGGCGCGAACGACTTCGGCATCAGTGTGGAAGAATTCGTCGGAAGGTGCGGGCTGCCGAGGAGTCCTTACGACTTCTTGACTGCCAGCTTCTTCTCCTGCCGGGCCATGATCTTCTCCCGCAGGCTCTTTGGCCTTCTCGACGGGGATGCCCGCGGCCCACTTCGCGGTCGACTCGGGCGCTTCCGGCTTCTCAGCTGGAGCCCTCCCTTGCTGAGCCTCCAGCTCCGCGTACCGGTCCTGCAGCTTGGCCAGGCGAGCCATGAAGGTCTTGTTCCCGCTGAACTGCGGCTTCTCTTCGAGCACTTCCTGGGCCCGCTGAATCTGCTCCCGGAGCGAGTTGAGCTCCGCCTCCGGCTTCAGGCCCTTGCTCTTTACCGGCTCAGGTGCGGGCGCCGGCTTCTCGACCGGCTTTGCGGCCGGAGTCTTCAGCAGGGCCCGGATCAGCGCCTTCTTGTTCATGCTCCCCGGGTTGGCAATCCCCCGGCTCTTGGCCAGCCCGGCCAGGAACGTCCGACTCTTGGAGTTGAGCTGCTTGCGGGTGTACCCTTGCGGAGCTGGCTCCGGACCCGACTCCTTGGCTTTCCTCCGCTCGTCTCGGGTCTTCTGCCCCGCCTCTTGCATGACGAACATGGCGGGATCAATCGGCTGCGCGAGCTGAGAGAGGTCAAGACCGGAGAACCGCTCACGGGCCTTCTGGTGCATCCCTACAAGGGCGCTGTTGAGCTCCTGCGCCTTGTCGAGGTCGCCCTCGCTGAACGCGCGGTGCAGATCGGCCTCGAGGTCCAGCGAGTCGCCAATCAGCGTCTCGAACTCGTCCCGGATCGCCTGGCGCTTCTCTTCTGTCTGGGCCTCGGCCTCTTCGCGCCCCTCCCTCTCTGCGCGAACCCGGGCGGTAGCTCCCTCGATGCGTTGCTGGGCCCCCTCCATCTGCTGGCGGAGCATCTCCTCCGGAGTCAGGTCTACCGCCAGAGCCTCGGGCTCCACGCCCGACTGGCCAGTGGCGGGGGCCGGCTCAACCGCGGCCCTCAGGAACCCGGTAACCTGATCGAGGAAGGCAGCCCGCTCCTCGCCGGACATCTTGGGCAGGCCGGCGGCCTCAAACGCCTTCCGAGAGCTGGACTCGCCATCTACGAGGTCAGCCGCCTTCTCCCAGTTGTGGAGGGCCCACGCACCGGCCCCGCCGTCGCTCAGCAGTGCCTTGCGATACCGCCGGGTGCGAACTGACTGCCTGACCTGGCCGGCGCCGGCGAACCCGCCGCCCATGACACCGAACGACATGAGCTCAGCCATGAACTGCTTGCCGGTCGGGATCAACGCCTCGCCAAGCGTCTTGTCCTCAACCCTGAGGACCGACCGCAAGACATCCCCGAGGCGCTCCTCGCCCATCTCCTCGACGATGCCGTGCCAGCCGACCTTCTTGAGCCGCTGGCCCCATCCGGAGGGCTTGTTGCCGGGCACCTTACTCCATGCCTTGCGGATTGCGTTGTTGAGCGCGGCGAACTTCGGCGACTTGGCGGCAAGCCGCCGGACAGCCCTACCGCCCAACTTGCCCAGGATCTCGCCAGACTCTTCAGAGAGGTACTCGATGAAGGTGTCGCCCACAGCCTTGTACAGCGCCGAAACATGCGTCTCTTTCGACTCCTCGATCCGGACCTTGTACGCACTGTCAAAGACGGCCTGTGGGTTCTTGCGCTCAATGTAGCCCTTGACTACCCGCGGAACGCCGACGGTCGCCAGCCTAGCCCCCCCACTGGCCAGCAGCCCCGCTCCGGTCTGTCCTGCCGTCCGAAGTAGGCCATTGCCGACCACCTTCCGCACCGCCTTCTTGGCTCCGACCCGGGCCGCCCCGGCGATCCCGCCGCTGGCCCACATCTCGACAAGAAATGACGGAATTTCCGAAAGGACCTCGGCGCCCAAGCCGGCCCAGGACTGGCCGCGGGCCGATTCGTACTGATGCAGCAGCCAGGTGTTCCGTAGGGTGTCCAGGTCTTCATCGAACGCCCTGTCCTTGAAGACATCCTTGCCGGCAGCCTGAGCCTTGCTGACGCGATCCGCGGCGGCCCGGACTAGCAGCAACCGGCCGATGTCCGCACCCAGCCCAATCCCGGGGAGCTTCTCCTCCGGGTTCATCCGCCCGATGGATTCAAGGAACCCCATCTCCCCCATGCGGCCCCACTCGCCACGAGGGGGGACGGTATAGTACCTGCTCCCAAGCACAGAAGGCTGCGGCACCTCAACTGCCAAGTGCTCTGGAACTGGCATCACGGGATTTTCGCTGAGCACGAAATCAGCAGCACCCCAGTCCATCGTGCGCTGGAGCTCTTCCGGCGACTCCACCTTTCGAGGGCTCGGCGCCGGGGGCGGCGGCAAAACCGCGGGCTCAGAGAGCTTCTTCATAAGCTCTTCTGGGGATGTCACAATGACTTGCTCAGGCATGACTGCTCCCTGCTAGTTTCCGAACTTATTTCGCTTCCCAGACTTCCACACCGCATAAGCGGCGTGCATTCGCTTCTGCGCGTCAGGAGAGAGACGATTCCAGGCGTCGACAGCCTCCTTGCTCTTTACCCCCCGAGTGTGCATCAGCTCCCGGCCCAGCAGCAATACGTCCTTGCGTGCCTGGCTAAAGGCGTTGGTTTCGGCCTTCTTCCCGCCTGAAGGATACCCGACTCCCACCACATCCCACCACCATTTACTTGCCGCAGAAGGACCACCCTGCTCTGGCGGCCCCTGATAGAGCTGCAACGCAGCGAGCTTTTCCTTGTACTCAGGACTCTCCATATCGCCGCTGAAGTTCTCGACCTCGGCATCCAGCGCGCGTGTCTGATCCGCGGTCAGCATTGCCGGTTTACCAGCGACAAACTGACTCAGCGCCCGCGCCTGATCTGCACCCAGTATCGGCAATGGCTGCCTCGCTGCCGATGCCTGCTCCCCGGGGGCTACCGGGCCCTGCTCGTCAGTGGCAAACTGCCCCAGCACCGACGCACCGGCCGCCGGAGCCTGATGCCCCAAAGCTATCGATGGATCGAGGTTCATGCCGCCCCCCTGCCCTCCCATCATCTCGATTCCCAACGCATAAAGCCGCCTGAGCTTCGCCTCGTCAACGACACCAGTCTCCGAGTTCGTCGCACCCGCGACAGCCTTATCCCACACTCTCCCCTTGTCTTGGAAAGTCATTTGATTGGGGTCGGAACCCAGCTTCTTAATTCCACCGCCAACCTCCCGCATGACCTCAGTACCGTTCTTCGTGGTCCAGATATCTCCAATGCCTTGCCCCTTCGGGTACTTGCTGGGCTCCTTCCTCGCCGGCAGTAAATCCTCTGCTCCAGCTATACGAGCTTCCGCTCGCCTGATAGCCTCCTGCCTTTCGCTAGTGCCGCCCTGACGCACTTCATCAGACAATTCATCGGTTGTTTTTGCCCAATAAAGAGCATTGCGCCACTTCTCCTGATCCAAACGTTGCTGGGCCGTCAGCCTGAACTCGTAGTCCTCTTGGCGGAGGTCCTGCCCCAGTTCCATGAGCTCCTGGCGTCGGCCGAACTGCTCCCCGGCCATCTCGCGCTGGAACTGCTGGCCGCCGGCTGTCATCTCGCGCCGGAACTCCTGCTCGTCCTCCCGGGCGTTTCGGCGCTCGGCCGCCTGGGCGCCGGCGAGCTGCGCTTGCCGGCGAGCGGCATTCTGGCCGGCACCATACTTGGCCGCCAGGACGACACTCGGGTTTGCTCCGTGTCTTACATCAATGCCCATGATTGCCTCCAGGCGCCTCTATGCGTAATTCTTGTACCAAATCTCGCCCTCGTCGTTGGCCATCCACATCGTTTCCCCCGACAAGACGATACAGTTGATCGTCGCGGTGTCCATCACCAAGTCTTCGTACCAGTCTACCCCGTCGTAGAAGAGGATGCAGGACTTACTGTCGGCCGTGCGAAGAGCCAGGACGTACAGCCCGTTTACCGTCCCCTCACTGTGCTGGAGATTGTAGCCGGCGGGCTCGCCGCCCAAGGCGTGCCACGAATCGCCCTTGGAGGCGATGTAACGAATGTCGTTGGAATTCCAGCCCTGCCAGAGCTTCTCGTCGAAGTACCCCAGGCGGTAGTTGTTGGGATTCCCCGCCCGGGCCGTGAAGGTCAAGTAGCTGGCGCCAACAGTCCAGTATCCGATGGTGCTGCAGATAACGCCATCGAAGAAGAATCGCGTAGCAACGTAAGGATAGTTCCTCCAGTCTTTGCGCTTGCGGTTCGTCCACGATCCGGCGGAGCCGGTGGTCTGGTGCTCCGAAACATACATGTTCGAGCTTGCATCGCCCATCCAGTCCATGTAAGACCCGGCGTGCAACAGGTTGTAGTTGTTGTCCCAGTAGTAGAACTCCTGATTCAACGCCGATCCGTTCCACTTGTGAACTGCGCCAGCCCCAGCCATATACAGGTCATCCCCGAACAACTGGAAGATGGGGAAAACCCCGCTGAGGCCGATGCCGTGAGTTACAGTGGAAACCAAATCCCAGCCACCATCCCGGTCAATCAGGTCGGCCGCCCCGCTGGAGCCGATGTTGTAGGCGTACATAATCCCGCCATACGCCATGAAGTCCTCAATCCGGGTGTAGGGCGTAGTCTCGTCCAGGGTCCACACAGAGGCGGCGGCCATCTGCGGCGGATGAGGCACGCGGATTACTCGGCAGCCCATTGGTCCACCACAAACGTACAGCTAACAGTCAGGTCAGAAGCATCCGCACCGCCCCCGGCGACTGTGCAGGCAATCTCAATGAGGCTACGCCAGCTCGCGTTGTAGTAATTCGGGTAGATGCCCACAAGGGAGCTGTCCGTCCAAGAATCCTGAATGGCTGCCACGCCGGCCCCTGCCGAATCAGAACAGACATTGTTCCCGTCGATGGAGACGTTCACGTAGGGGTCCGAAACCGTATCGTCAAGGGACACCGTTGCGGAGATGGCAACCAGATACGCCCCCGGCAGGTTCCACGAGAAGTACGTGTACATGTAGTCGGCCAGGAGCGCGTCATCCTCACCGTCGATAAGACACTCCCCGGATACAAAGAAATCAAGCTGGGTAACCCTCTCGGGAGGGCCGACCTCGAGGCTCACAAGCTCGCCGATGATGGGAGCCCCGCGAACATCGACGTAGGAATCCTCGACTACGGCGTCGATGATGCCGTAGTACATGGTGCTACCAATCAGGTAGCGGAGCGGGAATCCCTCGAAGAGGCCGGTGGTATCGGAGATCGAGAGGCGCGATGTCGAAGACACCGTGACCAGATCGACGTTGACCTCTATCCAGCTCCCCTGGCCGGAGAGCTCGTCATCTGCCTCCGGAGCCAGAGCCAGGAACTTCCCGGTTGCCGGATCATAGGGCACCGTGGGCATACCGAAAGGACGAACTTTCTTTGGCTTGCCCCAGGACTTCGGAGGCTGGAATCCCCCCTTGGTCCCACTGGTAACGTCAATGCCCACAAATCGACTCCATTATGACGGCGTGTACGTCGCCGCCTCCCCAGCCCCCAGGCTCGCCGTGAGCTGGCCAATGGCCGACAGGTCCGGGTATCCGTCTGTCCGACGCTCCATGAAGTTGAGCATGGCCGAGAGAACCTGATTCCGCAGTCCGACCCGCTGAAGGTCGAGATTGTGAATCTGCTGGCGGAGGCGATCCCGCGCGGCGAGAATTTTCGCAAGCAAGTCAGCTTTGAGGGTGTAGGCCCGGTCCTTGACGGCGAGCTGGCGCTCGAGGAGCTTGTCCTCGAGGTCCGTGTTGGCTACGGCCCGCTCCCGCTCGATGCCGGCCGAGATTGAATCCCAGACCGTAGTGTTGTAGACGCCTCGGTCGATAGCGCTGGCCCGCGCTGCCGCCAGTTGGTTGTCAAACTGTGTCTCGATCCGGGTTCGCTCGCTGTCCCCGAAATCGTCGAAGATGCCGTCGATGTCATCATTGAAGTCCTCGTTGTCCTCCCGGAGCTCAGTGATGATCGACTCGACCAGGGTATCGTAGGAAGTGTCATCGGTTTCGAGGCTGTTGAGGCTGTCCTCGGTCTTGTCCAGCATGACACTGTAAAGCGCCACGATCTCGTCGTAGCGTTGATCGTTGAGCGAGCGGCCTTCATTGTAGGCGCTGGTGAATGAGGACACCAAGTCAGCCAGGGCCCGCTCCGGGCGCAGCACCCGGCGCTTGAGGCCCCACTCGTAAGCCGTGCCGCCCGAGGACACTACCCGGTAGATACGCCATCCCTGAGCGAGCAGCCACGGAATCTGCGAGCCGTCGGAGATGTTCAGGTACTGCCACTCGTACCAGTCAGAAGTATTGGCCACGGCCTCTATGGCCGGATCGGTGTCGGTGATGTACGCAGCAGGATTGATCTTATCCATTATACACCCCAGAGCTCGATCAGGAAGATGCCGGCCGTGTAGTCGGCATCCGTTCCCTGAGCCCCCGTAACGAGATATAGATAATCCTCGTCGGGCGGGAACGCCGTCAGGAAGTCCACTTCCTCCGCAGCCCAGTTGCCGTGATCGCAGAGCTGCGCCTCACCAGTAGCTGCGGAAATCGCAGTGTCCTGTGCAAGCGTACCCTCATTTGCAGTCCAGAGATCCACATCCACAGTACCGCCAGCCGGAGTCTCGAAACAGGTAATCCGTCCCGCTATAATGCTGCCGTTAACAGCCGCGGTAATTTGCCCGAGATAGCAATTGGCCGTGTCTTCATCCTTGCCGATAACGTCGGCTGCAGTGTCACCATCATTCAAGCCCGTCAGATCAACAAGAATCTCAGTCTTGATGATCCCGCCCATGATACGAACGGTATGCTCGCAAATTGTCTCGTCCCCAGTCGAGATGCCAGTCCCCGGGGTCATGTCCCGCGAGAGCAGGCCGTTGACCACCGTGGCCAGGTTGGTGATTGTGAGCTTCTTGAGATCGTTACTGTCTTCCGTATCCGCAATCAAGAGGATGTCAGCAACAACAGGAGTAGCTTTCTCGCTAATAGCCTGGAGTTTCGTAACGATGTAGGTCCAGACCCGAGAAAGGGCGCTCTTTCGCTGGGTAGTGCCGGCGGCCCCGTCATCGACAACGATGGTGTCGTCGTCCGCAAGGGCTTCACCTATGTCAGCCTGATCGTAGACGAGCGTGCTCATGGACTCACGAACAGCCTGCTCGCTGGGGACGCTACTGTCATCCCCCTCCGCACCGACCGCGGTTACCAACGTCAAGCCGTTCTTCAGGCCGCCAGTGGCATTCGTCCACTGGGGGATTCCGTTGGCGGTTGTCTCTGAGGGCACAGTGTAGAGAGCGCCGATGTAGGTAGCAATCTCCGCAAGCGTGACCTTCTTCTCCGTGCCACCCTGGATGCAGTAGAACACATCATCCGTAAGCGAAGTAGTAACCGCACCCAAGGCTGCCACGTAGGTCTTGAGTGCAGCATAGATCGCATTACTGACATCGGTAAGGGTGACGTACTTCCCGGTTGTGCCCTGGGTCACAAGCATCTTGTCTGTGCCGGTCAGGGCCCCGCTGCCATCTGAGAGATCGGAGATATCGAGGATCGCAGCCTCGATGGTTGCCCGAACGTACTCAGCCAGGAGGGCCAGCGTTACCGTCTTTTCTGTGGTCCCGCCGTCTTTCAACGCGAGGATGTCGGCACTATCAGGAGACGCCTCGGCATCCTTGCCCCAAATCGTATCAATGGCGTGCTGGGCGACGAGATCAATGTCCGCGGGCTTGAGAACTCCGCCCTGGAGGACAAAGATGCCATCCGAGCCACTGACCGACTCAGCCGCAGAGATGGCCTCGATTGCATCGACGATGTAATCCTTGATGTTGTCGACCGTCACGCTCTTGGGCGACCCGGCATCGGAAACGGGCAGGAGCTCGCTCCCGCCAACCGAACCGTCCGGGGTCATCTCACTGATCTTCACGTTTGCCATTACCGAAGCCTCCCGAGTTTCTTCATCCACATGGTCACAGCTTCGTAGGCCCAAGGCTCAGTAGCCGACAGCCACAGAACGGCCCAAGCTCCGCGCGACCGCGGGTAAACCACCTTGTTCTGGCCGGCCAGCCATGTTCCGGACGCAAGGGCATCCGAGCTCTCTGTCCCGGCCAGCATGTCCTCAGCCAGGTCAACTACCGTCTCCGCGGAGTTGGCCATGACCAGTTTCCACGTTACGTCCCCGCTGCCTGCCGCGAATGCAGCCACCATCTCAGCCACCATGCCGTCAGCCCCCTCCATGCGCGGCACATGGAACGGGCCCAGGAGGAGATTACTCTCGAGGTCCTCCCCGTCATCGTCCTCGGCGCTGTTGGCGAAGTAGCGCAAGTACCCGTCCTGGCACCCGAGCATGATGCCGGAGTCTCCGGACGTAGCCAGCCTGCCAGTGCAGACCGGCTGATGCGTGGTCGTGCCGAAGGAAACCTCCCAGAAGGCCTTGTTCACGAGGTCCAGCCACCAGTGCGTCCCGTCCCCGGTCGAGGGGGTCAGGAACAGGTGGACGCCTCGGGCCTTGTGGTCATAAATGAGCTGCACATCGACCGCCGTGGGATCAGTGTCGAGGAGTGCCTCAGGAAGGCGCTCGAGGCTGAAGGGCTCCGGTTCCTGCTCGCTGCCCACCCGCCAGGAGTAGATGCCCCGGCGAGTCACGAACAGCACCAGGCCGTCAGGGGTCACCGTGATCGCCGAGGGGGCGATAACCCCGGAGAAGGCACTCACACAAACCTTCTTGCCGCCGCCGGCCGGGTTGCCGTAAACCGCCCAGAGGCTGTCAGTCGTGCCGAGGATCAACGCCTTGTCTTGGTAGTTGACCATCGAGTTGATGACCTCACCGAGCTTGCCGCCATCCCCAACGTAGCCGGCGACTGCCCGGCCCACGTTGTCCTTGTCGACCGTGAAGTTCCAATCCGTCTCGTCGGCCTGAGCACACATGTAGAACATGTGGTCTTCGCCGGCCAGCACCAGGCGCTCCTGATACACACACACCAGCGGCTGACTGGTTGGCGCCCCGGCTACCACTTCGACAACGCCAGTGACCGGGTCGTACTTCTTCAGGCTGGAATCCGCGATGTAGAGCTTCCCGCCCTTCTCGACCATCGAGAACGCGCTGGACTTATCCAGCGGGCTCGAGGACGAAACCGTCGAGGTGAAGATGATCTGATTGCCATCCTCATCGACGATCATGTCCCCGTCGTCGGTGACGAGATTGGCCGTCGTAGGGGTGACCGTCTCCCCACTGACGATGTTGAGAACGCCGTCACAGATGACGGCCAGGTCCTGCTGGCGGTCCCTGTCCGAGTCAAGGTAAGTAATCGACTGTATTCCAAGTATGTTCGTTCCGAAATCGTTATCGACCAGTTTTACCAGACCCGGGCGGGAGCCGCCACGCCCGCGCCGTTCAAGAGGCCCAAAAGCCCGCACGTTCACCGCCCGGGGAGCGGTGAACGGCTGGGTTTTCTGAGCGTATCCTGCCCGGCGGTATGCACCGCCAAGCGGGAACTTTATCTTAGCAGAGCGGGCTTTGGCCATGACCTATCAGGTGCCCCAGAGCTCGATGAGCACCTTGCCGGCGGTGTAGGTGGCGTCACAGTCGCCGTACCCACCAGTCAGGTACAGGAACTCCCCGTCGGCCGGGAGAGCGGACAAACCCGTGCTCGAGGCGCTGGTGTGGTCACCACCGTCGAGGAGCTGGGTTTCCGTCAGCCCGGAGATCGCCGCATCCTGCACGCCGGTCCCCTCGTCGGCCGAATAGAGATTGAGGTCATCGTCGCCAGTCGCCGGAGTCTCGAGACAGCTCAGCCGCCCGGCAAAGATGGTGCCGTGAACACCCGCGCGAATCTTGCCGAGATGGCAGTTGGCGAGGTCCTCACCGCCGATGATGTCATCCGCAGTCCCGCCAGAGTCCAGTCCGGTCAGGTCCAAAAGGATTCGGGTGTAGAACAGATTCCCGATCTTCTCGACCACGTGTTCCGCCACTTCGGCAGAACCCACGATCCCGGAACCCATCTCGACGTTCCGGATGCCCAGGCACTTCTCAATTCGTCTCTTCATGCTACTTCCTCCGCGGCCGGTCGGCACTCCCCATGAGCACCGGCAGGGGCCCTAGGCCCACTGCGACCGGCCTATCCAGACGGGTAGACCTGCTGACCACTGACGGTCATGGTGTAGCTTCCGAGCCCCCGGGAAACCCCGTTCTCGTCGTACTCACCCTGGCAGCCTACCGGCCCAAAGAACTTGGCCTGCTCCGCTCTGTCCCTCTTGATGGACGCAGCCAACAGGAGCAGAAAATCATTCATCTTGTCGGACGAGTCGTTCACCCTCTTGTCCGCAATCGCAATACAGGACGCCTTGAGCGTTTCGGCGTACTTGATCCCGCCGAGGGCGTAGGGCGCCCCGTTGGACAGGGCCTGGACCAACGCCTCATACCGATACCAAAGGGTGTAGGTATCGTCGGGCGTCGGATACCACATGATCTCCCAGCCCTGGGCGTTCTCCCCGTCCGTGGTCTTCCGGCGCAGGCCAGCTACTCGAGGCTTGCCGGTTTCCTCCCTGGTCATCCGGAGTCGGCGAATCTTGCCCTCCCCCACATCGGCCAGCACCATCGGCCGCTGCGCGTCGGTGTCGTAGGTGAGGCCAGCTCCGATCAGGCGGCCGAAGTCCGAGGGCATGTCCTGATCTGCATCGCCCTCCGCAGTCTCGAGGTACGTGGTCGGCCGGAGGAAGGTCCACTCGTAGCCTACAGGGATGCCCTCGGCCGCCGGCGGGTAGAGGAACTGCCGATAGCCAGCCTGGACGCACTCGTCACAGACGGCCTGCTCGTCGGTGCTGAGGTCGTTCATGTCGGTCTTGCCGTACAGGAAGTAGCCAACCTCGGACAGGAGCTCGACGTAGCAGAGGGTGAGGGTGCTTTCGGCGCCCTCAGATGTGGTCAGAGCGTCGATCTCCCCGGCCTCATACTCGATATCCCCGCTGGCGCGAGTGATCTTAAAGCAGTACTCGTACTCCACCAAGTCATCGAGGCTTCCGATGTCGTAGGTGTAGATGCCGGTGCGGAGGTTATCGGTCGCCGTGTCGGCTTCGACCACTACGGTCCCGGTGGCCTTCTCGCGAATGCCGTAAGCTCCAGTCGAATCGGAGAGAACAACTGACCCGGCTGCAGCCAGGCTCCCGTCCTCAGAATTCTCAACGTAGATTTCTCGAGCCATCAGCGAACTCCCGACCGGGCATACCGGACACCGGTTTTGGTTTGACTGGTAGTGGTTGCAGACGAAGAGTACTCACCGGCCTCCCCGCGGAGCGTGTCGGTGTTAAGGACGTTGGCCAACTCGGGAACGTCCATAGTGCCTTCAGAGTCGCGAAGAGTATCCAACGGGTCAACAGACGATAACTCAGGAACATCCATGGTTCCTTCGGAACCACGAAGAGTATCCAACGGGTCAACTGCACTAAGTTCGGGCAGGTCCATCGTGCCCGCCTCGCCATCAACCGTATCGTCCGGGGCTACATTCTCACGCTCCGGGAAATCTGGCGAATAGCTCGGCGTGTAGTCGTCACCGCTGGGACCATACAGGCCACTGCCTGTAAGAACGTTATCCTCATCAGGGTACACCGCATCCCCGCCAAGCAACTGCGCAATAGCGGCGTCCTTGAACCGCCATTCAGTTTGGTCGGCTTGGGCCTTCCAGCGGTAGGCCGTCGGTGCTCCCGGCATCAGGGCACCTCTTCCAGCATGGAGTTGAGCTTAGTGGCGATAGCCTCATTAGTGTCCACTACGCTCTTGACGTTTGCAACATCCTCCGCAATGCTGGCCCCTGCTGGAGCGCCCACGCGGACAAAGGCATCCCCGGTCTGGGGGTGCGCGGTGGATTCGTCGAACTTCGCACCGGTGATCGCGTCATCCGCGAGGTTCATCTGGTCGCCCGCCTGCGCCGCGGTCTTCGCGGCGTCGTAATCGCTATGGAGAGTTACCCCGGTGCCGTCGCTGCGGGAGCTAACCGCAGCATCCAGCCGTGAGCCTGCCAGACCCGTTTCCGCGCTGTAGTTGTCACAAGCGCTGTTGAGGTTGGCCGCGGCGGTTCCGTCGCCGTCTACCTGCTCAACGTCAACCTGCAAGTAATCGGTTGAGAACATGCTGTCAAACCAGTTGGCTGTGACGACCATGAACTCCATGAAAACCGGCAGTGCGCCGCTCTCGTGGATGGCAAGCTGGAGCGGGCCAAGCGTGTTCGTGTCGGTCGCGTCCAGTTGCAGATAGTACCATCCGTTTTCGTCGTGCGTGGCCCCGCTCGCGTCATTGGTCTGCGCAAACGCGCCGCCGCTCTTGGACAGGCGAATGTCTGCCTGAGAAATGGTCAGACCGGTCTCGGCGGTCTTGCCGTCGGTGTCGTCCACAAACGGGCCGACGCGCAGGGTTTTGGCTGTTGACTGTTTGAGGTAGAGCATCAGGCCCGCCTCCGCTTCATGTAGTGATCGAATGCCGCTGGCACGTTGGCCGCGGCCGCTTGGTGCCGGTCGATCTCGTTGATGTACCCGTCGTTGGTCGCGTTGTTGCCGTAATTACCGGACTGCAGCGCGAAGAAGTACCGGTAATCGAGCTGTGAGTGTAGCGCAACGCTTAGGGTGTCAAGAAGCGTGGTCCGCGCCGCGTCGGAGTATATGTAATCGTAGACGGTGCCGTGCGTGCCGGCATCATCGTCTCGCAATTTGGAGTGGTAGTAGGGTGTTGATGGGTCGGCTGCGCCGTAATCATCACTGTACAGGTCGCCGCCGTCGTTTTCGTATATGTGCTGGGAACTACCGACACGAAAGCGCAACCCGATTGCATCACCGTCAGCGTCCAGAATGGTTTTCCAGTCGGACGCGGTGTTGGCGAAGCACAGCCAGAAGAAATATGCCGTGCCGGTGTTGGCGTCCACATAGACCTCGCCGTCAATATCCCAATCACCCGACCAGAACCCCGCCCCGTCGTCCGTGACGAGATATGCAGTCTCTTCGCGGCTCAGACCGGCGAAAGCCGCCTTGTCATTGTCGCCACCCGGACCCGGCGTGATATGGCTGTTGGGGTCAACCTCCGTATATGTCGTTAGGTTTTCGGTAGGGTCCGGCAGCGGTGGCTTGACCTCGGCGGCCAACAGCTTGTCCGGGTCGATCCATTGGTCCCAGCTACTGTCAGCAAGGCCCGCGAGTTTATAGCCCTTGCGCTCTGCGTCGATGGTGACTTGGCGCGCATCGTCTGCCCCTGTGCGCGGGTCAGGCTTGTAGTACACCCGTTGATCGCGCAGACTGTTGAGCCTTGCGCACGTTTTGACGCAACGGGGCCGATACTCAACCCGCTGCCACTCGCGGAACTGCGGCAGGGTTAGCTTTTTTTGCGGCACCAGCAGGCCGTGTTCGTTGTGCCACAGTCGCAGACGTTCCAACGCGCGGTAGCAGTATGCCACCTTGTCGGCGTCGGTTTTGGCTGCGACGGGCAGGTCGATCATTTACAGCCATCCGTTCTTCTTGAGCCAGTAAATGCCGCCCAGGATCATCAAGAAGATGATCGGCGAGCCCAGGACCGGGAAGGCGATCTTGGCCCAGAGCGGCAAGTGCCGCTGGAGGGGCCGGTGCTCCAGCTCCGAGAAGCGCCGGTTAATGGCCTCCCGCGCCTCCCGGCACCTGACCACCACGCCCTCCGAGTGACCCTGCACCGCATGGAGCTGGGTCATCATGTAGACATTCACGGTCGGTTGGTCCTGGGAGCAGGCGCGAAAGAGCATCTGCGTTTCGGACGGGAGAGCCGAGAAGCCGG
>Ga0272443_10001780_pt1 | contig 29775 bp, 22 predicted proteins | sample SSMAcet12_FD_193581 | JGI IMG/M metagenome (GOLD analysis project Ga0272443, IMG submission 193581) | Marine sediment archaeal communities from Little Sippewissett salt marsh, Falmouth, MA, United States - SSM-Acet-12 | ecosystem: Environmental > Aquatic > Marine > Wetlands > Sediment ... | reverse complement strand
CTGAAGACCAGGGCGCTTGCTTTGCCACTGACCGAGGCGATCTTCGCTTCCAGTGCGTGGTGGATGTTCATGTCGCCGCTGAGCAGACGCGAGGCGCAACTGCTGGCGCCGAATTCGTCGACCGCTTCTTGCAGGGCCCGCTTGATGGTCGGGTGATTCGCCAGACCCAGGTAGTCGTTCGAGGACAAGTCGATCAACTCGCGCCCGTCACGACGCAGCTTCCCCGCGCCACGGCTGTCGACGGGTTTCAGTGTCCGCAACAGTCCCTGGTCCGCACGCTGTTGCAGGAATCGTGCTATACGGTCCATGCCTGCCTTATCTGTTCGGCCAAGGCGCGGTCGGCTTCGAGGCCGGCCCCTTTGACGGTCAGATATCCTCCGATGAGCATGCCGTTGGCGCCGGCGCGAAACGCTTCGACCTGGTCTTCCGCCAAGGCCGCTTCCCGCCCGGCGGCGATCCGGATCGTCTGGGTCGGCAGCAGGAGCCGGAAGATGCAGATGGTGCGGACGATGTCCTCGGTGCTCAGACGCTCGGCGGTTGCCAGAGCCGTACCCTCGATGGGGATCAGGATGTTGATCGGGACCGAATCCACCTCAAGTTCGGCCAGCGTCGTGGCCATATCGATGCGGTCCTGCCAGGTCTCGCCCATGCCGATGATGCCGCCGCTGCACACGTCCAGACCGGCTTCCTTGGCGGCCGCGATGGTGTCTACGCGCTGCTGAAAGTTGTGGGTGGTGACGATCTCGGCGTAGAACCGCCGCGACGTTTCGATGTTGTGATGGTAACGCGATAACCCCGCGTCCTTGAGACGCTGCAACTGCGCCGGACGCAGCGCCCCCAGCGAGCCGCACACGGCGATCCCGACCTCCTGTCCGATGCGCGTGATCGCCTCGGCGATGACGTCGATTTCGTCGTCGGTGAGCCGGTTGCCGCTGGTGACGATCCCGAACCGTTTGGCGCCGATGGCCTGGGCTCGGGCCGCGGCCGCGACGATTTCGCTCGCGTCTTTGAGCGGATAGACCGGCGTCTCGGTGTGATGCCGTGCCGACTGAGCGCAGAACTTACAGTCCTCGCTACAGCGTCCCGACCGGGCGTTCAGGATGCTACAGAGGTCCAGCGTATCGCCGACGACCTTCTTGCGCATCTGGTTGGCCCGGGCGATCAGGCGCTCCAGCGGTTCGTCCAGCAGTGTTTTGGTGGTCTCGATAGCAACATCCATAAGCACGACGATTCTAGCACGACAGGCGGACGGTTTCCAGAGGCGCCGGATCGGCGCCCATCCCGGCATGACTACGCCTCGGTGCCGAGCGGGTTCGCGGCCGACTAGGCCAGGCCCAGGACGTCGGCCATGGAGTACAGTCCGGGGTCCTTGCCGACCAGCCACTGGGCGGCCCGCAGCGCTCCCTGCACGAACGTATCGCGACTGTGGGCGGTGTGGTTGAGCGTGACCGTTTCGCCCAGGGTGCTGTAGATGACCGAGTGGATCCCGGTGATATCGCCCGCCCGGACGGCGTGCATCCCGATCGTTCCTTTCTCGCGCAGGGCCTCTTTGCCGTTGCGGCCCTGCGTCAAGCACGCGGGGAAATCACGGTCGGTGGCCGCGCAGATCTTCTCGGCCAGGGTCAGGGCCGAGCCGCTCGGGGCGTCCTTCTTGAAGCGGTGATGCTGTTCGATGATCTCGATATCGTAGGCCTCGCCCAGCAGGGCCGCGGCCTTGCCGACCAGGGTGAACAGCACGTTCATCCCGACGCTCATATTGGTGCCGTAAATGACCGGGATCCGCTGGGTGGCTGCTTGAATCGCTTCCTGCTGGCCGGAGGTCAGGCCGGTCGTTCCCATGACCAGGGCGATACCGTTTTCTGCACAGTACTGGATGGTTTTATCGGCCCCTTCGGGCAGGGAGAAGTCGATAGTGACGTCGGTGGCGTCGGGCCAGGACGTGCCCAGGGGGACCCCCAGGGCCGCGCTGCCGGCCAGCAGCCCGGCGTCTTTGCCGGTCTCCGGGTGGTCTTCTGCATCGATGGCGCCGACGATTTCAAGCTGCCCGGATTCGGCGGCCGAGGCGATGATGCGCCGGCCCATGCGGCCGGCGGCGCCGATGACCGTCAGTTTTGGCTTCATCTGTTGCTCCTTTGTGGTCAGAATGGTGGATCTCAGAACAGAGGAATATAACGAGCGCCGGCCGGGTTGACAAGATGCAAGGGGCGACACAGCGGCCGGCGACAGCGTGCCCCCGGCTTGCGGTTTCTTCACGTTTCCTAAGGATTCCGCTCAATATGTAGTACTTGTGTCTGTCTCTGTGTCTATATGTAGCGGCTTTGGCGGTCCGGCGGATACCCCTGGCACAGAAGGGCGACGGTGCCGGAGGTGGAGGGGCCGCGGCAGGGCCGCAGAGGCCGGCTGGGCCGCCTTTCATCGAGCTTCTAAGTCGCCATTTCCCTCACAAAAAGGCGAAAATCCGGAAAAAAAGTTATTGCCCCTGCGTGGGTTGGCGATTAGTATGATAACTTCGATTATCAATATTTATGGCTGCCAGGAAGTAAAAAGGGTCAGAAAATGACTTTGACAGGACGCGTGAACCGTGCAGCGGCTTGAGTACCGACACACCGGCTGCACGCGTGCGCCGATGGCGGCTGTGGAATCGATGTTTCTGCTTCAGAATCGTGGCGCCAACGAGGTTGATGGTGAGGTTTGGCTGGTCCCGGGACGGGAACGGGCCTGTCTGTATCGGAGGCGACTGATGTAGGCGAAACGCAGGGGACAACCTCGGCTTGGCACGGAAGTATTCGAAGTGGAAACTGGTTGAGTTTCCACTTTTTTTTGCTCTTTTTTTGGGCCTGCTTTTTTGGCTGGCAGAACTGACGGAATGACGGTAAACGAGCCACCGGACGCTGTTGTCGGGCCGTGGATAGGCGTGGGCGAGGCAGCGTCTAAACCTATGATGAGAAGAGGCCTATGAATCAGGAATTACTTAGAATTGTGGACAACATCGCCCGCGATAAGAATATCGACAAGGAGTCGATCTTCGCGGATCTGGAGGAAGCGATGGTTTCGGCAGTTCGCAAGCACTTCGCCGATCCCGATAGCGAGATCATCGTGCGCATCGACCGAAGCAGCGGGAAAGTGGCTGCGTTCCGGGATGACCAGGCGATCGACATTCGGCGGCTCGGACGCATACCAGCCCAAACGGCCAAGCAGGTGATGATTCAGAAGATCCGCGCCGACGAGCGCGACAGCATTTTCAGTGAGTTCGTGCAGCGCAAGGGCCAACTGATCAGCGGCGCCGTGGTCCGTTATGAGGGAGGCGCTCTGATTATCAATCTGGACCATTGGACCGAGGGGCTCATGCCCAAGGGCGAGCAGATCATGGGGCAGACGCATCGGCCCGGCGAACGGATCCGCTGTCTGATTCTGGATGTGAAAGAGACGTCGAATCAGGTGAAGATCATTCTGTCGCGAACGCACCCCGACTTCATTCGGCGCCTGTTCGAATCGGAAGTGCCCGAAGTGGCGGAGAACATCATCGAGATTCGGGCGCTGGCTCGCGAGGCCGGCTACCGCAGCAAGGTGGCGGTGACCTCCTACGATGACAAGGTCGACCCGGTGGGCGCGTGCGTGGGCGTGCGCGGCAGCCGGATCAAGAATATTGTCGACGAGCTGGGTGGTGAGAAGATCGATATCGTGCGGTGGAACGATTCCTCGCAGATTCTGGTGGCCAACGCGCTGATGCCGGCGAAGGTCAGTGAGATCGCGCTGTGCTTCGAGTTGGGGCGGGCGACGGTCGTGGTCGAGGAGGACCAATTGTCGCTGGCCATCGGCAAGCACGGCCAGAACGTGCGACTGGCCGCCCGGCTCAGTGGCTGGGATATCGATATTCTGACGCCCGATGAGTACAACCTGGGCATCGAGCGCCTGGCGGCGGCCGTCAAGAGCGTCGACGGCGCCGATGAGGTCCTGGTGGACAAGCTGATTGCGCTGGGCATCATCTCCGTGCTCGATCTCGACGACGTGGGACCGGAGCCGCTGGTGGCGGAACTGGGGCTGGAGCCCGACTTCTCCCGCAATCTGGTCGAGGGCGCGAGCAAGGAAGCCAAAGCCCAGGCGGCCGAATCGGAGCGTAAGCAGGCCGAGAAAGAACTGGCACAGCAGACGAATGCTGCGGATGTGCCTGAAAAAGACCAAGAAGAATAGTACGTGGAGGTCTCTTGGCTACTACAAGAGTCTATCTATTAGCTCGTGAACTCGGCGTTAAGAGTTCTGCGATTGTCAAGAAATGCCAGGACGAAGGTCTGGACGTTAAGAATCACATGTCCGCCATCAAAGCCGGGTTGGCAGCAACCATTCGGGAGTGGTTCAGCGAGGGGGAGAATGTCACGACGATAGAGACCAGCAAGAAGGTCGATCTTTCGGAGGTCCGGGTCAAACGACCGAAGCGGACCAAGGTGGTGCAGGTCGCCCAGGAGTCTGAGTCGGAAACGGGTGACGGCGGGTCGGTCGAGGCGGCTGTGGCCGAGGCGGAGCCGGAGACGGAGGTGGCCGAGCAGATGGAAGCCGTCGCCGAGGTTGAGACGGTTGAAGAGACTCCCGTTGTCGTGGAGGTCGAAGCGGCCGAAGAGGAGGAGCAGCAGACTGAGGCGGTCGTTGAAACGGAAGCGACCGAGGCCGAGACGCCGGCAGAAGCGGCGGCTGTCGCGGCCGCGGAGCCGGAAGTCGTGGAAGAAGAGAAAGAAGAGCCCGAGGAGGTTCTGCCCGCCGGGCCGATGCTGGAAAAACCCAAACCGGCCAAACTCAGCGGCCCCCAGGTGGTTCGCGTCGAAGCGCCGGAACCGCTGGGCCGTCCGCGACCTCGTTCGCGTCCGCGGCCCCGGCATGGCGGTCCGGTCACGGAACCGCTGATGCAAAAGGGCAAGGCTGCCGCCGGCGCTCCCGGCGAGGCGACCGATACCGACAAGAAGCATGGAAAGCGTCACAAGGATCGCACGCACGGGCGTCGCAAGGAAGAGCGCGATGACGGCGCGACCAAGAAGGTTCGGTCGCATACGAAGTGGCGACAGCGAGACATCGAAGAACGCCAGGCTCGGCTCAGTGCCGCCGGCGGGGAAGGACTGCGGTTGCGTCCCTCTCGGAAGATTACGTCGAAGGCCCAGCGCGAAGCGGCGGCGGCTGCCGCGCGGCCTGAGAAGGCGGAGATCAGTGAGCCGATTACCGTCAAAGGGCTCTCCGCGGCGCTGGCCGTCAAGGTAACCGACATCATCGGCAAGCTGATGCAGCAGGGCGTTATGGCCACGGCCAACCAGGCGATCAGCAGCGAAGTGGCCGAACTGGTGGCGCTGGAGTTCGGGACCGAATTGGTGGTCGAACGCAAGGCGTCGCCGGACGAAGAGATTCAGGCCGAGTTCGAGCAGCGCGAGCGGAAGCACCTGAAGAAAAGGGCGGTCGTCGCGGCCATGCTCGGGCACGTGGACCACGGCAAGACCAGTTTGCTGGACAAGATTCGCTCCACGCAGATCGCGGCCGGCGAGGCCGGCGGGATTACGCAGCATATCGGTGCGTCCCAGGTGAGCTGGGATGACAAGACGGTGACGTTCCTCGACACGCCGGGCCACGAGGCGTTTACCGCCATGCGGGCCCGCGGTGCGAACATGACGGATATCGTGGTGCTGGTGCTGGCGGCCGACGACGGGGTCATGCCGCAGACGATCGAGGCCATCGCGCACTGCAAGGCGGCGGAGGTCCCGATCATCGTGGCCTTGAACAAGATCGATCTGCCGGGTTGCGACATCAACCGCATCTATGCCCAGTTGGCCGAGCATGAGCTGACGCCGACCGAGTGGGGTGGGGAAACGGAAGTGGTCAAGACCAGTGCGGTCACGGGCCAGGGGGTCGACGATCTGTTGGAGGCCCTCGACTACGTGGCGCAACTGATGGACTTGAAGGCCGATGACACGATTCCCGGAACGGGCTGGGTCATCGAGGCCAAGATGTCTCCCCAGCAGGGGCCGGTGGCGACCGTGCTGGTGAAGGAGGGGTTGCTCGCCAAGGGCGACGTGGTGCTGGCCGGCGATACGTACGGCCGGATCAAGATGATGCGGAACAGCTACGGCAAGAAGATCAAGAAGGCGACGAGTTCGACGCCGGTGGAGATCGTTGGTCTCAGCGATGTCCCGCAGGCCGGCGATCGCTTCTACTGCCTCGAGGATATCAATCGGGCCAAGACGGCCGCGGAGGAGAGCAAGCTGCGGGCCCGGGAAAAATCGCTGGCCGAACGCACTCAGGTGACCATGGACAACCTGTTCAGCCAGATTGCGGCCGGCAACGTCAAGGATTTGAACCTGATCGTGCGTGCCGACGTGCAGGGCTCGGTCGACGTGCTCAAGAAGTACTTGTCCGAGTTGAGCGTGGACGAGGTGCGGATCAACATTCTCCAGGCCATGCCCGGCGGCATCACCGAGGGCGACGTCATCCTGGCGGAAGCGTCCAATGCGATCATCATTGGTTTCAATGTGGTGGCCGACGAACGGGCTTCCAAACTGGCGGAGTCCGAGGGCGTCGACATTCGTCTCTACAACGTGATCTACCGTATCACGGAAGATCTGAAGAAATCGATGGTCGGTATGCTGGAGCCGGAGGAGCAGGAAAAGACGCTGGGGCGGGCCACGGTCCGGGCGACCTTCAAGGTGTCGCGGATTGGGACGGTGGCCGGATGCTACGTCAGCAATGGCGTGGTGACCAAGAATGCCAAGGCGCGGCTCATCCGAGACAACATCGTCATCCGGGACAACCTGTCGCTGGAGTCCCTCAAACACTTCAAGGACGATGCTCGAGAGGTCAAGGCGGGGTTCGAGTGTGGGCTCAAACTGGCGGGATTCGATGACATCAAGATGGACGATGTCCTGGAGTTCTACGAGATCATCAAAGTGGCTCGAACCCTGGATTCGTAGAACCAAGCGCTGCAGGCGTGGAGAGAGAGAAGTATCCGTATGCCTACCCGAAGGCAAGAAAAAGTGGCTCGTATTGTGAAAGAGGTGGTCAGTGAAGCCGTGCTCAGCCACCTCAGCGATCCGCGCATCACGGGCTTCGTCAGTGTCACCCGGGTGGAAATGGCTCCGGACCTGCGCAGTGCCGAGGTCTATTTGAGTATCCTGGCCGAGACGGATGCCGCCAAGAATAAGACGTTTGCCGCGATTACCCACGCAGGGAAGCGAATCCAATCGCTGCTGGGCCGCGCTCTGGAAAGCAAATTTTGTCCCGTGTTGTACTTTCATCGCGACGAGCATTTTCAGAAGACGCTGGAGACCATGCGGCTGATTGATCAGGTGGCCAAGGAGCATCAGGCTCAAACGCCCGAACCGGAAGAATAGAATGTCGCAGGGGTCAGTGGGGCAGTGCCGCTGACTCCATTCTGACGCGTCGCGTTGGACCGAGCGGCTGAGAGGCCGCCGTATCTGGAAAGACCATGAAGAACAGTAAGGAATATTCCACACGGTTGCAGAAACTCTACCGCGGGCTCAAACGCGCCCATCCCAAGGTGGAGAAGGTCACGCATGAGGATCCGATCGAGGCGGTGATTCACGGCATCATCGGCGAATACACCAGCGACGCCGCCACGCAGAAGGCGATCAAGGGGTTCGAGGCGACCTTCGTCGACTGGAACGACCTGCGCGTCTCGCGGATGGAAGAGATCGTCGAGGTCTTGCAGGAAGACAATGCCGCCAGCCGGGCGGCGGCGTCGGCGCTGATCACGGCCCTGCGCGCCATTTTCGACGAGTATCACACGCTTAGCCTCCAGATGCTTAAGAAGATGGGCAAGCGGCCGGCCAAGCAGGCGGTGGAGGCCCTGGACGGGATCGGGCATTTTGCCGTGAGCTATTGCATGCTCACGGCGCTGCAAGGGCATGCCATTCCCCTGACCGAGACCATGGCCACCTATCTGAGGCAGAACGAAATCGTCGATCCGGAGGCCGACGCGCAGGACATCGAGGGGTTCCTCACCCGCCAGGTGCCCGCCAAGAACGCCTACGAGTTCTACAGCCTGCTGCGCCGCGAGAGCGAAGCGCCTAAAATTGCCAAGAAGAAGACCAAGCGGACGCGCAAAACCACGAAAACCGCCAAGGCCAAGAAGACCACCAAGAAAACCACGAAGACGGCGAAAAAGAAGACCACGAAGAAACGAAAGAAAATTGCCAAAGCCAAGAAGTGACGCACGCGATCGACGCCTGGGGGCCGGGCGCCTCTCACTTCGCAATGTAAAGTATGAGTATGGATGCAAAGAAGATTCTAAAGTTGGGGATCCCTGCGGGGAGTCTCCAGAAAGCGACCACAGCCCTGTTCGCCAAGGCGGGGTTTGATCTATCCGATTCGCGGCGGAGCTATCTGCCCACGATCGACGACGACGAGATCCAACCGATCTGCCTGCGGGCCCAGGAGATGGGCCGTTACGTGGGTGACGGGGTTCTGGATGCCGGGATCACCGGGTACGACTGGATCACAGAGAACGACTGCGACGTGGTGGAGATCTGCGAGCTGGCGTACAGCAAGGCGACCAGCAATCCGACGCGTTGGGTGCTGTGCGTGCCCAACGAGTCCAAGGTGACCAGGCCGGAGGAGTTGGCCGGCGGCATCATTGCGACCGAACTGGTCGGGGTGACGCAGAAGTATTTCGCCGAGAAGAAGGTCGACGTGAAGGTGGAGTTCAGTTGGGGTGCGACCGAAGTCAAGGCCCGGCTGGTGGACGCCATCGTGGAGTTGACCGAGACTGGGACCTCTCTCCGCGCCAACAATCTCCGGATCATCGACACGGTTATCGTTTCCACCACGCGGCTGGTCGCTAACAAGCAGGCCTGGCAGGACGAGTTCAAACGCGAGAAGATCGAAAACCTCGCGATCCTGCTGAAGGCCGCGATCGAGGCACGCGGCAAGGTCGGCCTGAAGCTGAACGTCAAGAAGGACGATCTGGACGCGGTCCTGGCCGTGCTGCCGGCGGAGAAGAGCCCGACGCTGTCGGGCCTGGCGGATTCCGACTATGTGGCGATTGAGGTAATCGTGGACGACAAGGTGGAGCGGGCCCTGGTTCCGGCGTTGAAGCGGGCAGGGGCGTCGGGGATCATCACCTATCCGCTCAACAAGGTCATTCATTGATCGAGATGCGACGGGGCGGCCACCGCACGGCCGAGTGTTCGGAGGGCCGTCTTCGAAGCCGCAGGGGTTCTGCAATGCTTATTGGGAACGGCTTATGAAAAGAAACGGTCGACGCATGCTGCTATGGTGCGCCGTCGCCGTGATCGGTGCGGCGCTGGTTCTCCTGAGTTCTTGTCAACCTGGTGGCGAGGCCCCGGACCCCAACGCGGTGGCCCAGATCGGCGACTCTGTCATCACCAAAGCGGAGCTGAAACAGCGCCTGACGCAGGAGATTCGCCCGCGGCGCGACAGCTACGACCTCCCGCAGCCGGCGGTGACGCCGGAAGCGGTGTTGCAGAAGATGGTGGCCGAGAAGGCCATTGCGATCGAAGGACGCAAACTCGGCTACCTCGACGATGAGATGCTGCACTCCTCGATCAACCGGTTCCGGATACAGCGGCTCATCCAGAAGTACGTGACCGACTACGTCATGGAAAACGTGCCGGTCCCGGAAGCGGAAGTGGACCAACTGATAGCCGCCGATCCGAACATGAGCCGGGAGCAAGCCGAGATGCGGGTCCGTTCGGAGCACGCCGGGCCGATGATCAACGCCTACTATGATCGGTTGCTGGAGCAGTTCAAGGTCGAGAAGGTCAAAGAGAACTTCCCCAAGGCCAGCCGGATCTATCAACGCTTGCGGACCCAGCCGAAAGAGCCGCGCGGACGCGGCGTGTTCTGGGTCATGAACAAGCAGATTCGCAACGAACTGAGCGAGCAGGAAAAGCAGATCGTGCTGGCACGCTACACCGGAGGTGAGGTGACGTTGTACGAATGGTTCGATGCCTTGGGGCAGATTGCGCCGCCCGGACGTCCCAAGGATCTGCACACCGCTGCCGGCGTCGAGAAACTGCTCGACCGGGCGCTGCGGCCGTTCGTCTGGGAAGCCGAGGCCGTCGCGCACGGCTACGATCAGAACGAGGAATTCCTCCAACAGGTGCGGACGCGCGAGGATATGTCGCTGCTGGGCATGGCCCGACGCGAGAAGTACAAAGAACTGGTCGATCCCAATGATGAGGAGATCAAGGCGTTCTACGAGGCAAATGCCGAGGCGTTTGCCAAGCCCGCCTCGCTGAAGGTCGAGCAGGTGTGGTGTCCGGATCTGGAGACGGCCGAGAAAGTCAAACAGAGGCTGACCGACGGCGCGTCGTTTGCGTCCGTCAACGAGGCCCACGGCCTGAACCCGAACCAGAAGCCCCACAATGTCTCGCCCGGCAGCGAAGGCGTGTTCTGGGACGATCTCTACGGCGCCGAGCCCAACGACGTGGTGGGGCCGGTCAAGGGGTTCTACGAAGCGGGCCTCAAATGGCGGGTGGTGAGGATTCTGGAGAAGACGCCGGCCGAGATGAGGCCCTATTCCGACGCGCTCAAAAACCAGGTGCAGTCGGCGCTGATGACGCAGCAGCGGGAGAAGATCATGGCCGAGTACGAGGCCGAGATGCTGAAAAAGTACCCCCACAAGATCTATACCGACCGCATCGCGGACATCGATCCTCTGGAAGTGACACCCGCCGACGAGCCGGATGCGTAAGTGGGGGGGGACGTCAAGGAGGGGCTGGTCGCTCAGGCCCAAGAGCGTCGCGAACGACGGGCGCCAGGATTTCAGTTGCAAAGCTGGGCCGGTCGAATAGTATCGGGGGACCATGACCACAAATGGATTGGTGGATAAGCGGTTCTGAATATGGTCTTTACGTTACAGAGGTACATATTTCGCGAGCTTTTCAAGGTCTTTGCGCTGGCGACGATCGGATTGACGCTGGTCTTGAGCCTGGGCGGGATTTTGCAGCCCGTGCAGGAATACGGCGTGGGGCCTCAGCAGGTGGTCCACATCCTGGTCTATTTCATGCCGATCACGCTGACCTTCGTTTTGCCGATGGCGGCTCTTTTCGCCTCGGCGCTGACGTACGGCCGCTTCGCCAGTGACAACGAGCTCGACGCCTGTCGCGCCAGCGGCGTGAGTTTGTTCACCATGGTCTATCCCGGCTGGATCCTGGCGATCCTGGTGGCCATCGCCAACCTGATCCTCAGCTTCCACGTTATGCCCTATTTCGTGCACCTGGCGGAGAAATCCCTCAAGGCCGACGCCAAGCAGATCGTCTTTCGCAACATCGAACGGCGCGGTTTCTATGAGTTGCCTCCGGACGGGCGCTACATGATCTACGCCGACTACGCCGATGCGAAAAACGATACGCTCTCCGGGATCGTCGTGATCCAGAACGATGTGGGCAACATCAGGAAGATCATTGCCGCCGATGCGGCGGGGATTCGTTTCGATCCCCACGAGAGCTTCAACGAGGTTCAGCTCGACGTCTTCGGGGCGCGACAGATGGGGGCGGCGGACGATTTCTGGTTCGAAATCGGCAGTGCATCCCTGCGGCCCAAATTCGGCTCCCTGCTGGGCGATGACATCAAGTTCAAACGCGTCAACGAGATGAAGCAGATTCGCGCCGATCTGATGCGGTTCGATCCCATCGCGCAGGTGGCGCTGACCGGATTCGCCCAACTGGCGACGGAATTGCTGGCCCAGGACATCAGCGCCGCGATGGCGGCCGACGACGCGGCGCTCTACGAGTTGCGGGGTCGCACGCGTTCGGTCAAGTTCTCCGCCACCTCGTGTGCGTTGGAGGAAGAGAAGGAGATCAGTCTCGGGGGCCGGCCGATCGTCGTGGAGGAATACGACAGCCTGTCCGGGCGGCTGCTGCGCACCCTGCGCTGCCACCGGGCGCGTCTTCTTCTGGATGAGGACCCGGCCGGACCGGGATTGACGCTGAATCTGTCCAATGCCCGAGTGGACGCCACCGGGCAGATCATGGTGCACCACACCATTGGCGGGCTGGTGCTGCCCGAGCCACTGGCCCAGCGGCTCCATCGCGCGAGTTTGCTGGAGACGGTGACGCCGGAGCACACCTCGTCCGTACTGAGCGGCTCACCCAGTACCACCCTGGCCGGTCTGCAAGCGCAACTGGTCCGGATCATCCGCCGGACCCTGGTGGATATCAAAGCGGAAATGAACTCGCGGCTCGTCTTCGGCATCGGCTGCATCCCCATGATCATGATCGGCATCGGGCTGGGCATCATCAATCGCGGCGGGCACCTGCTCAGCGCCTTCGGCGCCAGTTGTGTTCCGGCCGCCGTTCTGATCGTGGCCATCATCAGCGGCAAGCACGTCACCGAGAACATGACGGCCCAGGGCGTCTCCGGGATCATCGTCATGTGGGCCGGATTGGCGGCTTTGATCGTGTTGGCAGCGGCGATCTACGCCCGGCTGTCACGGAGTTAGGTGGAGATGGCGATCACGGCGGCCGAACGGGACCGGGACACGAAACGATGAAGATACTGGATCGCTACATCGCAAAAAATTTCATGGTGGGCTACCTCATCGCGTTCTGCGTGCTCATCGGTTTGCGCATCATCATCGAGCTGTTCGTCAATCTCGATGAGTTCGCCGAGGACGCCGACCGCGGCCTCTTGATGGTGGCCCGCCACGTGGTGACCTACTATGCGATGCGCACGACGCTCTACTTCCGGGACATCGCCGGGGTGATTACGGTGGTCGCCGCGGCCTTCTCGCTGGGCCGCATGGTGCGGGCCAACGAACTGGTCGCCATCATCGCTTCCGGCGTCAGCGCCAAGCGCATTGTCGGTCCGATCCTGGTATTGGCGATTCTCTTCACCGGTTTGGGCGTGGCCAATCAGGAGTTGCTGATCCCCTCGATCAGCGACAAACTGGTGCGCGACGAGGACGAATTCGCGGGCGAGGAAGCCTACGATGTTTGGTTCATGACGGACGCCAAGGGCTCCTTGCTCTGCTCGCGCCGCTACGTCGTCCGGACGCGGACGTTCGAACTGCCCACCATCATCACGCGCCGGCCGGCCCAGGGGCGAGTGGGCATCTGGGAGACCACCGGACGGATTTCCGCCGACGCGGCCACCTACAACGACCGGACCGGCAACTGGGACCTGGTCAACGGCGTGTTCATGGGGGTCGACTCGATGAAGCCACAACCGGTCGCGTCCTATCAGGGCTCCGATCTGTTGCCCAAGGATATCCCGGTGCGACAGATGTCGGGGTTCAATATGTTGCTCAGTTCGCGCCAACTGGCGGCCCTGGCCGCGCAAAAGGCCAAGGTCAAGGACGTGGCGCAACTGACCAGCCAGAAGCATTTCCGCATCACCGATCCCCTGATCAACCTGACCATGCTCATGGTCAGTCTGCCCGTGCTGATCTGCCGCGATCCCAAGACCATGAAGTCGGCGATCCTGGTCAGCTTTGCCCTGACGGCCACCTGCTTCGTCCTGACCTTCGTCTGCAAAATGCTCGCGACGGAAGTCGTCTTCTCCCGCCTGATGCCCGAGTTCTGGCCCTGGGTGCCCCTGTTCATCTTCGTCCCCATCGCCTTCATCGAACTCGACTCGATGCGCACCTGACGACAGACGACAGAGGACGGACGACGGGGGGTGGAAATAAAGAGGGAGAAGAATGGCGGAGAGGATAGAGAGTTTTCGTGATTTGCACGTCTATGCGCATGCCTTCGAACTACAGCAGGAGGTATTTGCCCTGTCTAAAAGTCTCCCCAGAGACGAGTTGTATTCTCTGACAGATCAAGCCCGCAGGGCGTCCCGTGCCATCGGTGCCAACATCGCTGAATCTTGGCAGAAGAGACGGTATCCAGCTCACTTCGTCAGTAAGCTGACCGACGCGGATGCTGAACTGGCTGAAGCGCAGCACTGGCTTGATACCGCCCTCGCCTGCCAGTATCTCTCCGGCACCCAACACGAGGCACTACTTGCGAAGTGCAAACAGATCGGACGAATGCTTGGAAAGATGATGGCTCAGCCCGAGAGTTTCTGTGGCAGTCGCAATAGCTAGACGTCACCACCGATCACGCGTTCTCCGTCATCGGTCGTCCGCCGTCCGTTCTCTGTCCTCCGTCTTCCGTCCTCCGTCCTCCGTTCTCTGTCCTCCGTCCTCCGTCCTCCGTCCTCCGTCCTCCGTCCTCCGTCCTCCGTCCTCCGTCCTCCGGTCACCCGGAGGTGCTTTCGGCTTCCTGTTTGATCGTTTCGCGGACTTCCCGGTTGATGCGGACGCTGCACCAGTGCTGGCCGCACATGGAACAGAAATCGGCCGATTCGGGCGTGCCGGAATCGATGCCCTGGCAGGCCTCTTTGTGCATCCGCTCGGCCGTCTGGGGATCGAGCGATTCGGCCAGATGCGTCGGCCAATCGAGGTTGGCCCGGGCGACACTGAGCCGGCGGTCGCGCTCGGCGGCGCCTTTGAGGCCGCGGGCCACGTCGGCGCCATGGGCCGCGATCTTGGAAGCGACGACGCCGGCACGGACGTCATCCGCATTGGGCAGCCCCAGGTGCTCCCGCGGCGTGACATAGCACAGATACGAGGCCCCGTAGAAGGCCGCGGCGCAGCCACCGATGGCCGCGGTGATGTGGTCGTACCCCGGCGCGACGTCCGTCACCAGCGGGCCCAGCACGTAGAAGGGGGCGCCGTGACAGATCTCCTGCTGGATTTCCATGTTGTATTGGATCTGGTCGAACGGCACGTGGCCCGGACCTTCGACCATGACCTGGCAGCCTTTCTCTTGAGCACGTTGCGTCAACTCGCCCAGCGTGCGCAACTCGGCCAGTTGTGCCTCGTCCGTGGCGTCGGCCCCGGCGCCGGGGCGCAGGCCGTCACCGAGCGAGAAACACACGTCGTATTCGGCCAGGATGTCACACAAATCGTCGAACAGTTCGTACAGCGGATTCTGCTTGTCGTGATGGATCATCCACTTCGCCAGCAGGGCACCGCCGCGACTGACGATACCCGCGACGCGGTTGCTCAGCAGCGGTAGATGCTCGCGCAGCAGCCCGGCGTGGATCGTGAAAAAGTCCACCCCTTGCTTCGCCTGCTTCTCGATGGTCTCCAGCAGCAGATCGTTGGTGATGTCCTCGACGTTGCGGCCCTCGATCACCTGGTAGATCGGCACGGTCCCGAACGGGACGGGGCAGTGGGCCAGCATCTCGCGGCGAATCTCGTCGAGATTGCCGCCCGTGCTGAGGTCCATGATCGTATCGGCGCCCACGGCCAAGGCCGCGTCCATCTTCTCGAGTTCGCCTGCGACCGAAGCGCGAACGCTACTGGTGCCGATGTTGGCGTTGACTTTGGTCGTCACGGCCCGGCCGATCCCCATCGCTTGCAGGTTGTCCTTCAGATGGAGCGTGTTGGCCGGGATGACCAGGCGCCCCGCGGCCACTTCCGTGCGAATCGTTTCACCGCTGATCGCCTCCGTTGCGGCCACCTTCTCCATGGCCGTCGTGACGATACCGGCGCGGGCTTGTTGTAATTGCGTTGTCATGATATCAAGGCTCCTTGTGCCAATAAAAAAATCGCTCCTGCTCGAAGCGATTGGCAACGTCATATTCAAATGACCGGGTCCATCGCTTTCCTACGCAGGCCTGTCCGCTCGGTTCACCCCCGCGGGCGAATCGAACGACTATCCTGATCAGGTTCGGAGGGTTTTTTCTCAGATCCGCCACCCGGCGGATCACCCCTAGCGACCGCCACCATTATACGCCGTCCCGGCGCCAATACAAGCCCCTCTTCCGGCCGGTTTGGCGCCGTACGCCTGGGATCATCGCCCGTTACGCCCCTGAATCCGGGCCCGGGTCGCGCTGGCGGCCGGACAGCAGGATCAGGTTGCGCAGCCCCTCCGTGCCCCGAGCGGCCAGCCAGCGCTCTTCGAACGATTTTTCCTGGACGATCTGGGCGATGGCCATCAGGGCCCGCAGGTGATAGTTGCGCTGGTCCTTGCTGCCGGCCAGGATGAACATGATGCGCACCGGGTCCGGGGCCTGGGAGAACCGGATGCCTTCTTTGGCCCGGACCAGCAGGACGTCGAATTTGTTCTCGCCCTCCACGATGATGTGCGGAATGGCCAGCCCCGGCTGGATCACCGTGCTGCCCTCCCGCTCGCGGTGCAGGAATTTCTCATACAGGACATATTCGTCGAGTGCCAGCCGTGCGGCCAGCAACGCCGCCGTTTGGCGCAGGACATGTTCGGAACGCTGTGCACCGTCCACGTCGAGGATCTCACAGTGACGGATCAACTGGTCGAAACGGTCTTCGATGATGTTGTCCCGCTCGATCAGAATATCGCGCAGCTCGTTCTCCAGCGTCACCGTCTTGATGGCCTTGTCGGTCACCCGTTCCACGATGTGCATGACCGCCGAGGCTCTCCGGGCTCGCTTGGAAACGTACAGGAGATACCAGGCGGCGCTCAGCACGACGAAGCCGGCCGAGATCGACAGCGGCACGACGCCCATATCGACGATCAAGGCCGCGTAGGCGACGATCGCGAAGATGTGCAGATACGGATACAGCGGCGAGCGAAACGACGGGCGATAGCTCTGGATCTTGCTCTCGCGCATGATGATCACACTGGCGTTGTCCAGCATGAACAGGATGATCATCAAGGTCGAGGCGGTCTTGACCAACGCTTCGATGTCGAGAAAGACAATCGCGGCGATCATAAACGCGCCCGTGAGCAGGACGCCGCTGTGGGGCGTCCCAAACCGTTTACCGACGCGGGCCAGGAAGACCGGCAGCAACTGGTCCCGGCTCATCGCCAGCGGCGAGCGCGACGCGGCGAGAATGCCGCCGTTAGCCGTGGTGACGAACGCCGCGATGGCCGCCAGCGATAGCAGGACATAGCCGACGGTGCCCATACTCGCGCCGGCCGCCAGCGAGATCGGCAGCAGGGTGTTGGGCAGTTCCGCACTGTCCACCGAGCCGACGGTGACGCCTACCACCGCGAAATACAGCACGGAGACGACGAGCCACGCCAGCACGCTGCCGAGCGGGAGGTTCTTGCCCGGATGCCGCACCTCCTCGGCGATGCTGGCGACCTTGGTCAGGCCGCCGAAGCTGACGAATGCCAGCCCGGCCGTGGCGAACACCGCCGCCCAGCCCTTGTCGAGGAAGCCTTCATAACGCGACAGCTCGATACTGTTGACGCCGGCCAGGACGAACAGCACCAGGATCGCCAGCAGGCAGGCGACCAGCACCACCTGGAGCCGGCTGGTGTGCTTGACGCTGACGATATTCAGGCCCGTGAACACCATACAGCACAGAACCGCAATGATCTTCAGATGCGCCCGGGCCAGACTGACGTCGAAGGCTTCCTGGACGACGATCTCCACGAGAACCGCCATGCCGACCACGGCAAACGCGCTCTTGAGCGCCAGGGAGAACCAGTTGGCCAGGCCGCTGAAGAGGCCGAAGATGGGCCCGAGACTGCGCTCGACGTAGAAGTACGTCCCCCCGGCCCGGGGCATGGCGGTCGCCAACTCGGCTTTGGTCAGCACGCTTGGGACAATCAGCAGCGACGCCAGCAGATAGGACACGATCTCGGCCGGACCGGCCTTGACGTAAGCGATCGCCGGCAAGATGAACAGCCCCGAACTGATCATCGCCCCGGCCGCCACCGCGAAAACATCCAGCGCCCCAAGTTGTTTCCGCAGTTGTGTCAAAGCGGCCGATCCTTACCTCACCTGCCGGCGCCGTCCGCAGCGCCCAGACCCGAAATTCACCCCCCACATTATAGCCGCTCGGCCCACTCCGAAAACCCCCAATCCCCGTACCGCCACCACATTTGGTGGGGTCGGACTTGCCCTATCGAATGCTCACTAGCGCAGCTCCCTCTCTGTCACCCTGTGCACGACGCCGGTTGGCAGGATAGGCTTGTAGACCATACGAACCAAAGCTGTCGCCGGCATTCCTGCGCGTGCATCAATCGCCGGTTTCGGGTTCGAGTTCGACTGTGACCTCCATCGGACCGCACGGAGGCCATCCAAACACGTCGACAAACTCCGTCCTGTAGCCGTCTTTCTCAATTTGAATATTCGTCATGGTAATCCTGTCGCCAACGATAGCGATCCAGTCCAGGTCGGTCTTGTGCTTGAGGAAGAAGCGACCTGCCTCGTCGGACCGGGCGTTTACCTTCGGATATTCGGTCGCTGATATGGCAGCCCCGCCTACGGCCTGCTGGCTCGCCTTGTCGATGACAACACCATCGATATCAGCCGTCACACAAACCGGACAGGGAAGACACCCCCCCAGGATTCCCGTCAAACCCACCCACGCCACCACCATTCGTCTCATGTTCCGCTCCACCTGAAATAAGGTCCGTCCCTCGAATCCTCAAGAAGGCGGTTGTCCCCATCGACCTCGCATCAGCTCGCATCTAGAATCAGCTTGTTCCAGTTGGGGAAGCCGCCTTTGTGTAAGATGGCTCTGACCGCTTCTGCACAAAGATCCTGTCCTTGCTCAAGAAGGCTCGATAGTGACATTTTTTTGGAAGGGGATTTGCATTTCCCGGCGTGAACCGCCTGACTTCGGCAAGTATATATCCTGCTGAGAATTCTTTCAATCTCGATTCTTTCCTCCCCGCTGTCAGCCAGCAACCAGGCACCGCGAAGTCTGAAGGTAAAGGATATCTGATCATGTTCGGATCGGTCATGCAACAGCAACACTTCCATCGCAATCCCAAGGTCGATAGCCTTGTCAATGTTATTGGATGCCCTCTTGGAACGATTCAGGCGATCCAGGCATGTCGACAAAACCGTTTGGTCTGTTGGATTGAGTTTCAGGAACTGCTTCACGAGTGTGGAGGCGTCTGAACAATCGCCATGCGTCATTTCGTGTAACGACAGAGGTTCTGTAGCCATCAGCGCGCCGCTTACGCCAGAGGACAGGAAATCGCGGCACGGCACCCACTCATGCAGGTCTACCCAGCAGCAAGACGGGACAGGTGTGCTACGGCCCACCAAAGTGAGGAGCAGACGGATTCGACGCAGCGTATCCATACAATCAGGGCACGCTTGTGACTTTGCTACGTCATGGGTCTTGGGGCTTATGCGTATGTTCATTATCAGTGCTACTCTGGGACGCAGCGACCTGGCGAGGTGAGGGGCCATCAGAACTCCCTCCGAGGCGCCTGCCGCCTGATCTGCCATGCTCTTTGAAAGACTTTCCGGGGCAGATTCATAAGGAACCAAACGAATGTCATCTGTTATCTGGACCTCTTCCGCGAGTTCTAACCCGCGTATTCCAAGTATGGCATACGCCGGCGTGTGATCGAGTTCCAGGAATCGTGCCAGTTCGCGCGAGGTCTGGTTCGCCCCGACGTTACGTGCTCGATGAAGAAGGTGTATTGCGAGAAGCTGGTGACTGACCCGTACAGAACCGCCATAGCCGAGATTGAACATCTTTCCATCGAAGCAATCCAGGTCGTGGCCAATGGCGAGGAATCCCAAGAGCTCATCTTGTATATCGTCGTCCATGCATCTGAGTTCGGGAATGAAATTAGAGTTGGGTGTCTCGCCGGTTATGCCAGCCTCTAACGCACGCTCAAGTATATCTGCCAGCCGTCTTTCGTTCATGTCGTATACCTTGTCATCAAAAACCTGCGGGGGGGGGGATGAAGGGGGGATCTCGTGTTTCTGCTTGATGCTAGGTGCCAGCAATCGACCCGTCCCATTGCTCTTTCGGATTGTCGAAGCCTCTCCACGCATAGCTTCCCTAATCGCATCTGGGATATAGCCTACCGGGATTTCGTATCCCGGTCAATTGGCTTTGCGGCGGCGCGCCGGTTGCATTTCACGCTTATTGGCGGGGTCTTCGGCCCCGGGCACTGTCATTTCGACTGGAGGGCGGAGGCCGCAAGGGAGAAATGTCCTCGCGAATGAGTGCTGCTCCAGATGTAGGATGGGCTTTAGCCCATGCGGGCCAACTCGGAAAGACAGCATGGGCTAAAGCCCATCCTACACGTTCCCGTCGAAATGACACACCGTCCGCTTTGGGGGGTTTGTTTGTAGTGTGCCCGTGAGGGCATAGGGGGAAGGGGAACGCCTGACGGCGTCACTACGAACAAAAGGAGGGTGATGTAACTGCGGTTGCGGGCGAGAGTTAAAATTCTCTGGTTTTTTCTTGACACTGGGCGGGCAGAAAATAAGATGAGTACAAAACACAATAGTAAATAGAAAATAGTAAATAGGCAATTCGGAGGGAGGCTCATGGCGACGGAAGCTCAGATTCAGGCGAATCGGTTGAATGCGTTGAAATCGACGGGACCGCGGACGGTCGAAGGCAAGGCCGCGGTGGCGCAGAATGCTCTCAAGCACGGGCTCTGGGCCCGGCAGGCGGTGATTGCGGGCGAGGACGTGGGCGAGTTCGAGTACCATCGCGACCGGATGCTGGCGGAATTGGCGCCGGAAGGGGAGATGGAATCGATGCTGGCCCAGCGGGTGGTAGGGCTGGCCTGGCGCCTGCTACGGGCCGAGCGTCTCCAGAACGAGGCGTTCGATGCGCTCTACGAGAAGGACACGACCGGTCCGCTGGCGCGCCTGACCGAGAGCTTGCGCGCGAAGGAGCGGGCCCAGTTCGGCGGCAACGAGGAGCGTCGTGAGCTGGCCTGCGGCCGCGTTGTCGTGCGGGACTTCTCCAGCAACCGTGTGCTCGACCGCCTGTTGATGTACGAGCGACGGCTCGAACACAGCCTCTACAAGACCATGACCGAGCTGCAAAGGCTGCGCCTGCTCCGTGAGAGCGATGCGCTGCCGACGGCGCCGGAGAGGGGTGAGCCACCAGCTTCACCACGCCGTGCAAAACAAAGCCAATCTGCAGCGACCCCGACGAAAGCTAAGTGCCCTGATCGCAAGGACGTAGCTGAAGATGTCGCGCCGCCGGCGCCGCCAAAACAAAGCCAAACAAAGCCAATTGGAATGCCGGCTGGAGGCGGGCGGCCGGAGACCGGAGGTTTTCAGGTGATGGGAGAGGCGGTATACTCGACGCCAAGCAGCGCCCGGTGCGATGTGGAACGTTCGGCCAGTGCGGTCGTGGTCTTGGGACAAGGTAGAAAGGAGTCATCATGAAGCGAACGAGCAGGCGCGAGTTTCTCAAGAGTCTTGGTGTGGTGGCGACCTCGGCCCCAGTGCTGTCCATGTTCCCGGGCTGCGCCGGCGTCGGGCAGGCGGCCGGTGAACCGCGGAAGCGACCCAATATCATTTTCATCATGAGCGACGATCACGCCTCCCACGCGCTGAGCTGCTACGGCAGCAAGGTCAACAAGACGCCCAATCTCGATCGCATCGCCCAAGAGGGCATGCGGTTCACCAACTCCTTCTGCACCAATTCCATCTGCGGACCGTGCCGGGCCGTGATCCTCACGGGCAAATACAGTCATATCAACGGGTTCAAGGACAACGGCTCGAGGTTCGACGGGTCGCAGCAGACCTTCCCGAAACTGCTGCAACAGGCCGGCTACGAGACCGCCATGGTGGGCAAGTGGCATCTCAAGACCGATCCCACCGGCTTCGACTATTGGAACATCCTGCCCGGGCAGGGGGCCTACTACAACCCGGCGATGATCGAGATGGGTCAGCGTAAGAAATACACGGGCTACGTCACGGATATCATCACCGATCACGCTCTAAGCTGGCTCAAAGGGCGCGACCAGGAGAAGCCCTTCTGCCTGATGTACCACCACAAGGCGCCGCATCGGCGCTGGGAACCCGGGCCGGACTATCTGACGATGTACGACGATGTGACCATCCCGGAGCCCGACACACTGTTCGATGACTATTCCGGGCGGGGTCGAGCGGCTCATGAGCAGGATATGAGTATCGCCAAGACCATGACCGCCAACGATCTGAAGCTGACGCCTATGAAGCGACTGACGCCCGAGCAGAAGGCGAAATGGGACGCCGCCTACGGACCCAAGAACGAGGCGTTCGAAAAGGCCAACCTCCAGGGCAAGGAACTGGTGCGCTGGAAGTACCAACGCTACATGAAGGACTACCTGCGCTGTATCGCCTCGGTCGATCACAACGTCGGCCGGGTGCTGGACTACCTCGACGAGTCCGGCCTGGCGCAGGATACGATTGTGGTCTATACCTCCGATCAAGGGTTTTATCTGGGCGATCACGGCTGGTTCGACAAGCGCTTCATGTACGAGGAGTCGCTGCGCATGCCGCTGTTGGTGCGCTATCCGCGCGCGGTCCGGGCCGGGTCGGTGAAAGAGGACATCGTGCTGAACCTGGACTTTGGCGAGACCTTCCTGGACTACGCGGGTGTGCCGGTGCCGCTGGATATGCAGGGCCGTTCCTTGCGGCCGGTGCTGGAAGGCCGGACGCCGAAGGATTGGCGCAGCTCGATGTACTACCACTATTACGAGTACCCGGCGGTACACAGCGTCAAGCGGCACTACGGCGTCCGCACCGAGCGCTATAAGCTCATCCACTTCTATAACGACATCGACGAGTGGGAGCTGTACGACCTTAAGAAGGACCCGCAGGAAATGCGCAGCGTTTATGACGACCCGAAGTACGCCGGCGTGGTGCGGGAGTTGAAGGCTGAACTGCGGCGCCTGCGCGAGCAATATCAGGATGCGGAAGGTGGCTCGGCATGAGGGGAGCGGCGCTACAAGTCGTCTCGCTCGATACGCCTTGCTTGGGCCCGTCACACACAGGCTCCGGGCCCAAGAAGGCCAGTGTGAACGCCTCCCGTACCACCTCGCGACGATTGTCCGGCGTCGCTCATCGGCGGGGTTCGGCCGACAACGGCGCCTCGAGTGCGAACTTACGGCGAAGGGCTGCGCGCACAAGGTCGCAACCCTTCGCCGAATATGTCACCGTTATGCGGGAACGACTCATGATGCCGAATCGGAACGTCGGCGCCGATAGTGCCCGGCCAGGAGGAATGTCCATGCGTAGATGTCCGGCACATCCTATGCCTTCGATGCATCGAGGTCCGACTCCGTTCAATAGTGGACACATGTATACCACATTTATCGCTGGCTGTCAAGAAGAAAAAGGCGGCTGTGGGGGCGCCGGCCGCGGCAAGGGGAGGGCGGTTCTCAGGCCAGACAGAAGGGGCTGCGAGCATCCCTTCTCACAGCCCCAGAGTAAACTATGGCGGTTAACCGCCTGCGTTCATGTTCACTACCCGAGTCCGGCGCGGTGCAGGCGAAGCGATCCGTCGCGACGGGCAGTTCAAGAAAATGGGAGACAGAGGAGTGGCAAAGCGGTCACTTTCCATCACCCTTGTCTCCCCACTGCTCAGTGCCTCGATTTCAGTCCTTTGAAAACTGATCATATATAATCATTTTGCACTCGCAGTGTACGGGCCATTGTACGGCGCGCGACCCGGCCAAGTCAACTGTGGTGACTACGTATTCGGTGTCATCATTTCTAATGACACCGTGACGTGCCGTTTGGGCAGAGTGTGATGCAACAGGTGACATTTCTGCCTGGGGCAGAGCGTGGTGCCCATGTGGCAAAGCGTGGTTATAATGGGGGCCGGCGGAGATGCGCGGGAGGTGTAAGATGTGCCAAGTACGTGTCGTTGTTATCGGGGCCATCGTGGTTGGTATGGCCGGACCGCTCGATGGCGAAGTCCTGGCAGGACAGGGGGATACGGAAGTGACACAGCAGACGAGCAGTGCGGACGAGAAGCCCGCCTTGGAAGCGCTCACGATACGCATCGTGCAGGACAATTATTCGTGTTCCGATCGATTGGAGGCCGCCTGGGGGTTCGCGGCCCATTTGACCGGTCCGCAGGAAAACATTCTTTTCGATACCGGCAGCGACGGTGCGTTGCTGTTGGGCAACATGGCCAAAATGGGCCTCGATCCGAATCGCGTCGAGACGGTGGTCCTGTCGCACAATCACGCCGACCACACGGGCGGACTGATAGGCCTGCTCCAGCAGAATGCCGATATCACGCTATACGGGCTGAAATCGTTTCCGGCGCAGTTCCAGCAGACCGTGCGCGGCTACGGGGCGCGGTTTGTCGGGGTGAGCCGGCCTCAGCCGATCTGCGAAAACGTCACTTCGACCGGGCAGGTGGGGACCCGCATCCGCGAACAGGCCCTGATCGTGCGCACGAAACGCGGGCTCGTGGTCCTGACCGGCTGTGCCCATCCCGGCGTCGTCCGGATGGTCGAGAAAGTCAAGGCCCAACACGAGGAAGAGATCCTGCTGGTAATGGGTGGTTTCCATCTGGGCTGGGCCCAGGCCGGCGAGATCGAGCAGATCATCGGGGCCCTGAAGGATCTGGGCGTGCGCTACGCCGCGCCGACGCATTGCTCGGGCGACAAAGCCCGCGCGCTGTTTAAGCAGCACTTCGGTGCCCAGTATCTCGAGGTCGGGGTCGGCAAAACGATCGACCTGACCGAGCTGAAGTGACCTGCCCAGGCGCAAGAAAACGGACGGGGCCACGAGCCGAGAAGACCGTGACGCCGTCCGTTCTTGAGTCCTACTGGTTTGGACGTCATTCTATGTCGTGGTTTCGACTACATTCCGGGCTGCTGCATGCCTTGTTGCATGCCCTGCTGCTGCATCTGCATCACCACGCCCATGATTTCCACCACGTGCTGCTTGGGCACGGCCAGCTCGATGGTCATCTTGCCATCGGCGGTGCCGCCGGCCAGGGCCAGATTGCTTTGCGAGGGCATGTTGCCGGCGGGCAGCGGAACCGGGGCAAACGCCGAGGCCATCTGGATGATGCGCAACACGTTGACGGTGGTGAAGAAATCGGCCTTGTCGGATCCGGGGATCAGTTGCATCGCCGTCTGGACCTCACTGGGGGCCTGGCCGGCGCCGGCCTTGACCTGATCGATCAGCTTGCGGACGGCCGCACCCGGCTCCGGAGCCAGAGCGTAGACCAGCTTGTCATCGACGGTCGCCAGGTGGACGTTGAAGCCGTCGCCATACACTTTGTTGATCATCTGCCCCTGGGGCGAACTCGCGTCTGTGGACGTCATGCTGAACGTGGCCGAGTCGATCGCCACGCCCTTATAGGTGTCCGCCTTGCGCTTCAGCTCGAACGAAATCTTCATCCCCATCTTCTCATAGAACTCGGCCACCGGGCCCGAGCTGAGCATCTTGGACGCGCCATCCATGAGCTGATAGAATTTCTCGGTGTCCTTCAAGCCCGCGACGTACTGCAGTGCGAACGGAGGCTTGCCCCCCGGATTGGCCGACATCGACCCGGCGACCGATCCGCTGAAGCATTCCATCGCGTTGGTCATCATGGTCTTGAGTTCGTCCAGGTTCGCGTCGGGAGCCGCACCGCTGCCCATCATTTGCGAGACCATCCCCATGGCCATCTCGTTGTACTTCTGCCAGAAAGGCGAATCGAGCGAGCCGGTGAAGTTCATGATGGCGCCGTTGTCGAGATACCCGAGCATGCTGCTGCTGGGCTTGGTCCCGCCGGACTGGAACATCTGGGCCATCCCCGAGCCCGGCTTGCCCGCCACGACCACCGCCGCACCGATCTTGTCGGCGCTGGGATTCAAGGACAAGCTGAAGTACTTGGCCTCGTTCATGACGGTTTCGATCATCGTCGCATACATATCGATCGAGGCGCTGGCGGCCGCCATCTGCGGGGCGCCTTGTTCCTGCGCCATCGCCATGCCCTGTTTGATCTCCTGGATCTTGCCCTGGATCATTGGGCCAAACAGTTGCGCCGCGGCCTCGATGTTGGCGTAGGCCCAGATCGACGCGCTGGACGCCTGCTTCATCTCTGCCGCATCGAGTCCGGCCCCCAATCCGGCAGCGCCGCCCGAGAGCAGTTTCTTCGCTTCGGCCAGACCCGTTCCCGGCTGGCCCGCCAGCGCGAAGTTGCCGACCTGTGTCACTTCCAGCATGGCCGCACCCGCCGGGCCGATCTTCGAGATGCCCGACGCATCGGCGGCACTGACGTTGGGATTGCCCGAGACGAACTGCTTGTAGTCACTGACCGGAATCAGAATCCCGATGGCCGTCGGATTGGGGCCGGCCGGACCGGGCAGGGGACCGAAGATGGTGAAGCTGCCGCCGGTGTTGAGCCCCTGGGGTTGCGGACTGCCCAGGACTTGGCCCAATTGCCCCTTGACCATCATCGAAATCGGCGCGGGAAACACGCCGGTCAGAAACAGTTCCACCTGGCCCAACGCGTTGTCAAGGTTGTTGATCCGCACGCAGAACAAGCTGCTGCTGGGGACCATCTTCAGGGCATCGTCGGCCAGGGCCGCGTTGTTGCCCAGCGTGCCCAACCCCAGCACGAGCAGCAGGGCGGACAATACGAATGTTTTTGCGGGACCGCTGAATCGTGTCATTGCTATACCTCCTGAACGGGCTTCCTGCTAGTTGATATTGACTTACCTTATTCCCAGGGGGTTCAAGGTATACGGCCCGCCCGATGGCGTCAACAGGAAAAAGTGCGGTGCGGCCATGGCGCGGGCCACGCCTCTCCTGGGCGACCGTTTCACCGGTCAGCACCCGAGTCACGAAGGGGTCCGAGCCCCGCGCCATTGAGGCAGGGCCAGCGCCATTGCCGGGCGAGGAGGTTCTCCGATCATGTGACTATGGAATGGGGTTCATCGGCCGTCGACGATCTGACTGACCTCGGCCAGCATCGCGCCGGACAGCGCTGCCATGTCATCGTAGTATTTGATGAACCGTTCGATCTCGGCCGCCTGCTGTTCGCGCAAGTTCTGGGCCCAACGGTAGCCTATGGGTTGATACCACAACTCGGCTTTGACCTGGACGGGCAGTTCGACGCCGTCCAACGATAGGGCGTACTGCACGGTATCGGTCCCGGCCACGAAATCCGCATCCTGCATGGCCCGGCCGCGGACCGCGATGTCATCGTCGGCCGTGGCCTTGTCGAAGCCGTCGGGCAGAATTCGGTTGTCCTTGACAAACCGAAGGGCGCGGAGCAGTCCGGTGGTGACATGGCCCTCGGCGTCGGCCATAATCGCCTCATAGATCTGCACCTGATCCGGCGTTTCGATTCGGGCATAGTGCGGCTCGAACCGCGTGGGGTCCGCGTCATTGTCGTTGCCGGCAATCGCGCCGTCGGTCTGGAATTTGCCGGATTCGAAGACGACGCGGCCGTTGCGGTCGGTGAGCGCCACATGAAGCCAGACGCGACGCGAGGGATAAGCCGTCGGCAGTTTATGACCGGCCAGTTGGGTGATCTTGACGTCCAACATCAGACGGCCGTCCGCGACGTCGGCGCGTTCGATAGTCAGTCGCGCCGTGTTCTCGGCGAGGTTATGGAGCGTCTGGGTCGACGCGTTGTCCAGGTCTTGCGGCAGAGCGACAACGCCCAGGTCCACGCGATTGCGACTGAAGATCTTGGGCATCAGGAAGTTGCCCCCGCGAAAGACATGGCGCGAAAACTGCTCACGATCCTGCCCCAGCACCGAGGTGATGTTCATCGGTTCATCCAACTGGGGCATGTGACACGATTGACAATGTTTCGTGTCGTTGTACGCGCTGTGTTGCCATTCCAGATAGGGCACCTGTTCGGGCAATTCACCGATGATTTCGCCGCCCGGGGCGCGGGTGTGGGTGAACAGCGTGTGACAGGATCCGCACAGCGCCGAATCCTGTACGTGCAGTTGCTGCTGCGGGACGACCAAAGCCGAGGACCGCATCACCCGGGTGCGGCCCGCGTCGATGTCGTACGGGCCGTAGACGTCGCGCTGGCCCAGAGGCTTGGCGGCGTCCACCACGAACCCGGCCGTGAAACTCTCGGGCGTGCCGAGCTTGTCCGGCTGGATTTGGTGGCACATCGTGCAGGAGACGCCATCGACCGACAATTGATGCAGCGGGGTCGCCACCGGCAAGAAGGGCAGGTGGACGAAGACGGCGCCTTGGCCCCCGGCCGTCTTGGCCTGATAGCGAGCCATCGGCATGTGACAGGCCGAGCATTCGTCCTGGATGGCCTCGCTCGATTCGGGATGCTCCAGACACTCGCGGCGCACCGCCGCCTGCCAATACGGATCGCGCGCCGAATGGGCCATCATCGAGGACTGCCAGTTGGCCCCGATGGAGACGTTCTGTCCCGACGGTGTGATCAGATCGTTGTGACAGGCCAGACAGCGATCCGACGTCACAAACAACTCCGGGACCTCCGGCCCCTTGGCGGCGACCGTGTCCAGTGACATTCCCATGACGGCGATCCCCAACAGGACCCACAGTCCCGCCCGGGTCGTTCGCTCGCGTTTACCATCCTTCATCAAACGCTCCATCGAACCAGTCCCACAGTAAATAGATCATATACTCGGTGTCACGAACGTCCCTGTCGTTCAAGGGGATCCTGGCCCCGCCGCAGAGTCGGACATGTTGACGGGTGCTCAGAGTGATTTGCATCTGGGGGATGATGTCCCAATCCGCGGTAGAGCCGGAGGCCATCGCTTCGGCCCCGGTGAACTCCACCATGGGGGTCCAGGCCCGGCCGTAACGCCCCGTGGTAAAGGTCCGGCCCAGCGCGCAGCGCCAGAAGACCTCTTCCTCCGCATTGTCGTCCTGGAAGGGCAGGACCAGGCCGGTATGGAACTGTACGAAGCAATCGGCCGGCAGGATCTGGCCGTACGCCAGGAAGGGCTCGAACACCGTGGTGTCGGCGCCGAATCCTCGATCGGGGTTGCCCGTGGGGAAGAAGACTTCGGCGCCCAGTGAGACGATCGATCCGGCCTCGTAACTGTGCAGGACCACGTGTTTGAACGCCAGGCCCACATCGCCCACGCTCGATTGCCAGCCCGTCTTTCCGGCGCTGCTGTCCGGCTCCTCGGACCACCCGAAGGGCAGGATCAGTTCATACTGACTGCGCTTGCCCAGCCGTTGCTCGTAGATCAGCTTGTTGGAGATCTTGCCCAGCCCTTGACCGTCAAAGGTGGTGGCCAGGACCAATTCGTCCTCGGGATAGGCTTTGGTCGTCCTTAGCGCCCGCGGCAAGTTCAGTTCACCGCGCGGCCAATCGTCGTCCGGGCAGAACGTACGCACGTGGGCCAGGATCTTGTCAATCTCTTCATCGGTCAGTGCGTCGCCAAACTCCGGCATGATCTCCGAGAAGCCGCGTGCCGGTCCGCCCTCGCGCACCACCGTGGCCCAGTCGGCATCGGCCTCCCGCGGCGCGAACTCGGCGTCGGTGAAATCGGGCAGCGGCGTATCGAACCCGACGGTACTGGAGGGCGCGCCGGTGCCGTCGACACCGTGACACGCGGCACAGGCCATGCGATAGAGCCCTCTGCCGGTACGGGGACGGTCGTCATTGGATTGCAGTTCCACGGAGGCGGCAGACAGGACAGTGGAGACGACAAACAAAACGGCCAGGACCAAGAACGACGCCTTGGCAAGCAGATGAGTGCGAATCATGTGAGATCCAATCCCTTACTGTGTCACATTCCTTGGGCACAATTCGACATCACCGCACAGACTACCGAGGCCGCACTGTCGCGTCAAGGGATTTAGGAGACATTGGCTCTCAATTTCATACTCGCAGGGTCTCGATATTCACACCATGGAGGTGGCTTTACTAGGTTATACGGCCCGGCTCTCTCGTCGCGCGCCTGGCAAGTGCCCGGTCGTCGAATGGGTGGCAGCGTCAAGGCCAAAGGCCTTGGCGATGGGGCCTGGGAATCCTTGCAAACCCATCGCCAAGCTGCGCTTGACGCTGAAGGTATAAAGAGACGCAATTCTTTCGTGGCGTTACGATGTGTGTTTTCGGCCAAAACCACGGTAACCCCAGTCGAAAGGAATTGCGTCATGGTGATCCAT
>Ga0272443_10001779_pt1 | contig 29787 bp, 27 predicted proteins | sample SSMAcet12_FD_193581 | JGI IMG/M metagenome (GOLD analysis project Ga0272443, IMG submission 193581) | Marine sediment archaeal communities from Little Sippewissett salt marsh, Falmouth, MA, United States - SSM-Acet-12 | ecosystem: Environmental > Aquatic > Marine > Wetlands > Sediment ... | reverse complement strand
TGACGCCAAAGGCCGCCGAGCAGCGTGTGCCTGTTATACATTCTTGCTCAACTCCTCGAGTGCGCCGGTCATCCGGAAATTGAACGCGCTGATCGTCGCGATGATCACGAAGATCATCGTCGAGACGGCGGCGGCGAGTCCGAGTTGGTTGCCCCGTGCGCCCTCGAACGCCAGCCGGTAGGTGTAGGAGATCAGGATGTCGGTGTGGCCGGCGGGCGTCATCGCGCCGGCAATCGGCGGGCGGCCCTCCGTCAGCAGCCAGATCAGGTTGAAATTGTTGAAATTGAAGGCAAACGTGCCGACGAGGAGCGGCCCGAGCGGCATCAGAAGAAGCGGCAGCGTGATCTTCCGGAACTGCTGCCACCACGTGGCGCCGTCGACCCGCGCCGCTTCGTACAACGACGGCGAGATCGATTGCAGCGCGCCGAGACAGATGATCATCATGTACGGGTAGCCGAGCCAGAGGTTCACCAGCAAGATGGAAACCTTAGCCATTAGGGCATCCTCGAGCCACTCGATCCGAGCCCCTTGACCGAACAGGTCGACCAACACCTGATTGATGATCCCGAAGTGCTGGTTCAGCATCCCGCTCCAGACGAGAATCGTGACGAACGCAGGGAGTGCGTACGGAACGACGAGGATGACCCGGTAGAGCGTCCGGAACCGAAGGTATGGGTCGTTGACGAGGATGGCCGTCCCGAGGCCGAGCGTGAAGTTGAGGACGGTCGTCAGGAACGCGAACGCGAACGTCCACAGGAAGACGCGCAGGAACGGCCCGGAGACCTGTGGGTTCGTGATGAGCGCGACGTAGTTGGCCAGTCCCTTCCATACCCAGTAGCCGGGGTAGATCTCGTCGCCGTTCTCGGCGGTGAAGATCCCGTCAAGCGCCGTGTAGACGACACCGGTCGTCTGGTCGGTCATCGTCTCCGACTCCGGATCGTACGCGTACTGCGGGGCGCGGGTCCGGAACTGGCTCAGATTCTCCAGCCCGATGAGGGTTCCACCGTACTCGATCCGGTACGCCTCGAACTCGGACAGGCGTGGAACGATCTGCGGGATCGAGAGGCGCACCGAGTCCGAGAAGCGATCCGGCGCCCCGTCCCCATTCTCGTCGACGAGCCTCGCGTCGCTCGGGTCGATCGCGGACGCGACGCCGTCCCGATACAGGATCCATCCGTTCTCCGCTTGCAGAACGAGCGCGACGGTCCCGGCCGTGTCGGCGAATGCGATGTAGGTGTAGGTCACGGCGTCGTCGGGGGCGTAGGTCCGTGAGAGGAGCTGGGTTACCGCCTGTTCCTTCGACAGCATGTGGCCGGTTCCGATGTTGCTGAACGACGCGACGATCGTGTAGCCGATCGGATAGACGACCATCACCGACAGGAAGACCAGCCCGGGCACGAGCCAGCGGAGCGGATACCGTTTCTCGGAGAGGAAGATGTACGTAATCAGCCCGGCGCCGAGGAGCGGTAGCGCGGCGACACCGTACGCTTCCATTCCGATCAGGACGACGCAGACGTACACGGCAACGGCACAAAGCAGCCCGAGGAGGACCAGCTTCGCGGCGTGTTTCGCGACGTAGTGACCGATCATATGCAAGGCGGCGGGGTCGCCCGTGGGCGGCCCCGCCGCGGGAGGCTATTCGCAGCCGAGGAGCAGGCGAATCTGATTCGCCGCGTCCTTCATGGCTGTGGTCGGATCCAGTTCCTGGTTGACGATCAGTTCGAGCGCGTCGGACCAAGCGGACCACACCGAGCCCATCTCGGCGATCTTGGGCATCGGGACGGCCGTCGCAGCCGCGGCGGCAAATCCCTGGATGTCGTCGTTGCCGGAGAGGAACGCGAGTGCCGGGAGGTACGCCGGCGGCCGATCGCCCTGGATGTACAGGCCGAGCATCACGTCGGTCGAGATCAGGAAGTCCTTGACGAACAGGTTCGCCAGGACCTTGTTCTCGCTGAACGCGCTGATCATGAAGCCCTGTACGCCGACGAACACGCCGGGTGCGTTGCCGGCGATCGGCGGAATGGCCGAGACGCCGTAGTTGATCCCGCCGTCCTTGGCGCCGGGGAGGGTCCACGGTCCGCCGATCATCATCCCGAGGTTGCCGGCGTTGAACGCCCCGGTGACCTCGTTGTAGCCGGCGCCGGCGATTTCGATTCCATCCTTGACCATCTGGTCGAGGAGAATCGCACCGGCGATCGATCCCTCGTTGTCCAGTCCCATGTCGCACGGATCGAGGACGCCGTCTTCATCCTTGCCGAAGATGTATCCACCGCCGGCCGAGTGTAGCGCGAAGGTGTGGTACGGATCCGGTTGCTGGATCAGGAAACCGTACTTCCCGGCCTCGAGGTCGGTCAGCGTCACCGCGGTGGCGAGAAGATCCTCGAACGTCGCGGGAGCCTCGGGCACGAGGTCGGTGTTGCGAATCAGCGCGACGTTCTCGGTCGCGTACGGGACCCCGTACAGCAGATCTCCCCACATGAACGCATCGACCGCGACAGGGTTGAAGTCCGAGATGGTTGCAGGCTCCAGGACGACCGGTTCGACAAGCCCGTTCAAGATCAGCTCGCCGAGCCAGTCGTGGGCGCCGATCAGGATGTCGGGACCCTCGCCGGCCGGTCCGGCCGTCGCCAGCTGGCCTCGGATCTCGCCGAAATCGATCTCCTGGACCTCCACCTCGACGCCGTAGACGGCGGTGAAATCGGCGGCCACGTTCAACATGATCGGGGTCCGCGTGTCGTCGGCCCAGATCAGCAGCTTCCCCGCCTCGCTCGCCGTCGCGGTGAGCCCGGCGAGAAGGATGATTCCTAGTAGAGCGATAGCAATTCGCTTCATGGTTGACGCCTCCTTACGTGTTCGGATCAATCCATGTCCTGACAGTTCCGTTCGCGCGGTTCCGTCCAGTCGGCTCGTTTGCCTGCGCATCACCTCCCTACGGTTCGTCGAATTCGATGTGGATGGGCGCGAGCATTGCATAGGTCGCTTGGTCGTTTTCGAATGTGGAGAGCATGTCCTCTTGCGTCGTCCCCAAAGGGGCCAGGTAATCGTAGATCTGTGGAGCCCAGAAGGGATCAGGGCTACCGCCGCCGACCCATTCACCGGGCGTGGTCCCGATCGATCGGAGGTAGTTGGCGCCGTAGCCGTCCTGGGAGCCGACGAGCACGTAGTGCCACCCTTCGAGACTCGGCATGACGGTCTTCGGGATCGTCACGATGATCCGGCCTCGCTTCGGATCGGAGGCCGCTTCCACCAAGAAGGGGCCGGTGCCGTCCGCTGTCCAGAGGTGCCGTCCATAGGCCGGCCAGCCGGTGATCCGAACGAAGACGTCCCACGGGTGATCCGGATCGAACGCGACATGGGCCGCGGCGCCTTCTTCGAACGCCTCGGTCGAGCCGCCCTCCGTTACATCGAAGTAGAGGTAGAGAATCGGGTGGCTGAACCCCTGCGGGCCGCCCCACGGGTTGGTCAGCGCCGCGAAGTCGAACGCCAGCTGCCACGTCTCTCCCGAATCGTAGAGCCGATACGCGAGCAGATCGAACAGCCCCTCGACATCGAAGACCTCGTTCAGCGGATACGAATACGATCCCGTCCCGTGGTCGTCGCCGGCCGGGTCTTCGATTGCCAGGATTTCGTCTCCCCGAATCAACGTCGGAACGCTGGCGAGGATCGGGCGATCGGACAGGACACCGAGCAGCTCGTCGGCTCGCTCGAGCACGAGGGCGAGCGTCGTTGCCTTGCCGGGCTCGACGCCGAGCTCGGAGAACGGGACCGCGAACTCGATCTCGGCGCCGACGCGAACGGCACGTTGCGAGGTCGTCCCGATCGATGAAGCGTATCGCCAGCCGCCGCTCCCGTTCGCCGCATACGTCGAGACGATACCGACTCCGTCGTCATCCAGCTTGTCGAATCGTACTTGGATCGCCGAGGCGAGCCCGAATCCGAGCGGGGTGCCGCTGTGTCGGGTCGCAACGTTGGCCGGCGCCCCCGGCGGACCGGAGGCGTAGAGGACGAGGTAGAGACCCTCTTCTCCGATCCACGCGGTGGGGTCCGATGCGGTGCGGACGAGTACGTACAAGGTCGACTCCTTGTAGCCGATCCGCGCCTCGGACAGCGGACCGGCGCCGGGAATTGTGACGGCTTGCCCCCACCCTTCGCCATCGGAGCGTGAACCGTCCACCGTCGGAGCGATCTCGCCAAGGCTCTCCAGCTGCGGCGGAATCAATCGGAGGCCGAGGACGTCGGGGATATCGTCCGCACCGGCCGCGCGGTACGCCCCGGTCAAGTGCGCCTTGAACAGCCAGTCGTACAGATCGTCGGTTCCTGAGTCCTGATCCAAGCCGTACCACCAGAACCAGTCCGACCCCTCGGCGGCGTAGATCGCACGAACGGCGTCGTCCGGATCGCCCGCATCGGCGACGACAGCGCGCGCAACGGCGAGACGGGACCAGGCCTCGTCCTCGTCGGCCTCACCGGCCCACGTGGAAAGGTCCCCGGCCCAGGATCCGGTCGGGAGCGCGTCGAGGGGTGTCGCGGCCATCCCTTCGGCGAGCAGCTGCCGCGGCGTGACGGTTCGCACCCACTCGGCCTCGTCGAGCGCCGCGTAGAGCATGCGCAGGAACGTCCGTCCGTTGTCCGCGTAGCCGGCCATGAACATCCAGTTCTCTCCGTCCATCGCGACGGTGAGGACGTGATCGTTTGGATCGTCGAGTGCCTCCCAGACGCGCTCGAGTTCTCCGAGGAAGTCATCGACTGCCGCTCGGGGATCCTTGTTGCCGTACGCGAAACTGATCCGGTTCGACAGCTCGGTATCGCGGAAGAGGAGGGACACGCCGTCCCGGGTGTAGATGGTTGTCCGTTCGGCCGCATCGGGGGTGCGCCCCAGCGCCTGGGCAAGGAGTCCCTCGTCGGTCGACGTCCACTCGAGCCCGGCCTCGCTCAGCAGGCGGATCGATGACTCGGACACGGCCTGCTCCGGCGACCAAAGGCCCGCGGCGCGCTCGCCGAACAGGCGTTCATGTTGTGCTTGTCCCGCCTCGATTTGCCCGAGCACGTCCTCCGGCCATCCATTCTCGACCAGCAGCGGGAGGATCGGGTGGTGGAACGGGCTGGTGATCAACTCATTGCCGAGCGCGGCGACCGCCCGGTACGCATCGACCACGTCACGCAGGACTTTCGTCTGGGCTTCGATCAGGCGAGCGATGTCGCCCGCCGTGAAGTCACGGTGCTCCCGCAAATCGAGAAGGCCGAGTGACTCGTGCAGCTCGGGGGACGTCTGCCATAAGAGGAACAGGCCGGCCGCATCGAGAAGCTCACGGTCCGTCAGCCCGATGTCATCCGCGCGTCGATTCAACTCGGCGTAGTACGCGTCGTAGTACGGATCGTCGCCATCGTCGTCGAACATGTACCCGTTCAGCCAGAAGAACTGTTCCTCGGCGAGGGCACGGTCCTCGGCGGAGAGCGAGGACGGGTCGTGGGCCAGTGCCCAGGTCCACTTCAGATGGTTGTCGACGGCGCCGATATGGCGATACAGCCCGCCGAGGGCGACTTCGTCTTCGGTGATCGTGGCGTAGTCCGCGAGCTGCCAGAGCAGGCTGGGTTGTAGATTGAACGTCACGCGGAGGTCTGGAACGTCGGCCGAGATACGGGCGGAGTCGATGTACTCCTGAACGCCGTGGATCCGCACCCAGGGCAGCTCGTACTCTCCGGTCAGGCGATTCCAGTACATCGGCTGGTGTTGATGCCAGATGACGGCCAGATTGAGGGGGGGCTTCTCGGCCACGAGTCCCACTCCGGCCACTGCAAGGAGCACCGCAGCGATCCCGAGTGTTCGAAGCAACGGCTTCACCTCCTATGGATTCGCAGAACCGAATGCGTCGGCTCGAGCGTGACCGTATGCAGCGCTCCGTCGGTTGCGACGGGGAGCGGCACGCCGTCGGCGGTGGAGTCGACCGGCGATGTGCAGTGAATCGCGAACGGTCCGGCGAGCCCGCGTACCCCGATCTCCACGCCGTCGCCGAGGGCCAGACCGACGAGGGAGCCGGCCGGTGCGGGGACGAGTTTCTCGGTCAGGCCGAGCGGCGCGATGCCGTCGAGCCGAGGAGAGAGGACGAAGTACGCGAGGGCGCCGCCCTCGAGTTCGCCCGCCAAGCGTTCGCACAGATGGTCGTGTAGGCCGTCGCGAACGACATAGTCACCCGCGGTCGGCGGCGTGAGATCGAACGACTGTCGCTCGGTCGTCACGTTGAGCAGGATCACGTACAGCCAGGCATGGTCTCCGGCACGATGCTCCGTCCAGTAGACTTCAATCGGTTGACCGAGCGTGTCGCTGACCGGGAACGGCGGACGATCCGGTTGAAGGAGCGTCCCGTCCGCATCGACCATTCGCTGGAGCAGCTCGGGGTCGGTCTCGCCCGGCGCATCCCCGATTCCGACCGGTCCGCAGGAAAGCGCCCGGAGGACTGCATCCTCCATCGGGCGGGAGCCGCCGATGCCCGGATGGAACCGGGTCAGGAAGAGGTCGTGGAACGGCAGCAGTCCGATCGCGTACAGGAACATCCCCATCAGCAAGTTCTGTCGATCGAGTTCGATGGGACGTAACGCCTCGCGGCGGAATCCCTCGTCTCCGAGTTCGGCGAGGGTGTCGATCGCTTCCGGCAGGGCGAACAGGTAATCGATCGAGGTTCGCGCGCACCGGACGTTCGGTGCTTGGGTCGATGCGAGCGCCATTCCCATGGTCTGCATGCACTGCAACACGTCGAGATGTCGATCGGCGAGCGATCCGGTCATCTCACGGTACCACGTCTCCGCGACATTCGGAGCGCAGCGTAGGCGCGGGGTCAGATGCTGTTGCGTTCGCATCCAGTCGTGCCAGACGGCGATGCCCCCTTGACGGCGGATCTCGTCACCGATCCGTTCATACACCGTCCCATCACTTCCATCGGAGTCGTACGCGTTCGGCTGAGCGAGGGCGGACACGTGGAGGACCGTCGGTAGCGATGCGGCATTGGCCATCGCGCCGATGCCGTCCGGGTACTTCTCCCGATCCGGAGCGAACTCGATGCCCTGTCCGATCTCCCGATACGGGTACCACAGGTCGAGTCCGAGGTAGCCGATCGGCAGGTCGCGGTCGCGTACCGTGTCGATCACCCGCCGAAGCTGCGGCGCGGACAGCGGATGGATCGGTTCGGTGTAGTAGCCGCCGTACGCGTTCCACCATCCGATTGACGAGGTCATCGGATGGGCCGACGGCTTCGGGCGACGTTTCCCGCCCCGCTCGAGGAGTACATCGCCGAGTGCCATCAGGGCCGTGGGGATGTCATCACCGCCGACGAACAGCGTCTCGATCTCGGTGCCGGCTTCGAAGCGGTCGATCGACCCATGGGTTGCACGGGCGACGCCACCGTCGATCGGGATCAGGCTCCCGGTGAGGAACCCGTTCGACGGGGCGATGGCCACGGCACCGCGGCCGTCGTACAGCACGAGCGGCGCGAACGCCTCGGCGGGGAATTGTGCCCCGTTCGTCAGGAAGGCCGTCGGCCAATAGCCGCCGAAAGGATCGTCCGAGCCGCGAAGCCCGTGGGTCGCGAGGCAGGTCTTCAACCGGTCGGGAACCTCGAACCGCGGTGCATGAAGCGAGGCGCTCTCGAACGAGTCTCGATTCTCGGCCCCGACGAGGGGCCTGAGGAACCGAGCGATGAACTGGATCGTCATTCCCTGAAGGTGGGCGACGGCCTCGAGCAGCGGCTCCCCGCCCTCGACGAGGACGCTGTGCGCGGCGAAATACGGGCCGAGTGCGTCTTCTCCCTCGGTGGCTTCCCATGGCGTCGAGACGCACTCGGCACCGGACCGCTCAAGCGACGGGATCGCCAATCGAATCGATCCAGCGGCCGTTCGTCCGTCCTGTACGATGCTCAGTCGCCCCCCTTTGTCGATGCTCAGTCGGAGGCTCATGGGGCATTCACCTGGGCCGGAAGTCGGAAGAACTCGGCGGTCGCGAGCGTTGCGGCGCCGATCAGGAAGCCGTCCGGACCGAGTTGCGCCGGGACGATCTCGAGCTGTGCCGCCTCGGCAGGGAACGAGTGCCGACAGACCTCGTCGACGAACGCGTCGAAGAACAGGTCATGCTCATCCATCCGCTCTCCACCGACGACGATGGCCTCGGGATTCAGCAGATTGACGAGGTTCTTCGCGCCGATACCGAGGTTCTTCCCCATCTGGGCAAAGGCCTCTCTCGCCTCGCTCGATCCGTCGCGCGCGGCGGCAATCATCTCGCCGATGCTCGAAAAGCCGAGGCGGCCGGCCTCCTCTTCGAGGAATCGATCCGATGCGTAGACCTCGAGGCAGCCACGCTCGCGACACCGGCAGACCGGTCCGTTCGGATCGATCGTGATGTGACCGAGTTCGCCGGCCCCACCGTGCGCGCCGTGGTAGACCTCGCCGCCGATCACGACACCGGCGCCGATGCCCTCACCGACGGTGATACAGACGAAATTCCGATGGCGACGGCCGGCACCGTACCAGCACTCCCCGAGGGCGAGGGCGTTGACATCGTTCTCGACATGAACCGCGACGTCGAAGTGCTCGGTCAAGACGTCGAGGATCGGAACGTTGTCCCACTTCAGGATTGGTGAGAACAGGTTTGTCCCGGTCAGCGGCTCGACGAAGCCGGAAACGCAGACGCCGATTCCGAGGATGCGGTCCGCGAGCAGGTTCTCGGCCAGTTCGCACACGGCTTCGAGCGTCTGCTCCGCGTTCGGCGGATCGTCGATCGGGGACTCGGCGCGTCCGGTAATTGCCCCGGCCAGGTCCACGCGTGCCGCCAGGATCCGCCTTCGTTCGATCTTGATTCCGAGGCTCGATGCATGGCGGCGATTCAGGCCGACCAGCGTCGCCGGACGACCGCCGCTCGAGTCCGCCTTGCCGACCTCCTCGACGACGCCCTCTTCGATCAGGATGCGCATCAGGCGTGTCAAGGCGGACGGGGCGAGGCCGGTCCGTTTCGCGATGTCGGCGCGGGAGAGAGGACCGGATGTGCGGAGGAGATTGATCACGAGAGCACGGTTCTGGGATCGAACGAGCCCTTGGTCACCCTTCTGTAGCTCCACATTAACTTCCTTCACAGAAGTAACTAACATCACTATAGCGGCTCCGTTTCGGCCTGTCAAGCAGCCCGATCGGCCCGCGATGGCGGCCATTGACGGGGCCGGTTGTCCGGCATAGAGTCAGAGATGAAATGAAGGTACTGGCGATCAGTGACGCGGTTGCGGAGGTCCTGTTCACCGAGCGTATCCGCGACCACTGCGCCGGCGTGAGACTCGTCCTGTCGTGCGGGGATCTGCCGTTCGACTACCTCGAATACATCGTCACGATGCTGAACGTACCGCTCCTATACGTGTTGGGAAACCATGACCACGTCCGTCATCGAGCGGACGGCACGCGACAGGAGGGGCCTGCTGGGGGGCTGAATGTGGACGGGCGGGTCGCTCGGATCGCCGATGAAACCCAACGATCGATCCGCGTGGCCGGATTGGAGGGCTCGATGTTCTACGGTGGCGGGGCGCATCAGTACACGGAGGGACAGATGGTCGGCAAGGCATTGGCTCTGGCGCCGCGCTTGCTCCGATCGCGTCTGTTCTCGAGAGGCCCCCTGGACGTCTTGTTGACGCATGCGGCACCCCGGGGAATTCACGATGGGAAGGATCCCTGTCATCGTGGGTTCCGATCGTTTCGGACGCTTGTCGAGACGTTTCAGCCGCGGTACCTGCTTCACGGACACGTGCACCCTTCCTATGGATACGATGTGGCCCCGCGCATCCTCGGGAAGACGACGATCGTCCACGTGTACCGGTACGTGTTTCTGGAGATCTGATCATGCCAAGGATCGAATTCGAGCGGGCGAAGCGGAGAGGGACATGGAATCGGATCCTGTCGTTTGTGACGGGCCACCCGTCGCTTCTCCTTCCGTTCGATCTCGTTCGTGAGGCGGTAGGGCTGCGATCCTCCGCCTATGACGGCATTCATGAGATCGAGATTTCCCAAGTGATCGGAAGTGTAAACCGGTACGACGAGTTCGATCGCGAGTTCCTTCCGCGCAGATGGGAGACGGCGGAGCGTTGGACGCGGGTTCGCGAGGTGCTCGAAGAGGGACCGGGTTTCCCGCCGATCAAGGTCTATCAGGTGGGAGAGGCGTACTTTGTCGTCGATGGCAACCATCGGATCTCGGTGGCGAAGCGCCTTGGCGCGAAGCGGATCGAGGCGGAGGTCACGCGATTCGAACCGACCGTGCCGATCGATCGGCACACGGATGTTCGGTCGTTGATCGTCAAGGCCGAGTACGCCGAGTTTCTTCGGACGACGGGACTCGACGGGACGCCTCTCGAGCGGGCGATCGAGTTCACGCGCCCGGGTCGATACGCGGTGTTGCTCGAACACATCGCGACCCACCGGTACTTCAAGGGACTCGACGAGGGCCGCGATGTCGGCTTCGCCGAAGCGTCGTTATCGTGGTACGACCATGTCTATCGACCGCTGGTCGAGATCTTCCGATCCGAAGGGCTGCTCGCGGCCTTCCCGGGCCGGACGGAGGCGGACCTGTACGTGTGGGTGTCGAAGCATCTCTTCCTTCTTCGCGAGCAGCAGGGTGCGAGCGTCGACGTGGCGGATGCGGCGCGGGACTTTGCCGCACGGTACCAGCTTCCCCGCGCGCTTCGCTTCCTGGAGAAGCTACGATCCTGGTCGAGCGCCGCCGGCGAGCGGGATCGGGGAGCGGAATGAGCGACTTCGAGACGCTGCGCGAGCGGTTGGCGGAGCGGCGCGAAGAACGCCGGGGCGTTCCCGACATCCGGATCCCGAGCGTCTGGATCGACCCAGGCGCGCCGATCTCCGAGACAGTAACCGTCGATCCGATCGAATGGTGGAGCGAAGCGCTCGCGAGGATCGCTGCCGAAGGGCGGGCCGTCGGCCGGCCGGAGTCGGGCTGGACACGGGGGACCGCCGTCTACAACCTGCTGGTTCGAACGGCCACGGCGTTCGACCACGACGGAGACGGCCGGATCGGGGGCGGCGACGCGGTGACAGCATCCGAACGTGGCACCTTCCTGAAGTGCATCGCGTTGCTACCGTACATCCGCAGCCTGGGATGCGGCGCCGTGCATCTCCTCCCGATCGGTGCGATCGGACGGGACGGGCGTAAGGGAGCGCTCGGGTCGCCGTACGCCGTGCGTGATCCGTACCGGCTTGATTCTGCACTCGCCGAGCCGCTCGTCGGTCTCGGCGCGGAGATCGAGTTCGGCGCGTTCGTCGAGGCGTCCCATCGGCTCGGATTGCTGGTGGGGGTCGAGTTTGCGTTGCGAACCGCGGCGAAGGACAGCGACTGGGCGGCGGAGCATCCCGAATGGTTCTACTGGATCCGCGAGGATGCACCGTTCGCCAGCCCCGCCTTCCCCGTGCGGACGCTGACTGAACTGAAGAGGCGAGTAGACGCTGGTGTCCGAATCGATCTGCCGCCGCCGCTTCCGGCCTATCGAGAGCTGTTCATCCATCCCAGCAGGCTCCGCGAGGTGAGCTGGGACGGGAGGCGCTGGGTCGGGCGCACGGCGGACGGCCTTCGCGCTCGAATCCCGGGTGCGTTCTCGGATTGGCCGCCGGACGACGTCCAACCGCCGTGGGGCGATGTCACGTACTTGAGGTTGTTCGACCATCCCGATTTCGACTACATGGCGTACAACACGCTGCGAATGTACGACGATCGCTTGGCGCGGCCCGAGTTCGCCGTTCGGCCGCTGTGGGATCGCATCGCAGGGGTGGTCCCGTACTATCGGCGGCGTTACGGCATCGACGCCGCGCTGATCGACATGGGACACGCGCTTCCCGGCGCGTTGAAGGCGCGCGTGATTCGAGACGTCCGCTCGATGGGGCCCGGCTTCGCGTTCTGGGATGAGGATTTCACGCCGAGCATCGAGAGGCGCGACGAGGGGTACGATGCGGTGATGGGAAGCTTCTGGTGGGCCGGGCACCGGCCGGGGCAGCTGCGGGACAGCCTCCTCCGGAAGCTGGCGATGGACGGTTGCGTGCTGCCGTTCTTCGCGGCACCGGAGACGCACAACACGCCGCGGTCCGCCGCACGCGATGGAGGTGTCGCGCGATCGGTACTGGTGTGGACGCTGGGGTGTTTCCTGCCCGCAGTGCCCTTCGTGCACGCCGGGTTCGAACTCGGTGAGGTCGATCCGGTCAACACCGGGCTCGACTTCTCGGCGGACGAGATCGAGAGGCATCCGGAGGAGCGGCTCGGCCTGTACAACGCCATCCCGCTACGCTGGACGGAGGGGCCCGCGATACACGATGCGGTGCGGCAGCTCCTCGCCGTCCGCTCCGCCCATCTCGAGGCGGTCGTGAATCCATCGCCGGGATCCCTTTCGGTGCTCGAAGTGAGGGACGAACGGGTGGTTTGCTTCATGCGGACGGGTAAGCAAGAAGCGATCCTCGTCGCTGGCCGGTTCGGCGGGGAGGAGCCGTCGGCGGTGTCGGTCATCGTGCCGATCGCAGACGGTGACGTCATCGATCCGGTTCGCGGGGGCCGGTACAGGATCGAAGGCGGGCATCTCGATCTGAAACTCAGCCCGTGGGATGCGGTCGTTCTCGTCGGGAGGCTCGCCGGCGCCGGGGACGCTGCAGGGCGATGACGCCGCGCCGCCGCTCGCCGTCGACGACGGCGCTCAATCCGTCGGGGAAGGTGTAGTGAATCACGAACTCGTCCCGGTAGGCCACCTCGCCCTGCGCTTCCAGCAGGTCGCGGTCGAGGCGATCGCCGGCTTCCTCGCGGAACGGCAGATAGAGGACGCCGCTGCCGACCATGTCGGCGTAGAAGTGGGTTCCGTACGAGAGTTCGGGAGCGAACGATTCCGTCGACATCTCGACGATTACCGACGCGCCGGAGATCTCGCTGTACTGTGCCGGCACGCCGAGCTGCGGGTTCGTCGACGCCCATCGGCCGGGCCCCATCAGGATGTACGGCTCGTCCTGATCGCCGAGTTCCTGGTTGATCCGGCCGACGGTTCGGGCGATCTCGTGCGCCCGATCCCAGCGGTACGTGTCCGGCGGGACGAGGACGATATGTCGAAGTCCGCTGAGGCGGCCGTTTCCGAGTACCTGATGGCAGTCGAGGAGGGTCCGATCCTCCCGTTGTGGAAGATGGATCCGGCGGTGTTCGGGGCGACTGCCGAGCGGGCGGACTTGCAGGATGTAGAACAGCGGTCCTCCCGCGGCGCTCGCCTCAGGCCCGGAGAAATCGATCGCAAACTCGATGTCCACCGGCAGCTCGAGCAGCCCGGACAACCCATCGAGCAGTTCGTGGATCAGCGGACTCAATGGCATGATCGAGTCGGTCTCGATCAGGCGGGTGAACAGCGCGACCAACCGTTCGCCGCGGCCGGTCGAGCCGTGCGGCATGTCACGGAGATCGCCGTTTGCATCGACGCGGGAGCAGATCATTCCGAGCAGCGGATTCTCGAGCTGCGGAAGCTTCCGCTGCGCGAACGTCCCCGCCGCCATGTCGAGGACGTCGACCGTCTCCTGTGAGTACCGGATGATCGTCCCGATGTCGAACCCTTCCGGCCGGAGGCCGGGCAGGCGCGGCGAGAAGACGCGCGCGTACTCGCGCCCGACGGCGCGGGTTCCGATGCCCACAGCGAGCCGGACGACGCCGTCCTCCGGGCGCAGTCGGTCCGTCCAGGGGTAATAGTTGCGGGAGAAGGCGACGCCACCGACAAGCGGGTAGAACAGCTCGTTCGGGTACGGGCTCCCGATCATGTTCTGGATCAGGATGCACATCCTCTCCTTCCGCCAGTCGAGATCGTGCCGCTTCCGGTACGCTCGCGCATTCGGTGCGAACGTGGACGCGTACACCCGTTGGATCGCGTCGACTAACTGCGCGTGCCGGATCTCGAGAGGGCCGGCGTTCGGCAGGAAGATCGAGAGGTAGATGCCGGCGAACGAGTGGTCCGGGTCGTCCTCCATGATCGACGAGGAGCGGACGACGAGGGGCCGGGTCTCCCGTTCGAGAAACGGGATGAGCTGTTTCGACCACGGATCCGGAAACGGCGCCGCGACGATCCGTTCGCAAAGCTCGTCGAGGCTGATTGCTCCCTCACAGCCGGCGCGGACGTCCTGCCGGAGCCGGTTCTCCTCCATGAATGCGTCGAAGACCTCCGAGGTCAGGACGGTCGAATCGGGAAAGCGCAGCAGGTCCCGATACTTCGTCAGCGGCTCGCCCTCGTGCATCGCGCGCATCGCGAACAGCAGGCCGCGGGCCTTCCCGCCGAGTTCTCCGGTTCCGATCATCGCCAGCTGGGGCGGAAGGTCGGACGCGTCAAAGCGGTACGCGCCGTGGGATCCGAGGCCGAACCGAAAAAAGCGCGTCGCCTGTGTACGTTGCCTATCTCTGTGCCGGGAGTCCTTGTGAGGCATGGGTGAGACTACCTCGGGCGGCGTGCTCGGGCAAGGAGCCAGGCGATCGCCAATGCCGTCTTCATATCGGGGAGGGCGGAGGCGTCGATCATCCGTTCCAATTCTTCGATCCGGAAACCCTTCTGCTCCGCGATCTCGTCCCCGATGGGGCTGGCGACCGATCGAAGGCCGGACGCGATGTAGAGTGCGATCCGTTCGTCACAGAAACCGGGGGAGGTGTAGAACGTGCCGATGGTCGACCAATCCTCGGCATCGTATCCGGTCTCCTCTCGCAGTTCGCGGCGGGCGCAGGCCAGTGGATCCTCCCCGGCTTCGAGCTTGCCGGCAGGGATCTCCCACAGATCGGATCGAACGGGATGCCGATACTGGCGAACCAGAAGGATCTCGTCGTCGGAGAGGAAGGGGATCACCGCGGCCGCGCCGGGATGCCGGACGATCTCCCGATCGGTCCGGCGTCCACTGCGCAGCTCGATTCGATCGACGGAGATGTCGAGCAGTCGGCCACGGTAGATCGGTTCATGGTCGACGATGCGGATCCCGTCAGGCGGCGTTGTAGCCCTCCTCGAGCGCCCGGTTGTTCGCGTCGACGAACCGCCCCTTGCCGCCCTCCTCGAGCATGCGAGCCATCGCGGCCTGGGCGGTTTCGAGCGGGATTACGCCGGTTGCCTTCAGATAGGCTCCCAGCGCGACCATGTTGATTGTCCGTGGGTTTCCGGCCGACTCCGCGAGGTCGTTGAACGGCAGATAGCGGGCGTCGAGATCGTCGCGGCTTGCCTGGCGGTCGACGAGGGAGCTGTTGACGACGACGGCGCCGCCGGACGCGATCGTCTGCTCGAATTTGTCGAGCGACGGACGATTCATCGCAATGAGCGCCGAGGGCTCGTCCACGATCGGCGAGCCGACCGGCTCGTCGGACAGGACGACGGTGCAGTTCGCCGTGCCGCCGCGCATTTCCGGTCCGTACGATGGGAGCCAGGTGACCTCGAGACCATGATCCATCCCGGCCTGTGCGAGGATCTTGCCGGCGAGGATAACGCCTTGACCTCCGAATCCTGCGATGACGACTGAGCGTTCCATCCTACCCCCTGTCGATGAGATCGCCGAGCGGGAAGACCTCGGTCACGACGTTCTTCACGTGCTCGTTCGCCTGGGTCGGGCTCATTCGCCAGTTCGTCGGGCACGTCGAAAGCACCTCGACGAGCGAGTATCCCTTCCCGTCCACTTGGTATTCGAACGCCTTCTTGATCGCGGCGGTCGCGTCGCGAATGCGCTTGGTGTCGTACAACGCCTGTCGGGTGACGTACATTGGGGCGTCGAGCTGTGCGATCATCTCCGAGAAGCGGATCGGATACCCGAACAGGCTCGGATCGCGGCCGTCGGGGGTGGTCGTTGTCTTCTGATCCACGAGCGTCGTCGGAGCGAGTTCTCCGCCCGTCATCCCGTAGATCTGGTTGTTGACGAAGATCACGGTGATGTTCTCGCCGCGGTTCGCCGCGTGGATCGACTCGGCGGTTCCGATGCTGGCGAAGTCACCGTCCCCCTGATACGAGAAGACGATGCGGTCGGGCCGTGCTCGCTTCACCCCCGTCGCGGCGGCGCTCGCTCGCCCGTGAGCGACCTGAAGGGCGTCGCATTGGTACCAGAGGTAGGCGAACACCGAACAGCCGACGGGTGCGATGCCGATCGTGCGGTCGGCGATGTCGAGTTCGTCGATCACCTGCCCGATGATCCGCGTAATGATCCCGTGGTGGCAGCCCGGGCAGTAGGTGAACCGGGCACTCGTCAGGCTCTTCGGCCTCTCGAAGACCTTGACCATGTTGGCGGTGTCAGCTGGCATGTTTTCTCACCTCGTTCAGGATCCCGCGCGGCGTTGGGACCACGCCGCCGAACTCCCCGTAGAATGGCGTGGCGGCGCGCTCGGCGACGGCAAGTCGGACATCCTCCCACATCTGACCGGCGCTCATCTCGACCGTCAGCACGGTCTTGACTCGGTCGGACAATGCTCGCAGCGGGTCGCTCGGAAACGGCCACAAGGTGATCGGCCGGAACAGGCCGAGCTTGATCCCTTCGGCGCGGGCCATTCGGACGACGCTCTTGGCAATGCGGGCGATCGTCCCGTATGCCGCAATCACGATGTCGGCGTCCTCGGTGTCGGTCTCCTCGTATCGGGTTTCCTGGGCCTCGATCTGACGATACTTCTCCTGCAGGTCGAGGTTCATCTGCTTCAGCCGCTCCGGATCGAGATCGAAGCTCAGCACGATATTCGGATCCCGGCCGGCCGCGCCGGTGGTCGCCCAATCCTTCGGCGGCAGCTGATCGACATCGATTGGGTCCGGGAGTTCGACCGGCTCCATCATCTGCCCGAGCAATCCGTCCGCCAGGAGGATCACCGGGGTCCGGTATCGGTCGGCGAGGTCGAACGCGAGCATCGTTAGCTCGCCCGCCTCGGGGACGGTCGACGGGCCGAGCGCGATCGTCCGGTAGTCGCCGTGCCCGCCGCCTCGCGTCGCCTGGAAGTAGTCGCACTGCGACGGGGCGATGTTTCCCAGTCCGGGTCCGCCGCGTACCACGTTGACGATCACCGCCGGGAGGTTCGATCCGGCGAGATACGAAATGCCCTCCTGCTTGAGGCTGATGCCCGGGGACGAAGACGACGTCAGCGTGCGGACGCCGGTGGCGGCGGCGCCGTAGACCATGCTGATCGCGGCGATCTCGCTCTCGGCCTGGATGAACGTACGACCGAGGCGTGGCATGTGCCGGGCCATGTGTTCGAGCAGTTCCGCCTGCGGGGTGATCGGATAGGCGAAGTAGCACTGACACCCGGCGCGGATCGCTGCTTCGGCGATGACCTCGTTTCCGCGCAACAACAATCGTTCACCCATTCCCCCTCCTTAGGTCGTGACCTTCTCGCGGTACACCTCGATGGCGATGTCGGGACAGGTCATTGCGCAGAATCCGCACCCGACACAGGCGTCGGGGCGCTCCATATGGACGACGTTGTAGCCGCTCTTGTTCAAGGTCCCGGAGAACGCAAGGACCTGCTGCGGACACGCGGCGATACAGAGACCGCATCCCTTACACCGGTCGGCGTCGACGACGACCGCTCCTCTCGGCATGAGGACCTCCCTCTATGAGCCGTTGTAGAATTCCTCGTTCAACCGCTTGGCGCGGTTCTTTCGAACGTGGCTGATGCTTGCCTCGACCTTCTCGAGCCAGGATTGGATCTGCTCCTCACCGATGGAGACGTGCTCGACGGTCTGCGTCATCGGTTTCGGATGATGGTTGGCAAGGGCATTGTGGAGGCGGACGACGTCGCGGTCGAACGGCGCATCGCCGACGACCGGAATCGGAGCCGGTCGGAGTGCGAGCGTTGTCGATCCGTCGGGACCGCGTTCGATCACTTCGAATACACCGTGGAAGCCGACGGAGAGCGCCGACTCGGGGAGGCCGTCCGATCGGGGTACAGAACCGAACGATCCGGAATCGAGACGGACTCGAACACGCGCCTCATCGACCGCGATGACCTCGCCGCCGACGATCTCCGGAGCCTCGTTCGAGGTTCGATCGGAACCGGTTTCGGGCATGATGGATGCGTCCGACTCCCCTCGAGAGCCGCGATCGATCACGCCGCCTTGGTGACCCGGCCGGACTTGATGCAGCGGGTGCAGGCTCGGATCCACTTCTTCTTGCCGTCGACGACGGCGTGGACGCGCTGGATGTTCGGCGCGCGCACACGCCGTGTGTGGCGGTTCGAATGGCTGACCGCGTTTCCGGCCGCGGGCCTCTTTCCACAGACTTCACAGACTCTCGACATGGTTACGTCACCTCGGGTGGCCCCTCTCAGGCGAGGAGCGGTTCTACGTACAACGGTTCGACCTCATACAGCCGGTCGATCGGTGTCTCATTCCAGCCGATCTTCGCGATCGACAGTGCGGAGGAGCGATTTGCCTCCGCGGGGGCGACCGCGATCTTCGGGTGCCCGTGCAGGGCCTCCGCGACGTGCGGTGCGCCGCTTCCGACGAGCATGATGTGACGTTCTTCGCTGTGCAGGCGTTCGAGCAGCTCCGATCGTCTCATCAGCTGCATCGACGCACGCGGACGCGAACCGCCGAAGAACTGCACGTACTGCAGATCGCGTCGGCTCGCGACGATCACACACACTCGTTTCTCGTCCGGGATTCGTGCCCGATACGCTTCGGCGCCGGACACGCCGACCAACGCGGCGCCGACGGCCTGGCAGAACCCCTTCGCTGCGGCGAGCCCGATGCGCAGCCCGGTGAACGACCCGGGTCCGCGATTGACCGCTACGGCACCGATGCGATCCGCAGCAAGGCCGTTCGCGCTCAAGATCTCGTCAATCAGCGGGAACAGCCGTTCCGCATGGAGAAGCGGCCGATCCATCCGGCGCTCCTCGGCAAAATCGCATCCGTCATAGAGCGCGACACTACCGATCGGCTCCGATGTATCGACACCGAGCATCCACATGCTACGTTGATGGTAGATGACGCAAGTGCCTGTTTCAACCGGCGATCGGTGCGAGGTCGTCGAGCGGCCGCCGCAGGATCGCTTCGCCTTCTACCGCATCGCGAGCGATCTGTCGACGTAATGCACCGAACGATGGGAACGCACGATCCGTGCGCAGCCGCTCGATCAGCTGGACCTCGATACGGCGTTCGTAGAGGTCCTCATCCGATGCGGACAGAAGGTGGACCTCGCACCGCGGCTCCGGTGCCAAGGCTGCGATCGTCGGGCGGGTTCCGAGGTACAACAGCGCGGGGCGAGGCGTCGGGTCGTCCGCGACGAACGCGTAGGCGGCGTAGACGCCGTCGCCGGGAAGAAGGATCGCCTTTCCGATGGCGAGATTGGCTGTCGGGTAGCCGAGCGTGCGGCCGACGCGGTCTCCGTGGGTGACCTCGCCGACGAGCAGGGGAGGGCGCCCGAGAAGAGCCGTGGCGCCAGCGATCTCGCCGGCCTCTACGAGCGCTCGGATGCGTGTGCTGTTGACCGATTCGCCACCGATCGTCACCGGCGGCACGACGGTGACGGTGAATCCGTGCCGGGTACCTAGGCGGCGTAGCGTATCGAGATCCCCAGCACGGCGTGCACCGAAGCGGAACGACGGTCCGACGACCACCGCGACCGCCCCGAGTCGGTCCACGAGCAGATCCTTCGCGAAACGGGGGGGGGAGAGCTCGCGGACGTCGGCGAAGCGAGCCCGCACGACGCGATCGACGGTCTGTTGGAGGAGCCGGACCTTCGTCGCCTCGGGCAGCAGCAGGAATCGACCGGGCGCGCCCAGCAGCTCTCGGCGGGGCGGGCGGCGAAACGCGTACGCGACGGCGTCGGCGCCGCTCTCCTCGGCCTGGCGAGTGACCTCGGAGAGAACCCGCCGGTGGCCGAGGTGGACGCCGTCAAACGTCCCGATGGTGACGACCGCTTGGCTGCCCATGGTGCTGCGGATGGTACCCGATCGCCGGTGGCCGGACAGGATGGGGACGGAGGATTGGAGCCGTCTCGGGGCGACCGGTACAATGGCTTTCGACATGAGATCGGAACGGATCGCAGGGGCTCGAGCACAGGAGGACGATGCGGTCCAGCTCACCCTGCGGCCGTCGCGTCTTGACGAGTACATCAACCAGTGCGAGATCAAGGAGAAGCTTTCGATCTACATCGCCGCGGCGAAGAAGCGCGGCGAATCGTTGGATCATGTGCTGTTGCACGGTCCCCCCGGCTTGGGAAAGACGACGCTGGCACAGATCATTGCCGCCGAGATGGGTGTCGACATCCGGATCAGTTCCGGTCCGGCGATCGAGAAGGCCGGCGATCTCGCGGCGATCCTGACGAACCTGCAGCCGCATGATGTGTTCTTCATCGACGAGATCCACCGCCTCCGGCGAAACGTCGAGGAGGTGCTGTACCCGGCGATGGAGGACTACCAGATCGATATCATCCTCGGCGAGGGGCCGAACGCGCAGTCGCTTCGGATCGATCTTCCGCCGTTCACGCTGGTCGGTGCGACAACGCGGGCCGGGTCGATCTCGGCACCGATGCGGGATCGATTCGAAGTGAAGTTCCGCGTGGGTTTCTACGCGGTCGACGATCTGAAGACGGTGATCATCCGCGCCGGGGGCATTCTCGGGATCGACGTATCGGACGACGGCGCGGAAGAGCTGGCCAAGCGGGCTCGCGGCACGCCGCGGATCGCCAACCGCCTTCTCCGCCGTACCCGGGATTATGCCGAGGTGAAGGGGAGCGGAGTGATCGATGCCGAGATCGCACGGCGAGCGCTGGAGATGCTCCGGATCGACGAGCGGGGCCTTGACGAACTCGATCGGGCCGTGCTCGGTGCGTTGGTCGACAAGTTTGCCGGTGGGCCGGTCGGTCTCGATACCCTCGCGGCGGCGCTGTCGGAGGAGCGTGACACGCTGACCGACATCGTCGAGCCGTTCCTATTACAGGAAGGGTTGATCCAGCGAACGCCGCAGGGGCGGGTCGCGACGGAACGCGGGCTTGCCTATCTCGGACGGGAGCGTCCGGACCGTCTGTTCTAGCGCCGCGACAGGTTCTTCGCGTTCTGGATGAATTCCCGCACGACGCCGGCGAATCGGCGCCAATCGAAGACGAGCGCGGCCGCGATCCAGATGATGAACCAGACCAGGGCGCGTGGCGCCTCGAAGTAGGCGACGATCAGCGGCAACGCGACGATCGGCGTCGCGAAGGACATCGTCACCATCTTCGAGCGGAAGTAGGCGATGAACGCGGCGGCGACCATGACGTAGATCACGGCCGGAATGAAGTCGATGAACCGGGCAAGAACCAGGTAGCAGAGACCGGAAAACACCATCGCCATGTCGAAGGCGAACTCCTTCTCACCGACCCACGTGGGGGGCTTGTCGTACTTGCGCGCCAGACGTCCATCGAAGATGTCGGTGGTCCATCCGAGCATCGTCAAGACGAGAACGGCAGACAGGGCGCTGTGCGACAGCAGACCCAGGCGCTCGATCAAGCCGAGCGACAGGATCGCCGCAGCTATTGCACCTCGCGAAAGCGTCAGGACATCCGGCACCCGTTTCACCGTTCTCACCGAACCCGTATTCTAATTCGATTGCCGATGGGTGCCAAACGGCCGCGGCGGATGCTACGGGTCTACATCGTTCGAGCGGAGGCCGGGCGGCGGGCCAAGGATCTCGTGGAGGAGAATCGCCGAACGCGGATCGTCCCGCAGCAGGGTCAGGAGCTTCTTCCGTGCGGTGGCGCTCATCTACACGCCGCCCTCGCCGGACCCACCCGTCCGCCCGCCGGTATCCTCTTCGGCGAAGCCCTCGCGCATCCGTGTATCCGCCTGGACGTTCTTCATCCGGTAGTAGTCCATGATGCCCAGATTGCCCTTCCGGAACGCTTCGGCCATCGCGCGTGGGATCTCCGCCTCCGCTTCGACAACGGCGGCGCGGCGCTCCTGGACGAGGGCGGTCATCTCCTGTTCGCGGGCGACGGCCATCGCGCGGCGCTCTTCCGCTTTGGCCCGGGCGACCTTCAGGTCGGCCTCGGCCTGGTCGGTTTGTAGCTGGGCACCGATATTCTTGCCGACGTCGACGTCCGCGATGTCGATCGACAACAGCTCGAACGCCGTCCCGGCGTCGAGCCCCTTCTGGAGCACGAGCGTCGAGATCTTGTCCGGGTTCTCCAGGACCTCCTTGTGCGACACGGCGGAGCCGATCGCGGAGACGATCCCTTCGCCGACCCGCGCGATGATCGTCTCCTCGGTCGCGCCGCCGACGAGGCGGTCGATGTTCGCCCGGACCGTCACCTTGGCGATTGCGAACAGCTGGATACCGTTCGCGGCGACCGCTCCGACCTTCGGGGTTTCGATGACCCGTGGGTTGACCGACATCGCGACGGCATCGAGTACGTCGCGGCCCGCGAGGTCGATCGCCGCGGCGCGTTGGAAGTCGAGCGTGATGTTCGCCTTGTCGGCGCTGATCAGCGCCCGTGCGACGCGTTCGACGTTGCCGCCGGCGAGGTAGTGGGCTTCCAGATCCGTGATCGCGAGTTTCAGTCCCGCCTTCCACGCCGCGATCATCGGGAGGATGACGCGGTGCGGATTGACCTTCCTTAGACGCATCCCGATCAGCGTCACCGGCCCGACCGGGACCCCGGCGGCGAGCGCCGAGATCCACAATCCCATCGGGACGAAGTAGAAGAACAGCCAGAGCAGCAGCAGCGCAGCCGCCGCTAACACGATATAGCCGATCATGCTCATGCTTCCGCCTCCTTGTCATCTCGGCGGACGACCCGCCTGAACCGCTCGTCCCGGATCACGAGGATCGGCGTCCCTTTCGGCAGGAACCGCTCCTCGCAGACCACGTCGATTCGCTCTTCGCCGAAGATGCCGCGGCCGATCGGGCGGAGGTCGGTCGCGGCGACGCCACGACGTCCGACCCAGCCGGCATCGGTCGGCTCCGATCCGATCTCCTTGTCATGGGATCGACCGGTGATCGCCGACGACAGGATGATCCCGCCGAGCCGCAGGCGGGTCCGTGGGAGCCGTGCCAGCAGCGCGATGGCCGCGACCATCGAGACGATCAATCCACCGGAGACGATCGCGATCGCGTGGACCGCTTGCTCACGTGCCGTGAACGGCCCGACCATCGCAGTGTAGAAGCCGAGCCCGATGAGGACCAGACCCAACAGGCCGGTGATCCCGAAGTCGACGGCGGTGAACGCGAAGATCTCCAGGATCACCGCGACGACCCCTCCGAGCAGGAACGCGATCGACTCCCAACCGGCGAGACCGACGAGGAAGTGGGCCCAGAAGAAGGCGCCGAGGCAGACGATACCGATCAGACCGGGCACGCCGAATCCGGGGACGAGCATCTCGACGATCAGCCCGAGGAGACCGGCGGTGATCAACAGCCCGACGGCAATCGGAGACGTCAGCGCGTCGACGAGTTCGTCGATCCAACGGATCTGAAAAGGAATCGTCTCCTGATACCCCTGCGCCGCGAGCCACGCATCGATCGAGTCGATTTCGCCGTCGGAGTAGCCCCAGCGGGCGGCGTCCTGAGACGTCAGGGTCAACAGCTTCCCGCGGTCGACGAGGCCAGGGATCGCGACATCGCGGTCGACCATCGCCTCGGCGACCTCGGGCGGGCGGCCCCGTTGTTCGGCCGCCGCCCGGAACAACGATCGCGTTGCGCTGATGATCTTCTCCGGCGCTTCTCTGAGATCGTGTCCTACGACGGTGACCGGTGTGGCGGCGCCCATGACGCCGCCGGGCGAGAACAAGATCGTCTCGCAGGCGATCGCCAGCGCTGCACCGGCGGAGAACGCCTCGCCGGCGACGTAGGCAACGGTTGGGACGGCGGCTTCGAGCAGTATGCGGCGGGACTCGATCGCTGCATCGAGGGATCCCCCCGGCGTGGTCAGCGCAATGACGACGACCCCGGCGCCGGCGTCCGTCGCCTCCGCGAGTCCCCGTCGCAGGTACGTGACCGTCCCCGAGTTGATCTCGCCGTCGACGGTCAGCACCCATGCCGCCCCGTCGGCCCACACGGCCGACGCGACGAGTAGGGCGATCAGCACCGAAATCGAACCGGCCCACAGCGTGCGACATTTCATACATCCATTCTATGTTGACATCGCGGCTTTGTTCAAGTTCCCTGATGCATCGATTGGCTTTGGTTCCGTTCAGGACTAGAATGATTCGGCGGTCGGGTGGCGAAGACGGCTCCGCAAGGCGGGGCGGATCGTGGGGCGGAAGGGAGGACATGGGATGAAGAATGCGCTTTTCCTGTTGTCGATCTGGGTCGGGATCATCCTCGCGGCGTACGCGATGGTCTACTGGGACCCAGGAGTCGAGCCGCCGACGGTGACGGAGGCCCTTCAGCTCCCCGACGCCGTGTACGTCGACGGCGACGGTCGATTCAGCTTCAGCTACCCGCCGACGTGGACGCTGGTCGCGCAGGATGGGACGGTGACGCTCTCCGACCTGCACCGAGACGTCGAGGTCACAATCTACGCGACGGACGAGCCGATCCCGGAAACCGTGCTACTGGACGCGCTTGGGCTGGCCGGCGCGGACCGCGAGACGCCACTGTTTGAGGTCGAGGAAGCCCCGGTGGCCGGGGCGTCCGAGCGGGCGGTACGGATCGCCCCTACGGACGGATCGGGGTACGGATTGGGGTACCTGTACGAGGGAGGAACCGTCGTCTTCCTGGTGCGTGGGGACTCCGAAGCGGTCGAGGACCGGGCCGCCGCATTGGCGCGGATCGAATCGGGGTTTGCCGTCCCGGCAGAGGAGGAAGAGGAGGAGACGCCGGCCGAGAGCACCGCTCCGGTCGTCGAGCTGTAAACGAGCTGTCGATGGAAGGATGCGGCGGCGGGTCCTTCAGAGGCCCGCCGCCGTACGTCGCGATACCGATCGGTGCCCGCTATTCGGAGGTCACCGACACGTCTTCGAGTCTCAACCACGGGAACGTGTAGTTGAACACGGTTTCCGTCTCTTGCGAGATGCCCGACAGCGTCTTCAGCGCCTCGAACAGATTCCCGGCGATCAGTGTGCCGGAGACGGCGCGGTCGATGGTGCCGTCTTTCACGAGGTACGCCGCCTTGGCGACGCCCGAGAAGTCGCCCGATACCGGATCGGTGTTGCCGGAGAAGCGGCTGACCAAGAGTCCGCGCTTCATGCCCTTGAGGAGATCGTCCTTCGGCGTCTCCCCAGGCAGGATGGCGAAATTCGTCGGACCGATCGCCGGGAGCGTGCCGGACGAACCGGAGGCGTTGCCGGAGTTCGAGACGCCGAACGCGTGGGCGGTGTAGGCGTTGTGTAGGAACGAACGGAGCACCCCGCCGTCGATCAACGGGAGCCGTTGGTGGGGCGTCCCCTCGCGATCGAACGCCGCCGTCGCAACGCCGCCGGGCAACCGTCCGTCATCGACGAGCGTGAAGCCGGGGACGGCGACCGACTCCCCGAGGGCCTCCTTCCAACGCGACATGCCCCGCAGGACGTTGCGGGCGTTCAGCTGGAACTGGAGCGGCGCGAACAGGTTGAGCACCGCGTACGGGTCGAGAAGGATGGGCCCGACAAACGACTCCCCCTTCTCGGCGCCGAGCGATCCGAGGGCGTCCTCGCTCGATCGCCGGGCGATCGGGGCGACGTCGATCTGGTCGACTGCGCGCGTGGCGCCGAAGCGGAAGGCCATGTTCGACACGGCGTCTCCGTCGCGCGCCGTCGTCAGCACCCCGTAAGTGAACAGGCTGCTGTCCTCGGACGTCTCTGCCCCGGCCGAGTTGACGAGAACGCGTCGCCGTGTCTCGGCGGAGAACTCCGACTCGCCGACGACGATTCGTCGGTCGAACTCTTTGGCGACCTCGAGGAGGCGAATCGCCTGCGTCACCGCATCGGCCGTCGCGAACGATTCGGCCGCGGGATCGTACTGGCCGTCGATCGGCTCGATCCGGGCCGGGTCCGGAAGAACGTTGTGTTCGTCGCCGGGCGACGCATTGGCCAGCGTGACGGCGTCGACGGCCGCATCCTCGAGCCGTGTGAGATCGTTTGTGCTGGCGAAGCCGACCTGCGTGCCGACGAACGCGCGCACGCCGATCCGCGTCTCCTGTCGGCTCTTCGAGATCTGCAGATCGTCTTTCTCGACGGCCGACGTAATCGATCGGGTTGCCTCGCCGAACACCTCGGCCTGATCGGCGCCGTGCTTCTTGACCAGGTCGAGCACCTGTTGACAGCGGTCGAGAAGGTCGTGGTTGCTCATGCTTGTCGCCCTCCAATCGTCAGCGTGCAGCGGATGTGGGGGCCGCCCGCGTCCACCTTCGCCGCCTGCCCCTTTCCGCAGGCGCCGGCGCCGTGCTCCCAAGCGAAGTCGTTCCCGACGGCGTCGACCGACTTCAAAACGTCGAACGCATTGCCGGAGATCGTCGCGCCACGGACCAGCTCTCCGACCTTGCCGTCGACGATCCGATGCGCCTCTCGGACGCCGAACATGAACTCGGCGTTCGAGTCGGCCTGCCCGCTCATGCCCAGTTCGCGGAGGTAGTACCCCTTCTTGACGCCGGCGATCATCTCTTCCAGCGGCGTCTCCCCCGGTTCGATGTAGGTATTGCGCATCCGGATGATCGGATCGTCACTGTAGACGTACGCCCGGGCGTTGCCCGTCGGGGCGACGCCGTAGTGCGCCGCTGTCTCCCGATTGTGCAGGAACGAGCGCAGGACGCCGTGCTCGATGATGACGGTGCGCTGGGTCAGGACCCCCTCGTCGTCGACCGCCAACGATCCGACGGCGTACGGTGCATGCTCGCTCGCACCGCTGTCGCAAAGCGTGACCAGCTCGGAGCCGACGGCCACCCCGATCTTGTCGGACGTAATCGCTCCACCGAGGACGATGTCCGCCTCGACGGTATGCCCGATCGCCTCGTGGCACAGGATGCCGACAAGGCCGGGATCGAGAACGACGACGGACGCTCCGCCCTGCGGCTGCGGAGCCGAAAGCTGGTCGACCGCGAGCCGGGCCGCCGCATCGGCGAGTTCCTCCGGTGCGCGGACGCCGAGCAGGTCGGACCATCCGCCGGTGACGCCGGAGCTCTCGTGGCCCATCGTCTGGTCGCCGTTGCGGCTTCCGACCGCGAGGGCGCGCAGCTCTGGCTTCGAGTCGAAGACATGCGCCGATGCGCCGTCGCTCGTGACGATGATCTTCTCGTCCTGGATTTCGCCGTAGGATGCGGTCGAGGAGACGATCTCCTTCGCCGCGGCGCGGATCCGCTCGTCGAGTCGCAGAACCAGCGCGAGTTTCTCCTCCAGCGGGTGCGCATCGAGTGGATCGTCGGTGGCAACGGCGAACGTGCCCTTCGCCATCGGGGCATCCGCGAGGCCTTCGATCCGCGCCTTCTTTGCCCCGGCGGACGTCCGAGCGGCGCCCTGCGCCGCCTCGATCGCCGCCAGGATCCCCGTCTCGGAAACGTCCGTAGTACTGGCGAATCCGAAGACTCCATCGACCAACGCTCGGACGCCAAGGCCGGCCAGGAGCGTGCTCGACGACTCCTCCAGTCCTCCGTTCCGAACGGTGATGCGTTTCGTGCTGCGCGCCTGGTAGCGAAGTTCGATCCATCCGCTCGCTCCGGCGACGATGCGCTCCAATAGCCTTTGCATTCGGCCTCCTTCGCGGGTCCGAAACTCGTTGAGCACTCTCTCGTAAGTATGTCGTCGAAGCGATAGAGTTCAATGCGACCGGCACCGTGCTTCGCGGTGGCATCGCGGCCTTGCCGCGCGGCACGGAATCGGGTAGGAAGAGATATTCGCTCGTCGATCAGAGGAGGGGCACATGAATTGGAAGACCATCATCATTGCCGTGTTGGCGCTAGGCTTGGGTATCGCCGCATACACGGCGGACGGAGCGTCGGAGGACGCGAGGATCTGGTTCGGACTCGGCGGGTCGACCGTCGGGCTTGCGTTTCCGGACCTCGCGGCGACCAACGGGCTGCTGATCGATCGGGGGTTCGCGCCGCTCGGCGAGGGACTCATCGTGACCGGAGGCCGCGGTCGCGGCGGCGTTCTCGGTGGGCTGTCGCTCGGAGGACTCGGATGGGGTGGTGAGGCGTCGTCGTCGTCGGAGAACCGGACGGCGGAGATGGCGGTCGGCTTCGGGGGGATCGAGGTCGGGGCCGCGGTCGGAGGCGACGAACGGTCGCTGCTGACGCTCGGTGCCGTGCTCGGCGGCGGCGGGACGGCGTTGACGCTCGTGGAGGAGCCGCTGCTGGACGGGGAAAGCCCGTTCGTTCCGTGCGGGATCGTCCCCGAACCGCTCGTTCTCTCGCGCTACGGCGCGTTCCTTTCGGTCGAACCGTTCGTCAGCTTCCAGGTTCAGCCGCTTCACTACTTCGGGTTCGAACTGCATCTCGGCTATGTCCTGCCGATCGCCTCGTTCGCGTGGGGGGACGCCGAATTGGCCGCCGGGGAGCCACAGTTGGCGGGTCCGGTCATCGGCCTCTCCGCAACGTGGGGCGCGATCGGACGTCCGGCGATCGGGCCGATTTTCGAGCGGCCGAAGGTCGAAGAGACGGTCGACCAATCGGTCTCGCTCGCCGGGCCGTGCGTCGAGGTCGACAACGGGATCGGCAGCATCACGATCGACACGTGGGACGGTGACGGGGTACGAATCGTCGCGGTCAAGCGGGCCCAATCCCAGACGATCCTCGACGGGGTGACCCTGCTGATCGAACCGACGCGATGCGGTGTCGCAATCCACTCCAAGGGGCCGCGCAACGCATACTGGGAGATCGAGTATCGGCTCGAGGTTCCTGTCGGGACGGAGATCCGCGCGTCGCAGGGCGCCGGGGACATTCGGTTGGGCTCCGGTGCCGGCGATGCGTCGATCGAACTGGGCGTCGGGGAGATCGAAGTGGAAGGGACGGTCGGTCCGTCGTTGGCCGTTCGGTCCGGGGCGGGGGACGTTCGACTGCTCGGGATCACGGCGGATCAGATCGACGTCAACCTCGGGACCGGAGAGATCGAGATCGATCTGCCGGCCGACGCGGCGCATGCGATCGACGCGACCGTGGGGATCGGCGGGCTGTCCGTCGGCCCGTTCCAGGAGATGGAGGCGATCGAGGCCGGCGGCCTCGGAAGCTCCGTCGCGGCAACGCTCGGAGAGGGGACCGGTCGGCTGTCGATCCATCTCGGCGTCGGCGAGATCCGCGTGAAGCGTGCCGAGTAGCGGGCCGGCGATGGAGGACCGTGTGACGGCCCACCCGATCTTCGAGGCGATGCGGCGGCGCGTGTCGATCCGGCGTTACACGGACGAGGAGCCGACCTCAGAGGTGGTCGAGGCGATCGCTCGGGCCGGGCAACGGGCGCCGTTTGCTGCGCAGCTCGGCAGCCTGCTGCTGAGGCGAGATCGAACGAGGAACCCGTTCTCCGCGCCGCTTCTCTTTACGGTCTGCGTCGACGTACACCGAATGGAGCGCATCATGGAGGCGCGCGGCTGGCGGCGGGCCATGTGCGACCTGTCCACGCTGTTGCTCGGTATCCAGGACGCTGCGTACATGGCGGAGAATATGGTTCTGGCCGCGGAGTCGCTGGGACTCGGAAGCTGTTTCCTCGGGGCGGCGCCGTACGCGGCCGCCCGTATCGTAGAAGAGTACGATCTGCCACCGCGCGTCTTCCCGCTCGTCCAGTTGGCGATGGGGTATCCAGATGAGGCGCCGCGTCCGCGTCCGCGGTATCCGATCGAGTTCACGCTGTTCGAGGATCGATACCCGGTGTTCGATCGAGACCGTATCGAACGAGCGTCGGCGGCGATGGATGAGGGCTACCTGGCCCAG
>Ga0272443_10001776_pt1 | contig 29812 bp, 22 predicted proteins | sample SSMAcet12_FD_193581 | JGI IMG/M metagenome (GOLD analysis project Ga0272443, IMG submission 193581) | Marine sediment archaeal communities from Little Sippewissett salt marsh, Falmouth, MA, United States - SSM-Acet-12 | ecosystem: Environmental > Aquatic > Marine > Wetlands > Sediment ... | reverse complement strand
TCCGTCCGCGTGGAAGTAGATTGCGGCCCGTGCATGAAACGCACCTGCCCCCAGGATCATCGGTGCATGATGCTCATCGACAGCAAGCAGGTGCTGGCCGCCGCTCGGGAACTGCTCGACAGCCCTAAGTCCGCCAGGTGTCCGGACAGTAAGCGCGCTTCCGTCTCGTAGCAGCCGGCCACAGGATGCCGAGCAACCGTTCGGTCGTGACTGTCAGGCAGTGTTTTTTACAGGTTCGAAGACCGTTTGCGTGCTGGCTGAGCGTGGAACGGCTATTCGCGCATCCTTCGGCCGGGTGAATTAGGATCCGATGGCGCGGCTGCTTCTGAGCTTGTCTGAATCCAAGGATCGCCCGCCCACGCCATCGATCGGGAGTAACACGTACTTGCACGAGATCCCCCACGAAACCCGGATGCTTGAGGTCATCGACCGCCTGCCCGGCGCGCGGGTGGGCGTCGTTGGCGATCTGGTCGCCGATGTTTACGTCAGCGGGCTGAGTGAGCGCGTCTCGCGCGAGGCGCCCGTCCTGATCGTCCGTTACGAAAAGCAGTGGCTCCGTCCCGGCGGGGCGGCCAACGTCGCGGCCAATGTCGCCGCCCTCGGCGCCACGGCGCACGTCGTGGGTCTTGTCGGCGACGACGCGTCGGGCCGGGATCTCATCAAGACATTGACGGGATCAGCCGGCGACGGGCGCGTCGATTGCGACCATGTCGTGGTCGCACCGGGACGGCCGACGATCACCAAGACACGTTTCCTGGCCGGTGCCAAGTTGACCTCGCGCCAGCAGGTGTTCCGCCTCGATCGCGACCCGACGGCATCGCCCGGTTCCGAAGTGCTTGCCGAGCTTTCCGCGCGGATCACGGCGATCGACGCGCGGGTGGATGCCTGGGTCGTCAGCGATTACGGCTATGGGGTGTTTGACGATTCACTGTGCGAACAATTCCGTGCGATCGCCGATCGCAAGTGCGTCTTGGCCGACTCGCGCTGGGCGCTCGAGCGATTCATGGGCGTGACCGCCGTCAAACCCAACGAACAGGAGGCCGTCGATCTGGCCCGCCGGCTGGGATTTTCATGGAAGGACGAATCGCAGCTTGCCCAAACACTGGCCGACCGGTTGCAGGTCCGCGCGGTCGTGATGACCCTGGGCCGCGAGGGGATGGTCTTGGCCGAAAATGGCCGGACGCTTCGCATACCGGCCTGGGGCACTGAGGAGATCGTGGATCTCACCGGCGCGGGCGACACGGTGGCCGCCACGCTTGCGGCGGCTCTGAGCAGTGGTGCGGACGTCGAGTCTGCCTCCCGTTTGGCCAACGTGGCCGGCGGGGTGGTGGTGATGAAGGAAGGGGCGGCAACGGTCCCGCCGCACGAGTTGCGGGCGGCCGTGCAACGCCAGGCGGGCAACGCCACGGGAGGCCGCACGTGAGCCGGATCATCACCGACCGCGGTCAACTCTGCGCGCAAATCGCGCGCCTTCGCGCCGAGGGCCGGACGGTCGTACTGGCCAACGGCGCGTTCGACGTGCTCCACGTCGGGCACATCCGCTATTTGCAGGGGGCGGCGGCCGAGGGCGACGTACTCGTCGTGGCCGTCAACACGGACGAGTCGATCAAGCGCTACAAAGATCCGAGCCGGCCGCTTCAGCCGCTGGCAGAGCGTCTCGAGATCCTGGAAGCCATCGCCTGCATCGACATCCTCACCCCCCTCGACGAACCGAGCTGCGACGCACTGTTGGAGCTTATCCATCCCGACGTTCACGCCAAGGGGCCGGAGTACACGCCGGCCAACTTGCCCGAGTATCCCACGCTTCAGCGGCTCGGCATTCGCCTGGCCACCGTGGGCGACCCGAAGACGCATTCCTCGACCGAGCTTATTCGTCGCCTTGGCCGATGACGCGTTCCGACGCGGAGGTTGGCTTGGCGATTTTCGTCGCTTGCAGGACCGCAGCCGACAAGCTAAAAAACACCCTGGTCGGCCCGGTGGCGTTGCCGGGCGTAGGTCGTTCAACTCAGAAGGGATGGCTCGAGAATGCCTGCCTACAAACTGCCGAAAATCACCAAACCTAAAAAAGTCGGGAAAAAACAGATTCTACTGATCGCCAACGGCGATCTTCGGTTGTCAGCCAATCAGAACTGCTGGGCCGCCCAGCACGAGATGGAACAGGCTCTGACCCGCGCAGTCGCCGACGAGGGCTACACGCTCGTACGCGCCCATCCCTACAAGCCGGCCGAAAAGCACGGGTTCATCGGCTCGCAGAAAGAAGGCATGGAAGTCTTCGCGAAGGTCGACCCGAATGCGCCACTCATCGTGGCCGAGGCCGTCTGGCAGTATTCGCATCACGTTTTGCACGGACTCATCAGCCACGAAGGACCGATCCTGACGGTCGCCAACTGGTCGGGCACCTGGCCGGGCCTGGTTGGCATGCTCAATCTCAACGGCTCGCTCACCAAGGCCGGCGTGGCGTACTCGACGCTCTGGAGCGAAGATTTCTCGGACCGCCCCTTCCGCACGAAGCTGCGCAAATGGCTGGAAACCGGCAAGGTGACGCACCGCACGAGTCACGCCCACCCGCTGAAGAAGGTCAAGGTCGGCGCGCCCGAGCGCCGGCTCGGCGAAGCGCTGGCCGAGCAGCTCCAACAGGAAAAGGCCATCATGGGCGTGTTCGACGAGGGGTGCATGGGCATGTTCAACGCCATCATCCCCGACCATCTGCTCAACCCGACGGGCGTCTACAAGGAACGTCTCAGCCAGTCGTCCCTCTACTACGAGACGACGCAGGTTTCCGACCGTCAGGCCCGGGCCGTCCGCAAGTGGATGGAAGAGCAGGGGATGACGTTCGTGACCGGCAAGGACCCTGACAAAGATCTGACCGACGCGCAGATCCTCGAGCAGTGCAAGATGTACATCGCCGCGATGCGAATCGCCGATGATTTCGGGTGTGCCACGATCGGCATCCAGTACCAGCAGGGGCTCAAGGACCTGCTGCCGGCCAGCGATCTCGTCGAGGGCACCCTGAACAACGTGTCACGACCGTCCGTTTTCAGCCGCGACGGCACGCGCGAGCTCTACAAGGGCGAGGCGCTGCCACACTTCAACGAGGCGGACGAATGCATCGGCCTCGATGCGCTGATGACCTACCGCGTCCACAAGGCGATGCGCCAGCCGCCCGAGTCCACTCTCCACGACATCCGCTGGGGCGACTGGGACCAGTCCGGGACGACCGACGAATACGTGTGGGTCTTTCTGATCAGCGGCTCGGCGCCGCCGGCCCACTTCGTCGGGGGGTGGAAGGGCGCGTCGAGCGAACGCCAGCCGGCGATGTACTTCCGTCTCGGCGGCGGCACCCTCAAGGGTGTTTGCAAGCCCGGCGAGATCGTCTGGTCGCGCATCTACATCGAGGACGATCGGCTGAAGATGGACCTCGGGCGGGCCGGCGTCATCACGCTGCCCAAGGCCGAGACCCAGCGGCGCTGGGAGGCGACGACACCGCAGTGGCCGATCATGCACGCCGTCACTTACGGCGTCGATCGCGACCAGTTGATGGCCAAGCACCAGTCGAACCACATCCACGTCGCCTACGCCCGGGACGCGGAAGCGGCCGACCGCGCCATGCTTGCCAAGGCGGCGATGGCCGACGCGCTGGGCATGGAGGTCAACATTTGCGGGACCAGGAAGAACGGTCGGCCGTTCTGACCGGCGATGATCGGAGAACCGCGGCGGGGCATCCAGGGGCCGACCGACGTCGCGGAAATGCCTTCATGCCTGTTTGGTGCGTGTAAGAGCGTGTGTGAGAAGCAAACCTGTTATCCGAGCCGCAACCGTGAAGGTGCGTTTTTTGCGGGTTGTCGAACTCCGCTTTCTGACGGGCACAGCTTTGATTGCGTTGACACACGCCCTTTAAAGCAGTGTCGAGGTATCCGCGAGGGGAATCATCCCTCCCCTTTGCCCGCGCGCACGAGGACGGCTGCATAAACCGCGACCGCCCCTGCTTTTTTCAGTCCGCGGGCCGCCTCGCGCAGCGTCGCGCCCGAGGTCATCACGTCGTCGATGAGGCAGAGGCGCGTACCGGAGACCCGCGCGCCGGGACGAAGGCGGAACACGCCCCGGACGTTGGCGGCCCGGTCACTCAGGGCCAGATCGACCTGCCGTACTTTCTTCCCGCGCACGGACAGCACTGGCACGCGATCGAGGTCGAGCTGACGGCCCACCTCCCTGGCAAGAAGCCCGACGGGCCAGAACCGGTACCGCAAACGTTCAAAGAGACTGGCCGGCACGGGGACGAGCGCGTCGATCTGACCACACCACGGAGCACCCGTTACGACAGCGGCCAGCAGACGGCCAAGCGGACGGTCAAGTTCCTGACGGCGGTTGTATTTGTAGAAACGCACGAGTTGACCAAGGATGCCCTTGTAGGACCCGACGCAGGCGACACCGTCCAGGGGCGTCGCCTGGCCGCGGCAGGAGGGACAGCCTTCCGGTTTGATCTGATAGGGCTCGGCCCGCCCGGCACACCGCGGGCAGCGCGACGAGGCCGTTGCTTCCAGCAATTGGGCGGTACATGACGGGCACCACTCGGCCCGATCGTCGGTCAGCAACTGCCGGCAAGCCGCACACGCGTAAGGATAAACAAGTCCTCCCACGGACCTTAGTATCGTTTGCAGGACGGCCATGGTCTTCATTGTGGAACCTGTCGTCGATCACGGCAAGTGACGGATTGCCGCTTCGGAGATAATGTACGCACAAATAAAATGAGGATGTGTCGGTGCCCGGACCCCCTGCCAAAACCCGTCGGATGATATGTTGAAAACCGCTCCAGACCCTATCCAACTGGTGGAACAGGCGCTGGCGCGGCGGGCGGCGCTGCTCGAAGCACCCGAGCCGTCAGCCTGTCGGCTCGTGCACGATCGCGCCGACGGGCTCGAGGGGCTGGTCATCGAAAAATACGCCGACGTGCTCATCGTCCAGCGCCACGAGGGCCGACTCAAATTGACCGAACCGCAACTGCGCTCGGTGGCTGAACACGTGCGCAACCGCGTCGGCGCGCGTGCGGTCTATCTCAAGGAGTTCGTGCGGGACCGGGCCGAGCAGAACTCCGCCCTCGAAGCACGCCATCGCGACGCGCGTCCCTGGCTCGGCGAACCCGTCGAGCCGGTGCGCACCGTCGTCGAGGACGGCCTGCGTCTGCTCATTCGTCCGTACGACGGGTTTTCGGTGGGGTTGTTTCTCGAACACCGCCCAAACCGTCAGCGCGTGCGGTCGATGGCTGCGAGGCGGCGCGTGCTCAACACGTTCTGCTACACGGGCGGCTTCTCAGTGGCGGCCGCAGGGGGCGGGGCCGATCACGTGACGAGCGTCGATGTCTCCCGGCGGTACCTCGCCTGGAACCGGGAGAACTTTGCAGCCAATAACCTGGACCTCGGGCCGCACCGCTTCTATTGCTCGGACGTGTTCGATTTCTACCGCCGGGCGCACCGCAACGGGTGGCGTTACGACCTGGTCATCCTCGACCCGCCGAGTTTCGCGCGACTCCGCCGGCCAAAGCGCGTCTTCGTGCTGGCCGAACAGCTTGAACGCCTCGTGACCGAAGGCGTCGAGCTGCTCGATCCGGGCGGGATCGTCCTGGCTGCAGTCAACCATCGCGGAATCGACCGTGACCGCCTGCGGGCCGCCCTGGAAAACGCGGGGCAGCGACTCCACTGTCGGCAGGTGGACGTGCCCGAACCACCCGCCGACTTCGCCGGCGACCCGGACTACAGCAAGACGATCATCGCACAGTTCGAGTGAACACCGCCCTGCTGCGATAGGGCGCCCCTACGGGTTTCGGACACATCGGACATACCATCGGAGGCGGAGGGATTCGAACCCCCGAGGCGCTTCCGCGCCTAACGGTTTTCAAGACCGTCGCCTTCAGCCACTCGGCCACGCCTCCAAGCTTTTTGTCGTCATTCAGGCTCTCATATTACTCTTTACGAAACTTCGCTACAGCCCCCGCGATGTGCTCTTCGTAAAGACAACGTCAGCCGGGTCGGTAAACGCGGTCAACGCGCTTCCTCGCGCTTTCTGACAAGCTCCAACAACGCGCGCGCTTCGCTTGAGCCTTCGCCTTTGCCGTCGTCGGCCAGCGCTTCGAGCGGTGCGGGGCCGGCCTGCTCGATCGCTGCCCGCAGCGCGTCGCGAAGCGGTTGGCTGCCGGCGATGAGGTTCTTGGCCTTGAGCACGTCGTTGATGCGCGCAAAGACACTGCGACCGAAAACCGCACGCTCCGCCTCGCGGTTCCACCGCACGGCCCGCACGCACATCCTCCGCCCTTTCGGCCAGAGGTCCGACAGCCCGAAGTTCCATTCGACCGAATCGCCGCCCGTGCGCTGGCCGTTGGTTTCGAGAATGGGCCCAGCGGCCGTCAGAACGTATTGGAACGACCGCCCGGACCAGCCGGGAACGCCGTTTTCGATGAGACCGGCCGGTCCGCCACGCGACGCGCCGCCGAGCTTCGCGCCCCAGACCAAGGCGACCTCCTCGTAGTCGCAGCCGTACATCTCCTTGAAAACCCCCCTGAAAATCTCGGCGCGAAGCGCGTCGATATCTTCCTGGTCTTTTTGGTCTTCCTGATCGGCTGATGTTGGGGCGGCCTGCTTTGTAGTTGCTTCGTCAGCCGGTGGGGCGTCGTTTTTTATTTCGTAGCCGAGCGCTTTCAGGAAAGCCCGCGCCTGCGGCTCGGTGAGCGGCTGGCCGGTCGGACGCCAACGGACCTTGCGCGCGACCAGCTCGACGACGAACCGCTCGAAAGCAGGCCCCGCCTCCTCATCGATCGCCTGGCCGTCAGCCGTCAAGGGCAGGTCAAAGCCCAGACGGGCCAGGATGGCCTTGAGTTCACGGACGGCCGGCGGGAATGTCTCGAAATCATCGAAATCGCCGGCGCAGGCATATTGGAACTGCCACAGCGCCAGATCCTTCAGCACGGGAATAGTCTTGGCGCGCAGGAATGCGTGGAAATCGTCAAGCTCATAACGTTCTCCGAGCAACGCATCCAGCGTCCGCTCGATGACCGGTGCCAGCTTAAGGGCGATCTCGTCGAGTGTCGCTTCATACTCGGCCAGCGAAACCGTCTCCGTAATCGTTTCGTTCCAGGTATCGATGCCGAACAGTTCGAAGTCGACGTACTCGTGTTCGATGTGATCGACGGAGACGCGGTCCATGAAGGGGTAGGCGATAAGGTGATAACTTTCAGGAACCCGGTCCGCGTCGGCGAACGTGCCGGTCGCTTTGAAGTAGGCTCCTTCTTCGGCGCCGCTGGGGGTGGGGGCATCCTCGCACGTCGCCCACCGCTGTTTCCATGCGTCCGCGAGCAGGTAATCCGCCGGCTGGGTCGAGGGCGGATAAGTCTTGGCGCGTTTGAGAGCTTCGGGCGGCAGGCTCGCGTCGCGCGGCAGAATGACCTCGCGGGTGAGCCGACCGTCCGGCCCGATGCGCGTGATCGTCTGGTGCTTGGTCGGTTCGCAGCCGAGCACACAGAGCAGGGCAGCTGTCAGGTGGAGCCAGGGGCGATGCAACAGCATTGGCAGCTCGCGCGAAAAGAAGGTGTGGGCCATCCGGGGACCCTCCAACGAGACGGGGTTATGCCAAGCCGAGGAGCGCCGCTTCAAGTATACACCTTTGAGAAGGTCTCTGAAAAGGAGGACCGGTGCCGGAGCTAACGAAAGGGCATTGCACCCTCGGATGTCCCTTTCATCGGCCGGCAACTCGAAATCCCAGCCGCTGAATGGCAGCGACCAACTTTACGACTCTGAAAGGACGCGCCGTTCGGGTTAGAATGGCGCCGGCTGACAGCGGCATGCGGCTCTGGTCCGCGATGGAATACCCGGGGCTTGGCAAACAGGAGACGGGGCATGACCGACAGGTTGTTCGTCTGCGTGGTGTCGACGCTCGTGGCGTGGTGTTGGGCGGCTGCCCAGGGGCAAGCCGGGGATTTACCGTCCCCGCGCGGCCAAACAAGCCAAGCCGTCGGCGATTGGCCCGCGGACCATGCAGCCGTTCGGCCGATACCGCTGGGAGCGGTCCGGCTGGGCGGCTTTCTGGGCGACCGCGTCGACACGAACAACCGCGTCAGCCTTTTGGCCGGCCTGGAAAGCCCGATCCCGGCCGGTTTCGAGGCCCGCGCTGCCGGTCGGGAGGTGCCGTCCATCGCGCGGCGGCTCGCGGCTGACAGCGACATGCACAAGTGGCTCGAGGGCGCCTGCTACGCCGTCGGGCAGGATGCCGGGTTGACCGAATTGGCTGCAGCCGTCGAGCGGTATGTCGCGATGATGGTTTCGCTCCAGGAGCCCGACGGCTACCTCGGCACGCGCGTCAACCCGGCCGCCCCGTTCGACGAGCGGGTCGCGCACGATCTCTACGTGGCCGGCCACTTCATCGAGGCAGCCGTCGCCCACTACCATGCGACCGGGCGGACGGATCTGATCGAGTCAGCCGGCAAACTGGCCGACTTCTACATCCGCGCGTGGCGGCAAGAGCACCCCTACTACAAGATCGTCGGACAGCGCGAACATCCCGAGATCGAGCCGGCCCTCGTGCGCCTCTACCGGGCCACGGGCGAGGATCGCTACCTCGAATTCGCCGACGCGATCGCCTCCATGGCGAAAGTCGGCCCGCGCCTCGAAGACGTGCACGCCGGCGGCGGTGCCCGGCACGCCGTCCGGCTCTGCTACCTGCTGACGGGCCTGGCTGAGCTTTATCTGACCACGGGCCGGGAAAACTACCGCGCCCACCTCGCATCACTCTGGGACGAAATCGTCACCAAACGGATGTATGTAACGGGCGGCATCGGCTACAACGAACGGGTCCCCGCCGAACCCTTCGACCTGCCCCAGTGCCTCGACGACAACCCGAACCGCGACATCGCGGAAACGTGCGCGTCGGTGGCGATGATGATGTTCTCCTGGCGGATGCACGCGATCACGGGCGAGTCGCGCTACTTCGACACGATCGAGACGATCCTCTACAACCATTACCTGGGGGCCGTCTCGATCGACCACCTGGGCGTCTTCTACTACAACCCGCTGCGGCGCGTCGGCGACATGACCGGTTACACGGATCACGGCGCGCCGCCGGGCCGGCGGTTGCGGCTGCCTGACATCCATTCGACGGCCTGCTGCCTGCCGAACTCCTGGCGCTTCTTCGCCCAGCTTCCCGAATACGTTTTCAGTACGCGCAGCACGCCGGCCGACACGGTCCTGGTCAACCTCTATACGGATGCGACGGCCACGCATCGTTTGTCCGACAATACGGCCCTGCGCATCGAGATGCGGACAAACTACCCGCACGAGGGAACGGTCCGCTTGCGCGTCGAGCCGGAGCGGGCGACACGGTTCGCGCTCGCGCTGCGTGTGCCGGGATGGTGCGAGTTACCGTCGGTCTCCGTGGCCGGGGAGCCGCCGCAACGCATCGAGTCCGGCAACTACCATCGCATCGAGCGAATGTGGCAACCGGGAGACGAGGTCGTGCTCGAACTGCCGATGACGCCGGCCGTCGTGCTGAGCCGGTTCGAGGTCGCCGCCAACCGCGGACAGGCCGCGTTGCGTCGCGGCCCGCTTGTCTACTGCCTCGAAAAACAGGACACCGCGGGTCTGGACCTCGCCCAAGCCGTCATCGCACTGGACCAGGACGACCCGGCCGGCTCGCTGAAGGTCGAACGGGACGGGCAGCTCGGCTGCTACGTGCTTCGCGCCCGCACCGGGCGCCGGCACGTACCGGATAACGCAGACGCGCTCTATCACTCAGCCGGGACCCTGGCGCCCCGCGACGTCCGCGAGGTTACGTTCATCCCGTTCTACCTGCGGGCCAACCGCCTGCCGGACTCGCGGTGGGTCACGTTCCTGCCGTTCTATTCACACTGAGGCGTAAAAGCGGGGAGGATTCCGCGCGGGCGAACGTGGATGAGAAAGCGTCGGCAACTGCTTTTGAGAAAACGGTCGGGCAGGGTGCTCAAGCGATTCTTCCTGAATAGTCCTCGGTCAAGTCCTGCCAGAGATGATCCATGACCTCGGGCCGGGCGGCCAGAAAGGAGATCTCCCGGCCGGCCTCGGTCGCCACGTTCATTGGAAACGGCAGCGGACCGTCGAGCGGGCGGGCTACCATACCAGCCTCCTCGATCATGACCCACGCCCCCGCGATGTCCCATGCATGGCATTCCGTAACGAGGACGGCATCGAACCCCCCGCTGGCCAGATAGACCAGGTGCAGGGCGGTCGAGCCGAGGTTGCGCACGTTGTAGGCGTCGATCCAGCGATGGGCAGCCGGCGGCAGGTGCCCCCTCTGGCCGGAGGGCGAGGCGATGAGCCAGCCCGTCGCCGGCAGCGCGGGTTGCGGCTTACAACGGACGTGGTTCAGCCAGAGCCCCGCCCCCGCCGAGGCGGACCAGAGGTTTTCCGTGATCGGATCGCCGACAACGCCGACCACGGGGCGCCCCTTCTCCAGCAGGGCCAGCGAGATACTGAAAACCGGGATCGTGCGGGCATAGTTGCGCGTCCCGTCGATCGGATCGATGATCCAGCAGCGGTCAGCCGCCGCTGGCCGGGCGTGCCGGTCGGGGTGCTGCTGCGTTTCCTCGGTGATGACCGCGTCGCCCGGGAACGTACGGGCGATGATTTCCTGAAGGGCCTCCTGGACAACGTGGTCGGCCTCGGTGACCGGCGACGCGTCGGCCTTGGCCGAGGCCGTCGTCCGGCCGAAATGGCGGCAGGCGACCTTACCGGCTTGACGCACCCACCGGCAGGCCTCGCGTCGTACGGATTCGTAATCACCCACGTTCCTGCTCCCGTGCAGAAGCACTCGCCCTTTTCGTACAGTCCACCTGGCCTGTCACCCCTCGCCTCATCCGCAGCCCGCCAGGGCGGCGAAGTCGTCGCGGAGGCTCTGGTAGAGCGAGCGGTAGACGGGGTAGAGTCGATCGTAGACGCGGGCGGTTTTGCGATCGGGCTTGAGCGGCTTGGCGACGCGGATCGCCGCCTGGCAGGCTTCGGGCACGCTCGCGTACAACCCTGTGCCCACGGCTGCCATTAGCGCGACACCCAGCGCGCCGCCCTCCTGCGTGTTCACGGTCACCACGTCGGCGTGGTACATGTCCGCCTGCATCTGGCGCCAGAAGTCGCTGGCCGCCCCGCCGCCGCTGGCACGGACCTGCCGGATTTTCAAGCCGCCGGTTCGCATGAGTTCGATCTGGTCGCGCATGCCGAACGTGATGCCTTCGAGAACGGCACGGACCATGTGCCCACGACCGTGGCGCACCGACAGGCCGACCCACGCGCCCCGCGCGTTCGGGTCCGGGTGCGGGCACCTCTCGCCGGTCAAATAGGGCAGGAACAGCAACGACTCGCATCCGGGCGGCGCGGTGGCCGCCTCGTCGATGATACGCGGATAGAGCGCACCCGGGTCGCGCTTGGCCTTGGTGGCGGCCCGCACCTCGTCGGCCCAGAGTGTGTTCCGCAGCCATTGGAGCGACCCGCCGGCCGACAGCATGCACCCGAAAACGCACCATTTGCCGGGCACAGCGTGGCAGAACGACTGGAGATTACCCGCCCTGTTGGGGACCGGATGATCGCTGTGCGCGAAGACGACGCCGCTGGTGCCCAGCGTGGCCGACACGATGCCCGCCCGAACGATGCCGTTGCCGACCGCGCCGGCCGGCTGATCGCCCGCCCCCCCCACGACCGGCGTACCCGCTTTCAAGCCCGTGAGCCGGGCCGCCTCAGCCGAAACCGTCCCCGTCACCTCGGTCGACTCGTGAACCGGCGGCAGCAGGTCACCATCGATGTCGAGCTTGCCGAGCAGGCCGCGATGCCACGCGCGTTTTTTCACGTCCAGAAGCAGCGTCCCCGACGCGTCGCTCACCTCGGTCGCGTATTGGCCGGTCAGCCGCAACCGGATGTAATCCTTGGGCAGCAGGATTTTCCGTGTCTTTCCGTAGGTCCGCGGGTCGTTTTCGCGGACCCAGAGAATCTTGGGCGCGGTGAACCCGGTCAAGGCGACGTTCGAGACCATCTGGATCAGTTGTTTGCGCCCGCCGGCCCGCTTTTCGATCTGTTCGCACTGGGCCGCCGTCCGCTGATCGTTCCACAGCAATGCCCGGCGGAGCGATCGGCCACTCTTGTCGACGAAGACACTGCCGTGCATCTGCCCGGAGAGTCCGACGGCCGCGATCTGGGACGGTTTCTTTTTGGCCTTGCGGCAGACGGCACCGATCGTCTTGATCGTCGCCCGCCACCAGTCCTCCGGCTCCTGCTCGGACCACCCCGGCCGGGGCGTATGGACGGGATATTCGACGGACGCGGTGGCCAGCACCCGGCCGCGTTCCGTGCACAGCAGCGCTTTGGTGGCTGACGTCCCGATGTCGATACCGCAAAGAAGTGCCATGACCTGGTTCCCTGACGATGGAAAAACAATCCGAGTCGCGTCCTCATCCACGTGGGCCGGCAGTATACCCGCCACGTGGGGCCGGGTGTAGCGCGCCGGCTCGCAGGGCGTGGCCGTCGCCCCTACAATGAAGACCGTATGGACAGCGCATCACCCCATGAGCACCTGTTGGCCGTCCCGCTGGAGGCATTCGAGGCCCTTTGCCGCAAGGAAGGGCAGCCCGTCTACCGTGCGTGCCAGGTCTTCGAATGGATCCACCGCAAGGGCGTCCTCGATTTTTTGCGGATGTCCAACCTGCCGCGCGACCTGCGAGACACCTGGTCCAGGCGCTGGTCGATCCGGACGGCTCGGGAGCTCAGCCGGCGGGTCGCGCGGGATGGGACGATCAAGCTGCTGCTTCGCTGGCCGGACGGCGCAACGAGCGAATGCGTCCTGCTCTCCGACGGCCGGCGGCGGACGGCCTGTATCTCCAGCCAGGTCGGTTGCCCGGTCGGTTGTGCGTTCTGCGCGAGCGGGCTGACCGGCCTTCAGCGGCAACTGACGGCCGGCGAGATCGTCGAGCAGGTCCTCTGGATCCGCGCGCTGGCCGAGACCGGCGGCAAAACCCCCGAGCAAGTGGACGACGATGGCCAGGCAGCCTCCGACTCCGCGCGGGTTGCCCCCGCGCGCTTGAGCCACGTCGTCTTCATGGGCCTCGGCGAACCGCTGGCCAACTACAACAACGTGATCCGCGCGATCCGAATTCTCAATGCCGACTGGGGCCCGAACCTGGCCGCCCGCCACATCACCATCAGCACGGTCGGGTTGCCCGGCCCGATCAAACGTCTGGCCGACGAAAAGCTCCAGGTCAACCTGGCCCTCTCGCTGCACGCGCCGACCGACGCGCTGCGGGCCGAGCTGATCCCGTGGGCCCAGCGTGTGCGACTCGACGCGCTCGTCGAGTCGGCCCGCGCGTATTTCGAACGCACCGGGCGCGAGGTGACGGTCGAGTACCTGCTGCTGGCCGGCGTGAACGACCAGCCCGAGCACGCCCACCAGCTCGTCAAGCTCTGCCGCAGGATGCGTTGCAACGTCAATCTCATCCGCTACAACCCCGTCGCGGGTCTGCCCTACGAGCGGCCCACGAGCTACGCGGCGCACCGCTTCCTCGAACGGTTGCGGGAACGGGGCATCAACGCGCACATTCGTCGAAGCCGCGGCCTGGACATCGAGGCCGCCTGTGGCCAGCTCCGCCGGCACGTGGCGGCCGGTACGGACAAAATCCGTGTGTGAGGATCATCGACAGGCCCCTTACGCAGGCAAGGAGAAATCATGGCACCTTTGCAGATCGGCGTGTGCACGTGGTCGCTGGCGATTCCGAATCTTCGGGAAACACTCGATGTCATAAAAAACGACCTCAAACTCCGCTGCATCCATCTGGGCTTCATGGGCGAGGGGAGCGACGTGCCGCTCGAGACGGCCGAGCTCGTCCACGCGAGCGGGTTGCGCGTGACAGCCACGGCCGTCGGGTTCGCCGGAGAGGACTATTCGAGCATCGCGCGGATCGCCGAGACGGGCGGCTACGTGGTCGACAACGATTGGGAACTGCGCCGCGATAAGACCCTGGCCGTCGCCCGGGTCACTACCCAGCTCGACGTCAAGTACCTCAGCGTGCATGTCGGCTTCGTGCCGCACGATCCGGCCGACGAACGCTACACCGTCATGTGCGACCGCGTCCGTGCGATCTGCGACGGGATCGGCGAAATGGGTTTGACGCTCGTCATGGAGACCGGCCAGGAGACGGCCGAGCAACTGCTGGCCTTCATCGACGCGGTCGACCGCCCCAACATCGGGATCAATTTCGATCCGGCCAACATGGTCCTCTACGGCGTCGGCGAACCGGTCGAGGCACTCGACCTGCTGAAAGACCGCGTCGTCCACGTCCACATGAAAGACGGCACCTGGTCCGATGCGCCCGGCCGGCAGTGGGGCCAGGACGTCGTGCTGGGCACGGGGCAGGCGGATATCCCGCGCGTCGTCAGCAAGCTCAAGGCCGGCGGCTACACCGGCCCGCTCATGATCGAACGGGAAGCGGGCGATCAGCGCGTGGCCGACATCCGCGAGGCGGTCGCCCTGCTCGAATCGCTCGGCGGACAGCGATAAATCTCAAGATTGAACCGGTCGGTTGGCAACGGTGCCTCGGATTACACCACCCTCCTCTCACGGGCGCAATGCCGTCGTACCACGCGCCCGACCTGCTCCAGCCGGACCTCGCAGATGTCACTTGCCGGCCGGTCCGCCGCGCAGACCGCAACATGCGCGCCGAGTGGCCGCCAGGTGTCCGACACCGTCGGGCCGAAGATCGCAACGGTCGGGACGCCGAGCGCAGCCGCCACGTGCGTCATCCCCCCGTCGTTGCCGACGTAACCAGCCGGCCGAAGCGCCAGAAGCGCGCGGACGGCGCCCTCCAGATCCGGCTCGGCGATGAGCGGCTCGCCCGTCGCCCGGACACGCGCGCGGACGCTGCGGGCCGGCTCGCCCGCGGATTCGAGCTCGGTCGGCCCGAGCATCCACCCGGTGCGCAAGGGGACCAACGAATCCGCCAGGGCGACGAAACGATCCGTCGGCCAGCACTTGGCCCGCCCGCCGCTGCCCGGATGGAGCACGACGACAGCGGTCTCCCTGTGCCCGGTTCGACCGGATGGGTGGGTCATCGGCATGTCAAATCGGAGCGTCGCCGGTTGCGGTTCGACAACGGGACCGCCCGCGCGGGCCAAATCGGCCGCCCACTGACCGGTGATATGCGTCCGGCCGGCCAGCGTGGCAGGTGCCGGGCGCGGATCGATCCCGATGGACTGCGCGCCGGTGCATGCGATCAGTCGCCGATGCACAGGCGTCTCCGATCCACCCAGAAAGCTGAGCACCCAGCGAGCTTGGTCCAGCAGACTCTGCAGGGTCGCATCGAGCGGCCCGCGGGACGCGAACAGGCTGTGTAGCCCGACGGCATCAGGGTGGACGCACCGATCAATGACGCTCCGCCCGGCGGCCAGACGGGCCGAAGAGGCCGACGCGACGGCTACAACCCGCTCTGCCTTCCACATTTTGGCGGCCGGCTCGATCACCGACATCGTCAGCAGAAAATCACCAATCGCACCCTGGTGCAAAACGAGCAGCATGACCCCCTCGCGCAATAGCGTTGGTTCGTGTCTTCTTGTAGCGGCCGCGCCCCGTGGCGGCCGTTTCCAGCTAATGCTCCAGCCGCCGCCCTCCCGCATCAAAACGATCTTACGATAGCCGTCGGCCTTGCGTGATCCTGCTGGACCGTTTTGGTGCGGGACGACCGTTTTCCGTTGGTATACCGGTTTCACCCGCCTTTGCTTTGCCGTCACAGAGCCGTTGATAGTGAGGTTGCCGGTTCATGCAAGCAGAGGCCGTCATGTGCGGCCCGAGGTCTCGATGACGCCTCCGCCCAGAACGACGTCCCCTTCGTAGAAGACGGCTGCCTGGCCCGGCGTGATCGCGCGCTGGGGTGCATCGAAGCGGATTCGCACGCGGCTGTCGCCTGCAGGCTCGATGGTGGCCGGCGCCGCGGTGTGCGTGTAACGGATCTGCACGGAAGCCCGCAGCGGCTCCCCCGGCATCTCCGTGTGCCACCGTACCTCGCCCGCTTCCAGATAGTCGGACATCAGCGCCTCTTCCGGGCCGATGACGACAGCGTTGCGGGCCGCATCCAATGCGGTCACGTAGTACGGCCGGCCCATGGCCACGCCCAGGCCGCGACGCTGGCCGACCGTGTAATGTGCGAGGCCCGCGTGACGGCCGACCTCGCTGCCCGTCTCGTCGAGGATCTGCCCTTCCCGAAATCCCTCCGGCCGGCGCTGGCGGACGACACGCGCGTAGTCGCGGTCCGGGGCGAAGCAGATATCCTGCGATTCGCCCTTGTCGCCGACCTCGAGGCCGAGCCGCTGGGCTTCCGCGCGAACCTGCTGCTTGGTCAACCCGCCAAGCGGAAAGAGCGTATGCCCCAGCCAATCCCGTTCGAGACCGTACAGAACGTAAGACTGGTCCTTGGCGCGGTCGATGCCCCGGCGGAGTCGCCATGTACCGTTGTGACGGTCGATCCGTGCGTAGTGGCCGGTCGCGATGAAGTCCGCCCCCCCCGACCGGCCGTAGTCAGCCAGCCGACCGAACTTGAGATCGCGGTTACACAGGATGCAGGGGTTGGGCGTCCGGCCGCGGAGATATTCGTCGGCGAAGTGCTCGATGAGCCGGTCGAAAGGGCCACTGAAATCGAGCGCGTAAAACCCGATGCCCAGGTGACGCGCGACCGCGCGGGCGTCGGCCGCGTCGGTCGGGCTGCAACAGCCGCGGGGACGGTCCGGAGGCTCGTCCTCCGGCGCACCCGCCCCATCCTCGGAAACGCCCGTGCACATGGAGAGCCCGACAACCTCGTAGCCCTGCTCGACCAGCAGGCCGGCAGCTACGCTGGAATCGACTCCGCCGCTCATGGCGACGACGACTTTCCCCTTTCGAGCGGGCATGGGAACACGAACTCCTTGGGATTCTCGGGGTTTCCCTCATGCTTTAAGGTCGGCCTGTATCGGCCGTCGGCCAGCCATTATAGTGGACGGCCTCGATGGAATCGAAAAGTCCGTTGCCGGGAGCCATGCGATGGAAACGATCACAGTCAAAACGAGCAATCGCTGCCAGATGATCGACGTTACCGACCGTGTCCAGCAGGCCGTCCAACAGGACGGGATCAAGCAGGGCTTTGCTGTCTGTTTCGTCCCCCACACGACGGCGGCCGTCACGATCCAGGAAAACGCCGACCCCGACGTCCTGCACGACGTACTCTGGAAGCTCGATCAGTTGATCCCGCAGCGCGAGTCCGCCTACCGCCACAGCGAGGGCAACAGCGACGCGCACTTGAAGTGCTCGGCCGTAGGGGTCTCCCAGCTCGTGCCGGTCCAGGACGGACGGCTCGTGCTGGGAACCTGGCAGGGGCTCTATTTCTGTGAATTCGACGGCCCGCGGAGCCGCAGGCTGATCGTCCAGTGTGTCGGCCGCTGAAAGCACCCCCCGGCGTTGCGGGCGATTCGACTGGAAGAACAGATTGTGCCCGCCTGCCGGGTAGCCTCCTCCAACCCCCGAAACCCGGCGCGTCTCGGGCTGCCTTGGCAACAGGCAGGTCGTTCGTGTATGCTATTGGGCTCGGCTCACGAGGACAGGCGCGAAGGGTTCGCGCCGGGGGCCGGCACGTAAAGGAAAACCCTCGCCGACGACCGCAGCAAGGTCGGGCGCGCGGGTTTCTTTTGCTTGGCACTTCTTTTTGCACGTTGGGTTACGAATGGTCGATTACAACCTGATCCAAAGTCTGGACGATGAGGCCGACAGCCTCGAACAGGAAGTCAATGACGCAATGGGCCTGGCCGGTGACGTGAGGGCGGCACTCGCTTCCGTGATCGAAGAGACGGTCACCCCCTTTCAGGCCGGCACGCTGTTGAAAGGCCGGATCGTCGGCGTCATCGGTTCCGACGTCATCGTCGACGTCGGTCTGAAGAGCGAAGGCATCGTCCCGGTCACCGAATGGGAGGATAAGTCCGCCATCGACGTCGGCGACGAAGTCGACGTCTGGCTGGAGAGCGTCGAATCCGACAGCGGGCTCGTGGTCATCAGCAAGCGCAAGGCGGATCGACTGCTCAACTGGCAGCACCTCGCCGAGACCGCCCACGAGGGCGACACGGTGAAAGGTCGCGTGATGCGCAAGATCAAGGGCGGGCTGCTCGTGGACATCGGGGTGCCCGTCTTTCTGCCCGCCTCGCAGGTGGACATCCGCAGGCCCGGCGACATCGGCGAGTACATCGGTCGGGAAATCCAGGCAAGCATCCTCAAGATCGACAAGGAACGCCGCAATATCGTCATCAGCCGGCGGCGGTTCATCGAGGAACAGCGCCGGGCAGCCAAGGAAAAGGTGCTCACCGAAATCCAGGTCGGCGACGTCCGCAAGGGCATCGTCAAGAACCTGGCCGACTTCGGCGCGTTCGTCGACCTCGGCGGGATCGACGGCCTGCTGCATATCACCGACATGAGTTGGGAACGGATCAACCACCCCTCCGACATGCTCAAAATCGATCAGGAGGTCGAGGTCAAGATCCTCAACGTCGACCGGGATCGGGAGAAAATCGCGCTGGGCCTCAAGCAGCTCACGCCCAACCCCTGGGAGACCATCGAACAGCGCTATCCGGTCGGCTCCAGGCAGACCGGCGAAGTGGTCAACATCACCAACTACGGCGCGTTCGTGAAACTCGAGCCGGGCGTCGAGGGGCTCGTACACGTCTCGGAGATGAGCTGGACCCGCCGGATCAACCACCCCTCCGAGGTCGTCAGCCTCGGCGACCAGGTCCCCGTCGTCGTCCTCGAGATCAACAAGGACAAGCAGGAGATCAGCCTGGGCATGAAGCAGGTCGAGGCCAACCCGTGGACGCAGGTGGCCGAGAAATACCCGCCCAACACGATCATCGAGGGCACCGTTCGCAACCTGACCAACTACGGAGCGTTCGTGGAAATCGAGGAAGGCGTCGACGGGCTGCTCCATGTCTCGGACATGAGCTGGACCCGCAAGATCAGCCATCCATCGGAACTGTTGAAAAAGGGCGACAAGATCCAATGCGTCGTGCTGAGCGTGGATCAGCAGAAAATGCGCGTCGCTCTGGGCACCAAGCAGCTTACGGAGGATCCCTGGCTCAACGCGATCCCGACGACGTACATCCCGGGCCAGATCGTTCGGGGCAAGGTGACCAAGATCACCAACTTCGGCGTCTTCGTGGAGTTGGAGCCGGACCTGGAAGGTCTGCTGCACGTCAGCGAGTTGGCCGACCACAAGGTCGAGGACCCGCACGACGAGGTGAAGGTCGGCTCCGAAATCGAGGTGAAGATCCTCCGCGTCGACCCGCAGGAGCGCAAGATCGGCCTGAGCAAGAAGCGGGCCGAGTGGGCGGCCGAAGAGGGCAAGGCACCGGCCGCCGGGGGCGACGTGAAGGTCCGGCGGGGCGGCCTGCACGGCCCCGGCGCCGAATCGACCGATGTAATCACCCAGTTCCCGTTCCGCTCGACTGACAAGGCGGAGGGCGCCGACGCCGAAGAGACGGACACCGCGACGGACAGCGCCGCGGACACGGAAAACGCCGAGGACAGCGCAAAGGGGCAGACCGAGGTGCCCCCCACCGAGGAATCGGCTCCCGACTCCGAGCAGGATCGGCCGAACGACGATGAGTCGACGACGGCACCGTAACGGTACGTTGAAAAAGTTCTGAGGGTCGCGGCATCGCAATCCCGACAGGCCGTAACAGCAGGCACGCGGTTGCGCAGGGTTCCAAAAAGTCGCGGACTTGCAGCCCGTTCAGCCCCACGGCGAAAAGAAAAAGGGGTGCGGCGAGCATGGTAGGCGCAGGGAGGGTAGGACCATCGCCGTCCAGAACGAACTCCAGCATTATCTCAAGCAGATCGATGAAGCTCCCCTGCTGACCTGGGAACAGGAAAAGGAGCTGGGGTCAGCCATCCAGTACGCCGCCCAGACCGACCAACTGTTCCGGGAGGGCCGAATCAGTCTGTCCGCCAAGGAAGAAGCGGAACTCAAGGCGGTCCATGCGCGCGACCGGATGATCCTGTCGAACCTTCGGCTCGTGGTCAACATCGCCAAAAACTACCTGAACCGGGGAATGTCGCTGGCGGACCTCATCGAGGAGGGCAACATCGGCCTGCTGCGGGGAGTCGAAGGCTACGACCCGAAGCAGGAGACCCGTTTCAGCACGTACGCTTCCTGGTGGATCAAGCAGGCGATCAAGCGCGCCCTCATCAACACGGTCCAGCCGGTGCACATACCGGCCTACATGGTGGCCATGATCGCCGACTGGAAGAAAGCCCAGGCCGCCCTCGAGCATCGGCTCAATCGCCAGCCCACGCTCCAGGAGATGGCTGAGCATATGAACCTCAGCGAGCGAAAGGTGCGAATCATCCGCCGCGCGGTTAAGGCGTTCAACGCCCCGACCCAGTCCGGCAGCGCCGACGGTACGTTCGGCCTCAACGAGCTGCTGGCCGACGACAAGACGCCCTCGCCCGAAGAGGCAGCCTTCAGCAACGCCGACGCGGAGCTCATCGAAAAGCTGCTCTCGCGTATCGACGAGCGCGAAGCGACGATCCTCACATTGCGGTACGGGCTCAACAACGAAGCCCCGATGACGCTCAAGCAGATCGGTACCGAGGTGGGCCTCACGCGCGAACGCGTTCGCCAACTCGAGCGCGACGCCCTGCGCAAGCTGCGCGAGGCGCTCGAAGAAATGTAGCGCGCGCGCCCACCGGGCAAGCGTCACAAACCCAGCAACAATTTGACCGTGGTGAAGTAGATGATCAGACCGGTGATGTCGACGATGGTCGTCAGCGCCGGGCTCGCCACGACGGCCGGGTCCCACTTCATCCTGGCCGCCCCGAGCGGCAGCAGGGCCCCGATAAGCGTCGCCGAGACGACCTGCAACCCCAGCGCCACGGAGATCGCCACCGCGACGCGGACAACGGTGTACTCTTCGGGCACCGGGGACCCGCTCTCGAACAACATGACGCGGCCGAAGGCGATGAGGGCTAAGACGGCCCCCAGCATCATCGCGACACCGAACTCCTTGGCAAGCACCCGCAGGATGTCCCCCGGCCGAACCTCCTGCATGGCCAGTGCCCGAACGACCAGCGTGGCCGACTGGCTGCCCGTGTTGCCGCCCGTGTCGACCAGCATCGGCATGAACACCGCCAGGATGGCGAACTGCATCAGCAGCCCCTCGAAGTTCTGAACGATGAAACCGGATACCAAACCGAGAATCGCCAGGATGACCACCCAGACGACCCGGTTACGGAAATGCATCCAGGCCGGGGTACGCATGTACTCGCCCGCGACGTGTCGTCCACCGATGGCCATCAACTTCTCCACGTCCTCCTGCTGCTCCTGACGGATCGCATCGAGAGCGTCGTCGTGCGTGATGATGCCCACGAGCTTGTGCTGGCCGTTGGTCACCGGCAGGGCAAGCAGGTCGTATTTCTCGATGAGGTGGGCGGCGGGCTCCTGGTCCTCGTTGGCATCGACGCTGATGACGTCCTCGTGCATGATCTCGCGGACGAGCTCGGCCGGCCGGCCGAGGATGAGGTCCTTGAGCGACACGAAACCGATGAGCCGATGCGCTTCGTCCACCACGTAGAGGTAGTAGATCGTTTCCTTGGTCGGTGCCTGATAGCGAATCTGTTCGAGCGCTTGTGAAACCGTCATGTCGGGCCGCAGCGTGGCGTAGTCGCTGCTCATCAAAGCACCGGCCGTCCCCTCCTCGTAGCTGGCCAGCTTTCGGATGTCTTCGCGTTCAGCCTTGGCGACCAGCGGGAGGATCTGCTCGACGACGGCCGGCTCAAGCTGCTGGATGAGGTCCACCCGGTCGTCGTGGGGCAGATCCTCGATCATCCGGGCGATGGCCTGGCGGTTCGCGTCGCTGGCCAGCTCGACCTGCCGTTCAAGCTCGAAGTGCGAGAAGATCTCCGCCGCCCGGCGCTGGTGGAGCATGGACAGCAACCGCCAGACGTCGGTGTCGTCCAAGTCAGCTGCGAACTCGGCGATCTCGGCCGGGTGGACGGCCTCGATGGCTTCCTGAAGGCGGGCGCGGTCGCCGCTGTCGAGCAGTTCGAGGAGTTCAGGGGTCAGGACCGGATTGCTCATGGCTGCCTTCCTTTCCGTCCTGTGACGTGGCCGCGCGTGCGGTGCGGACGGATCTACAAGGCAGCCGGAGGCGGGGAGGTCAGGCCATCGCACCTCCCGCCCTCGGGCACGGTTCGCACGGTGCAGCCGAATACCTGCATTGCCGGTCGGGTTCATCGCCCGACGGCTCAGGCTCCGTCAGAGGACCGCTGTCGCAGTCGTCCATCGCAAACACACCTCACACGACACGATCCGCCCACCCCGCGGCGAGACGGGCGTTCCACCTGCTCTTTATACGTCGTGCCCACTGGCCGGTCAACGCCTCACCAGCCGACCGCTTTGTTTGAAAGCCGTTTTACTGGAGTGGGCTTTTCATGGGCGGTTTCGGTGCGTTCGACGAGCCGAAAAGGCAGCAGCTCGGAATCGGTGATCCTCAAACGGCTCATCGTGCGTCTTGCCGGCACGGAACAAAGGCGCCTCCAAAAATGATCCTTTGTGTAACTATCTGTCTTGAAAAAGGTTACCTCTGCTCATCGCTCCGGGCGACTGGTACGGCCATGGAACGTCGTGCATCGAGCATCGGCCGATGGCCGAGAGGCTTGGTCCCAAAACAGAGAAATATTTCTTACCGCCGGGGGGTGTTTTTTTCTGGACCTGCGGGCCGACTTTCGGATATGATAAAATGAGAAGCAAAGGCCATGTTTCGGAAATACGATACAGGGCAGGGAAACCACCAAGCAGAGGGGACGACGTGCGCGGAAGCCCGGGAAAAAGCTTCCGATCGACAAAGTTGACAGGAAGAAGGGGCAGGACGCGTCGCGTCGTGAGAAGCGCTATCTGCCTCTGCGCCAAGGGCCGAGAGGGCCCCGAACAAGTTGCCAGGCCGGATAGCGCGGCCGATGGACGTAAAGGAGGGCAAGAAAGAAGACAAGGCTGGCTTTCAGGTCGAAGAGAAAAAAACAACTCCCATAGGAATCCGCGAGGTTGTTTTTTGGGGTCGGGTTCTTGCTTTCGGTTGACCGGTCGGTTAAACTGAGAGCTTGAACACGTCGGTAGTATTCGTAAGGGAACCGCAGGGCACGTTCTATTCTTTTTGTGGAGGGAGGACAATATGAGGCTCATCGTAACATCGCTCCTAGTGTTGTCTCTGGCGGGGGCAGCAATGGCGCAGGACCGCTGCATCGCCCTGAAGGACAACGATGTAGCAGCGTCATCCCAGGGTGTTCCGGGGATCACTGCAGCGGACATCGTCTGGTGTGACGACTTCGGCACCTACTGCGCGTCGAATGAAACGGCCGTGAGTATCTGGCCGGGCTATCCGCCGACGCCAGACAACCTCTGCCTTTCGACGGATACACCATCGAACTCCTGGTTCGCCGATGACACGTATCACTGGGGTCAGATGACCACGCCGCATAATTACGGCACAGGGATGATGGTGGACGAACCGCAAGGCACCAACGGCTGGTGGGGCCGGTTCTGGGATGACACCTCGACCGGCTGGATGACACCCCCGCACGTGGTCATGTTCCCCAAAGAGTTCACCGTGTATCACAGTTTCGATATGACGCCGGCCATCGCCGAGCATTTCGCGGATCCGGAGGCGGACCTGATCTTCGGCACGGACGACAACCCGCTCAAACTGCGCTACTGGACGTACTTCCGGGCGGACAACTATCTTTCCGGTCACCCCTGGTACTCGCCGATCTACGTCGAGATTCGCATGGACTCGGGTACGGACAGTCCGGATGACCGGGCCGTGACCGATTATGTCGAGCAGAACTGCATGCGATGGCATGACTGCAACTGCCTGGATGCCAATGCGGCTGCGGGCGTTTATTGTGAGATCGACCCGGACCCGGGCACCTGCGAAGGAAGCTCTTGCGTAACGTGGCCCTGCAACGATCCGATGGGCGAATTCATCTGCATCGGCGGGCCGAACGACGGGCAGACCTGTGATCCCTTCACGCCGGGCGATTGCGGCCAGACATGCGCCGAAGCACCCTACCCCGCCTGCACTTCGGACGCCGACTGTTACGCGTGCGTCGGAGGGACGTACGAAGGCAATTCCTGCGGCTCGGATGCAGACTGCCGCACGAACGCATGCGTCGGCGGCGTGTACGATGGCCAAGACTGTACGGCTGATGCCTACTGTCAGCGCCCGTGTCTGGGAGGGCAGGATGCCACATGCGAGGGCGGCCCGCAGGACGGCACGGTCTGCACGGAAGACGCAGAATGTGCCGGCGATCCGGTCTTCCCGATCGTCAACCAGCAGTGGCTGAGCGGCCAGATCGCCGTGCCGAGCCCGCCTCTGGACACCCAGAAGGTGTGGAAGAGTCTGGCGTGGGGCTGGCTGGCCCAGACGAACCGCAATCCGTGTGAAGCGGACGACGGCGGTAAGCCGATTCATTACCACGCCAACACCTTCGACGGCAACCGGTGGTGGGATCTGCGAAGCAACGTCAAGCCCGCGGTCCTCTACGGCGGTGATTTCAACTACTCCCGAGGGCAGGCGTTCTTCGAGATGGAGATCAGGACCAACACCTACATCGTCACGATGATCTCCACCCAGTACGGCGACGGCCGGGATTACGGTTTCGTCACGCCGTTCGATGCCGTTCTGGATCGAAAATACCTCGGCCCGTTCAACACGATCTCGATGGGAACGGGGCCAGGCCGCAAGTGGGAATACAACGACACGACTCTGGAATGGGAACTCGTGGGCGATGCCGACATCTGGTACTACCCGGTACAGTACGGGTCTGCGACCGGGTGGCACAACGGCTGGCTCGATCGACCGGCGGTAACCGGCGGCGAGGTCGGCAGCACCGCGGGCGCATGCTGCCTGTCGGATCTGAGCTGCATCGAGACGGATGACGTGACCTGCGCGGCCCAGGACGGCCGGTTCGAGGGCTACGGCACGCTCTGTTCCGAGACGCTCTGCTGCCGCTACCCGTTCGCCGATGCGGACGGTGACGGCGACGTGGACCAGGCGGACTTCGGCATCTGGCAGTCGTGCTACACGGGTGCCGGCGGCGGGATTCTGCCTGACTACTGCGAATGCTTCGATCGTGTGGACGATGCAAGCGCGCCCAACCCCGATGGCGACGTGGACGCCTTCGACTTCCTGGAGTTCATGAACTGCTACACGGGCGCCAATGTGCAGTATGATGACGTCATCAACCTCATTAACTGCAACCCCTGACAGGGGTGAGTTACAGGGGTTGCGTGAGTCCGTGAGTTAAGTTTACCTCGGAGGAGGTTTCCACCCGGAAACCTCCTCCGTTTTTTGTATCCCTAAATGCACGTTGGCCATGACACCGTACTCAGGCACCCAATGGCTCGTAGCGGCTGTCCCTATACCAAAACGATCCAACGGATTGCGCAGGCCCGGCCTGCAACAAGAAAGAGGATGGCTCACGCAGACCCTGCTTCGCGACGGTCGTCGCTCGCTGGGACAAGCGCGCTGAAGCGCGAAGATAGGAAAGGTTCACGCAGAAACGCCGGGTCGCGGAGGCGCGAAAACATTGCGCGAGGTCCTAACCGGTCGCCCTTGGCAACGTACCTTTGCAGCAATCAATCGGATTGGCCGCGGGGATCATTGCGTCGTAAGTCCAACTTGCAGCCGGTGCCAGATCATTGACTCTTCGAGTCACACGATCTCGAAGAAACGCACAAGACACGTTCTCCTGCGTGGCCGGTCTCAAACCGGTTGTCCGCTCCGCTCTATCGCCTGGGGCTGTGCCGCCCTACGCGTTCCAGGTATCCAGAACTTGTACGGCTCCCCTGTTGATCCTACGCCACATCAATTTGTTCTGTCGGACAATGGTGCATCGGAGGCGTAGGTGAATCGGGGACGGGATCCGTCGAACGGTCATGATGCGCCTGCACCCGAAACCGACTTTGGAGCATTCACTGCTTTTCCCAAAAAGCGTTGACGGCTTGGACGGTCCAGTCCGCCAGGATCCGCCCGCCTTCGGGTCCGACCTCGGTGCTGGCCGGCACGGCGCCGTAGGCACCGCCGGCGACCGATCGTTCGGTAGGCACATAGGAACCCGGGCCGGTCAGTTGGATCAGGAAGGTCTGCACGGAGCGGGTCCGCGCCTGGATCTGCATGCCGTAATCCAGGTAGAGCTCGAAAGGATTGCTGGCGAAGGCAAGATCGCCGAGCCGGGCCACGTGCACCTCGATGGGGAGCATCGGGTGCGTCTGCTGAAGCTAGAACCGCTCGGCGACCCGTTCGTTCCATCGCATCCGCCGATACGCGACTGTGGTTTTGACGATCCATCGCCCGTCATGGAGCAGGTCGGGGTTCGCTTCCCGGTCGGCCATGAGTTTCTCGTAGACCTTCCGATACTTGACAGCCTCGGCGCGCGCCTGCTCGGCGTCGCTTTCCGGAATCTTCCGGCGCGGGAGCTCGACGGTTTCGACGCGATGCGCGAGGATCGGGTCCCAGTCGATCTCCTGTTCAATAAGAGGCCGGATCTTGGCTACGGCGTCGGCAATGCGAACGGCGATCTCCTCGCGCTGCGTCCGACCGGCCAGTCGCCACATGCGGACCTCGGGGTTCTCGCGGCCGGCTGCCCGTCCCGGCGAGCGACACTCGTTACCGTGCAGGTGCGGCGACTGGTCGCCGGCCGGCGCGTTCTGCGGGAGCACGAACAGGCCTTCGCCGTACCGGCGGCGAAGTTCGACGCGCGTCTCGTGCCAGAAATCGGCGCTGACCTTCATCGATGTCTCGCTGACCTGGGAGGGGCAGGCGAGGTTGAGCACGAGCCCCGTTAACTGCCCATCCTGCGTGTAGGTGGCCAAAACGTAGAGCGAGGGATCCTCGAATCCTTCGATGTGGCTGAAGTCGGGATGGTTGACCGGCCCGTACATCTGGCTTCGGCCGTCTCGGTAGGCGGTCAACCGGTTGCGACCCACCACGGCCTGCCCCAGGCCGAAAGCGATTCCGCCGGGTGCCCGCCCCTTCCATGCCTCGGTGACGGCCTTGGCGATGCGTTCGGCTGCAAAAGCCGCGTAGTCGGCCGGGGCCATCGCGCCCAGGTCCACACCGTAGATGTTCCCAACGGGTTTGGGGACCGGGTGGTGGCGCTGATGGGTCGTGGCCAACGGTCCCGAGTGCGTGTGCGTGCCGCTGATGAGAACGGCCATCGGGTCGAGGTCCGGGACATCGCGGCGAAGGTGTGCCCGGACGGCGTCGCGCAAGTCACCCTGGATACAGATCAGGTCGCAGCTTACCAGGACCATCGACGTCGGCTCATCCTCGCGAGCCGACTCGAACGCCAGCGCGGTGGCGGTGATGGGATCCATCACGCCCTCGGAAACCCGCGCGTTGAACTGACCGGACAAATAGACGGGCTCCGACGGCGTGATATCCGTCTGCGCCCAGCCGATGCGCAGCGTCTCGGCCGCCCCGGCAGTGAGCGCCACGCCTCCCAACAAAGCCGCCGTTACCGCCAGAGTGTGCATCCTTTTGGCCATAACGTTACCTCCTGTTTCCGGTTCGTCGCGGCCGATACCCGATTCCCGAAGCGTCTGACCGCCTGGTCGAGCCGGGACGAGGACGCGCGACCCCACGGAGCGTCGAGCACTCAGAGCCGCATGCGGAATGTTCTTCGGGCAAGCCCGCCTGCTGTGCCATCATTCTATGTAAATGACGCGGTTGGCGACATAGGTCTGTCCGTAGATATCTGTGGTCCGGACCTGGATCAACTGCGCGCCGAGGGGCGGATTCGCCGGGAGCGTGGCCCGCCAGAGGAAGATCTGGGGCAACTCCCTGGGCTCCCGCATGGGCTTCCATGATTGCGGTTTCAGTTCCGACTCGAACGCGCGTTGCCGAACGTAATTCGGGTCCGGTGCGTGGACGATCTCCATCTCGACCCACTCGCCATCCGGGCCCAGCCGCATCTGCGTCCTGGATTTCTCGGAGCCCGCAAAGACGTTGACGAGCACCTCCGTCTCATGGGCATGGGCGGACTCGACCGCGTCGGGCGCGTAGATGTTCATCTGATAGTCCGCGGGGCGGCGGGATGCCTTGAACCGGGCCGAATACGTGTTCCCGTCGAACGTCAGGACGTAATAGCCCTTGGGGACGCCGTCCCGCATGAGGCCGTGCGGGATCCCGAGCTCGTCGGGCATCCCGCGGTACCAGGCTCCGCAAGCCGTCCCGGCGACGATGTGATGATGCGGTTTTTCGCCTTTCCACCCGTCTTCGCCCGTGAGGAAAAACTGCATGGCGACGTGCCGGTGCGCGGACAAGGACAGCGCATGGGGGTGTTGTTCGAGAAGCCGGTAGATTTGCTCGGCATCGTCCATGCTCGGCAGGGGTATGTGCATCATGAGGACCACGAGCCGCTCGGCTGGGACCATCTCCAGATCCTGTCGCAGCCACTCCAACTGCTTTTCATCCAGCTTTGCTGAATACCCTTTATCCTGGCCGTAATACGGGTTGTTCAGGACGACGAAATGGACGTTACTGTAATCGAACGCGTAGTAGACGGGGCCGAAGACCCGCGTAAAGGTCGCGCTTGAGAGGTGATGATCGGGGCGTGCGTCGTAGTTCGCGTCATGGTTGCCCTTGACGTTGTACCAGGGAAGGCCGATCAACCCGATCGCCTGGGTCAGCGGCTCGAAGAGCGCGAGATCGTCGCCGACGATGTCCCCCAGGGTCACGCCGAACGCAGCCTCTACGCCGACGAGTTCGGGAATCAGGTCGTGGCTCGCGTAAAACACTTCGCGCATCGTGTACGTCTGCGTATCGCCGAAAACGACGACCCTGAACTTATCAGGCTCATTATGGCGGTGAAGGGGAAAATCGACGGAATCGGGCAGCGGACCGGTCGGATCGATGCCCTTGAATTTGAGCTTGGGAGAACCCTCGGGATTGTGAATGTAGTAGAACCGGGGAAGATTGTTTTCGTTGACGGGCGTCATCCAGCCGCTCGGCTTGGTGATGAAAAGGACCATCTCATCGTCGGTCGGCAGCCGGTAACGACCATCTTCATCGGTTTTCACGATCGTTCGGCCATTCGAGACATGAACGCCCGGGATGCCCTGCTCATCCGGTTCTCGGATGCCGTTTTCATTCGCATCGTGAAAGACGACACCGACGGCCTGCTCGGCAGGCCGGGCGATTCGATTCGGAAGTAAGACCAGCACCACAGTCAGAACCAGGGCCGACTTGGCGTCATTCATGGCACATCTCCAGACTTCTTAATAGCCCTATAAGGAACACTATCCATTATGAACGATGGCCGCGACGCGGTCAAATCGACGTCGCCGCCGGCCGTGGTGAACCTCGAAAACGCGTTCGAAGGGGGCGATATGCAACGTGGGCCCGACTGCCAGCATCGGCCCGGGCGCGATCACCGGATTATTGTCGCCGGAAGACCATCTCTGCGTAGGTGGGCAGCGGCCAGAGGTCGGCATCGACGACCCGTTCCAAGCCGTCAACCGCCTCTCGAACGGCCGCCATGGCAGGGATCACCCGATCGCGTGCGGCGACGGCCCGTTCGCGGTAATCTTCCATGTCCTGTGTTTCAGCCACGGCAGCTTCCAGCCGTTCCATGCTGCTTCGCAGCTTAACGACGAGTGTGCACACTTCGTCGAGCGTCTTTGTGTAAGGCTCGACGCATGCCCCCGCCTCCTTCAGTGCATTACAGGCGGATGCCACGCGGGCCGAGTACTGTATCGCAGCAT